>Ga0302325_10002847_pt1 | contig 41550 bp, 34 predicted proteins | sample Palsa_T0_2_FD_201948 | JGI IMG/M metagenome (GOLD analysis project Ga0302325, IMG submission 201948) | Peat permafrost microbial communities from Stordalen Mire near Abisko, Sweden - Palsa_T0_2 | ecosystem: Environmental > Terrestrial > Soil > Palsa > Peat permafrost | place: Sweden: Abisko...
TTCCCGTTTTCGATAGGTTTGATGACGGCGGCGATCTTGTGGAAACTGCCTTTCTGATGGAAGGGTTGCTTTCCGCCCGCCAGTACTTCAATGCTCCCACCGAGCGTGAAAAAAAACTGTTCCAAAGTATTTCACAACTTTGGGAAACCGTGGAGTGGGACTGGTACCGGCGTTCTCTCGAGAGCGATGCTCTGTTTTGGCATTGGTCGCCGAAGTGGTCCTGGCACATCAACCATCGCCTCACCGGATTTAACGAAGCCATGATCGTCTATTTGCTGGCAATTGCTTCCCCTACTCATGCCGTTCCTGCCGAGCTTTACTACTCTGGGTGGGCGAATCAGGGTGAGGCCGGTGCCAAGTACCGCCAAGGATGGTCGCAAACGCACGAAGGTGATCGCTACGTGAACGGTCACACCTATTACGGCATCAAGCTCGATGTTGGAGTGGGCTCGGGGGGGCCGCTGTTCTTCACTGACTATTCGTACATGGGATTTGACCCACGCGGCATTCACGATCGCTTTACTGATTATTTCGACAACAACCGAGCGATGGCACAAATCAATCTTGCCTATTGCGTCCACAATCCCGGCCATTACAAGGGTTACGGTGCCAACTTTTGGGGGTTAACCGCGAGTGATGGGCCCGCTGGCTATCGAGCTCACGAACCAACTCTGCGGGAAGACGACGGAACCATGACATTCACTGGCGCGCTATCGTCTTTTCCGTACACGCCCCAGGCTTCGATGGAGGCGTTAAGACACATTTATCGCGATCTCGGTGACCGAGCCTGGGGAGTGTACGGCCCTCGCGACGCAATCAACTTGAGTGTGGACTGGGTATCCCCGATTTTTATGGGACTCAACCAGGCTCCCATCACCGTTATGATCGAGAACTATCGCAGCGGACTGATCTGGAGGCTTTTTATGTCGAACCCCGAGATCCAGCCTATGCTCGGTCGGATCGGGTTCAAGCCGGATGTCAGCCCGAAGAAGGGATCCCGTACAGTGACGCAGACTCACTGACGGCGACAATCGCCTCGCTCGCCTGCCATCGAGAAGCGGCAACAAGCAACCAGCTGATTCGTTGCAAGTTAGCAATGTTCATGCCGCCCGTCTGCGCTGGTCTCCGCAGTTCTAGCTAGGGGACTGAGAACCTTCAAGACACTTTTGCCTGCTCGAAAGTCTTTAGGATTTGGTGCAAGCGGTCAACTTCGCTCCGCTCGTTGTTGTCTTCAGGAACGAACTCGACTCCGTAGCTGTATCCGTTGCGGTTGCGCACTTCACTTCGCACGCGAATGGGTTTTCCGGAATAGGGAGGAGTGAACTCCACTTCGACCTCATCGCCCAGTCCGAGTTCTACCCCCATCAGTTGACACCTGAGACACATGCCGCCTTCGCTTATTTCCGTGCCGCGCCCGTCCCGGATCAGGGTTCTGTCCGGCTTGTGGATGACGGCGCGAACTGGGACATCTATTTTGTGGCGGGGCCAGCGACGTTCTTGCTCGTGCACGGGCGAAACAGCATCATCGGCAACGATAGGAGCCATGTCGCCACTCTATCGGGTTTTCGCGTGGGTTGAACATAACGGAAGTACGTGCGCGCGTCGAGCGCGGACAGAGGTAGCTAGCAGCGTTAAGCCGAACCTCTTTGCGCTCGTGCTGTGTCCCTTTCTCGTACATCTTCTGTAATCTGCCGACTTCGGGTAAACAGCGAAGCTCGGTCGAACCCGCGATCAATTCCCAGCACGAATCTCTGGCGATCCCCACACAGCGAGATCGAACCCGATTTTAGTTGAAACTACTCCCGCATCTTGTGCGATAATTCGTCACGCCCCTTCGATTAATCGGTTCCCGCCACTTGGCGCACAGCACGTCCTGAGGCGAATGAACTGTATCCCCCGAGGTTTGTCGTGAATTTGAGATGCCGCATGTTCTCCCTTCTGAGGCTCCACCGTCCGGATTGTGAACAATGCAATGCTCGTGAAAAGTACGGACTGGAACTGCGAAAGCGACTGGAAGAACTGGGCTGGGGGACGCAGCCTCATTCGCCCACCAATGGAGATCATGGAGCAATAGTCGAGGTCTTCCGTTCCGAACCCGGTGAAGTTGTAGCCAGATCGCCGATTCCAGCGAAGAGGAAAGAACAGAAGCAGATTGCTTAAACACACTCCCGCTGATGTGGGAGCAGGTTTTCTCGCGCAGGAGCGACGTTATGTCAGTCGAAGAAAATGTGCAGTTAATGCGGCGCTGGTTCAAAGAAGTATGGAATGAGGGGAAAACGCAGTCGATTCATGACCTTCTTGCCCCCGACGCCGTCGGTATCGGCGAACTTGACGATGGCAGCCAGCTTCGCGGACCCGCAGAGTTCGTACCCTTTATCGAACGAATTCGCGGCGCTTTCCCCGATATCCACATCGTGGTGGAGGATGCCTTCGGAGCGGGGGATAAGGTCGTATTGCGATGGTCGGCTACGATGACGCATCGCGGAGAGAATCTGGGAATAGCCGCCAGTGGCAAGCGTGTGCGAATAACCGGAATGACCATCGCTCGCATCGGCGGCAAGCAAATTGTCGAGGGATGGGACAGCTGGGATCAGTTAAGTATGCTGAAGCAGATCGGAGCCTATGCGGCTCCCCAACCCTCGTTCTTGAAGAGCGCGTAGTCAAACTCGCGAGCGAAGCAGGCACGACCTTTAACATCAAAAGCCGTGTTTTGAGCTCTCGATTTGGCTGCGGCCGCCCACCGATCTGTCCAAGATGAGTTGATTTACAGTCGACCCACGCCCACAGCGCCTGCCGGGCTGGCCACAAGGGCCGACATGACCTCTGAAACGCTGGAGCCGACCTAGATCCACCGGCCGACAAATCGCCGAAGGATCGCTTCTCGGAGCGCCCATTCAGAAACGCTTCTCTTGATAGAATCCCGGCGAGGGAATTCACGCCTGACCTCGGTTCAGAATGGGAAAATTCTCGCCCACAAAGCTCACCGGCGATTGCGAGGAGATCGCCAACCCGTCCACCGCCTATCTCAGACTTATCGAAAGCAGTCGTAACTCCTGCGACTTGTGGCGCAGGTGCGTGCGCGGCTTGTTCCATCGGCGGCGAAATCTTACCACGCTGCAATGCGCCCCTGACCCCTTTTCCGCCATGTCATCGCTGTCGCTATACCGCAAAACGTGGTACAACCAAGCCATTGGAGCCGCCGGTTGGCACTCGGCGCTCGGGTAACGGGCTCATTTCTCCCCGGCTGTGGGAATGAATTGCCGGCGGAAACAGGAAGAGGTTATGACAATCGAAACGAATACACTGACGGCCGATAAGAGCATCATCACCGACGCGAACACCGGAAAGTCGGCGCCACGGATTCTCTCAAACTACATCGGAGGGCGATGGGTGGCGGCTCAAGCCACCAGTTTTCTCGACGTGACCAACCCGGCTAGCGGCGAAGTCTTGGCGCGCGTCCCGTTGTCCGGAGAGACAGAGGTGGAAGCGGCCGTTGCCGCCGCCAGCGCGGCGCTTCCGGACTGGCGCGCCCGCTCGGTCGGCGAGCGCACGGAATTCATTTATGCGCTCCGTGAGAGATTCCGGCGGCGGCTTGACGAGCTTGCCGCGTCGATCACGCGCGAGGGGGGCAAAGTCCTTTCCGATGCGCGGGCGGAGATCACCCGTTCGATTGAGGTTCTCGAAGTGGCATGCGCCGCTCCCATGACCATGCAGGGACGCATTCTCGAAGGCGTAGCGCGCGGTATTAACACCGAAACGATCCGCCAGCCGATCGGAGTCTGCGCCGCCATCACGCCCTTCAACTTTCCGGCCATGGTACCCATGTGGTTCCTGCCCTTCGCGATTGTTTGCGGGAATACGTTCGTTTTGAAACCGTCGGAGCAGGTTCCGCTTACATCGGAACTGATACTTCACATTCTTGAAGAAATCGGGCTGCCGCGCGGAGTAGTCAATCTTGTCCATGGCGCGCACGATGCCGTCAATGCGATTCTCGACAGCCCCGGGATTCGCGCCGTTTCCTTTGTGGGCTCGGTCAATACGGCGAAGTACATTTATCGGCGTGCCGCGGAAAAAGGAAAACGCGTGCAGGCTCTCGGAGGGGCGAAGAACTATATGGTCGTGATGCCGGATGCGGTCATCGACAAGACGGTGTCGAACGTCCTTGGCAGCGCCTTCGGCAACGCCGGGCAGCGCTGTATGGCTGGATCGGTGCTGGTGACCGTAGGGTCGGCGCAAAAGGCGATCATGATGCGATTGAAAGAAGAAGCTGAGAAGTTGATCGCGGGCGATGGCCGGGATGCCAACGTAAGCCTGGGGCCCGTGATCTCGAGCGCTGCCTGCGAGCGCATTCATGCGGCGATCGAAATTGGGCTGAAAGAAGGCGCGGAGTTACTGGTAGATGGACGGCGTCCGAAGGCAGTTCCGGCGGGCGGAAACTTCGTGGGCCCGACGATTCTGAACAACGTGACGCCCGAGATGAGAGTAGTTCGCGACGAAATTTTCGGCCCGGTGCTCTCCGTGATGCACGTGGACACGCTCGAACAGGCGATTGCGGTGGTGAATAGCGATCCGCGGGGCAATGGCACTTCGATTTTCACCGAAAACGGCGCGGCCGTGCGCGAGTACAGCCGGCGCATCGAAGTCGGCATGGTGGGTGTGAATATCGGCGTGGCCGCGTCGCCCGCCTATTTCCCGTTCTCCGGCTGGAAGGATTCGTTCTTTGGCGATGTGCACGTCCACGGCTGGGATGCAGTCGAATTCTTTACCCGCAAGAAGACGGTGACCTCGCGCTACTTCTCAGCGGGAGAAACCGGGAAATTCTTCGTGGAGCAAGGGGAGAAGCACTAGACCCAATCTAGAGTGGTAGCGGGGCTCTGCCCGTGCAAGTGGGCCCGGAACCCGGCTTCTGCACAAACGCCGGCGCTAAGGCTGCGAATAGAGAGCCCGCTTGAGGAAGTCCCCGGCGCCCGCGCGTCCCAGAAATCGGTTCCCTTCGACGACCACGCGGCCGCGCGACAGCACCGTGTCGGGCATGCCGGTAACCTCAATTCCCTCGAACATCGAATAGTCAACGCGCATGTGATGAGTCTTGGCACTGATGGTGTGCTTGCGGTTCGGATCGAAGATGACCAAGTCCGCATCGCTGCCGACCGCGATCGTGCCCTTGCGCGGATACAAGCCAAAAAGCTTCGCTGGAGTCGTAGACACCAGCTCTACAAAGCGGTTCACGCTGAATCGCCCCCCGACAACGCCGCCCGAATAGATCAGGCTCATGCGGTGCTCGACTCCGGGACCGCCATTCGGAATCTTTGTGAAATCATCCCGTCCCAACTCTTTCTGCTCTTTAAAACAGAAGGGACAGTGATCGGTCGAAACGACCTGCAGATGATCGCGCTGCAATCCCGTCCACAGTTTCTCCTGATGCCACTTCTCCCGCAGGGGAGGCGTGAAGACATATTTAGCCCCCTCGAAGCCGGGCACGTCGAAGTTGTCGAGCGAGAGATACAGATACTGCGGACACGTCTCGGCGTAAACCGGAAGACCGCGATCGCGGGCCTCACGTACTTTTTCTAGCGCCTCATTGCAACTCAAATGAACGATGTAGAGTGGCGCTCCGGCCATCTCGGCGAGGGCAATCGCCCGCGAAACCGCTTCCGCCTCCGCCGTGGTCGGACGGGTCAAGGCGTGATACTTCGGCGCTCGCTTTCCTTCCGCCAGCGCCTGCTGAACGATCACATCGATGGCGCCGCCGTTTTCGGCATGCATGCAGACGAGTCCGCCGTTTTTCGAGGTCGTGCGCAGAGCCCTGAAGATGCTCGCATCGTCGAGCATGAACACGCCGGGATAAGCCATGAACAATTTGAAGCTGGTGACACCTTCGCCCACCAGCGCGTTCATCTCATCCAGTTGGGTGCCCGCCAAATCGGTAATGATGCAATGAAACGCGTAATCGCAAACCGCCTTGCCGGACGCTTTCTGCATCCAGGTATCGAACGCCGTTCGCAGCGTCTGGCCCTTGTACTGAATCGCGAAATCGATCAGTGTGGTGGTCCCGCCGAAAGCCGCGGCGCGTGTACCCGTTTCGAAATCATCCGCGCTCGTGGTGCCGCCGAAAGGCATGTCGAGGTGGGTATGCACGTCGATCCCGCCGGGAAACACGTACTTACCCGCCGCATCGATGATTTTCCCGGCATTTTCGCGCGGCAGGCTTTGACCGACGACAGAAATTCTTCCGTCGTTGACCGCGACGTCGCTCGGGTAGGTGTCGGTTGCGGTAGCCACGCGGCCGTTCACGATGAGGGTGTCAAAGCCCACGGTTATGTCCGCTCCTTCGGCGGCGGCGAACTACAGATTTTATGCTAAACTCCCCACCTTACGAGGAGCGATTTTCGGCTGGAACCATGGCTGGAATCCCTGGCGGAAATCAACAGGAGCAACACTTTTAGCGAATCCTGAGGTAAGGCACAACATGCACTTCGGCATCACCATCAAGCCCGACATGCCGGTGGAGCGTATCGTCCGACTCACGCGTCAGGCCGAAGCTTCCGGATTTGGGTATGGCTGGATCTTCGATTCCCACGTCCTCTGGCTCGAGCCTTATCCGATGCTCACGCTCATGGCGGCCAACACCAAGCACATGCGGCTCGGCACCTGCGTTACGAATCCGGCGACCCGTGACATCACCGTCACATCGAGCCTGTTTGCAACGCTGAATCTAATTTCCGGTGGACGCATGCAGCTCGGCATCGGCCGCGGCGACAGTTCCCGCCGAGTGTTGGGCAAGAAGCCAGTCCCGTCGGCTCAGTTGGCGCAGGCGATCAAAGCGTTCCGCAGTCTCACGGGCGGACACGAAACCGAGTATGAAGGCCTGACCGCGCGGCTCACCTGGGCAACCGCCGGTGTTCCGCCGGTATGGGTGGCGGGATATGGACCCAAAGTGCTCGACCTTGCAGGCCGAATCGCCGACGGCGTCATCTTGCAGTTTGCCGATCCGGACCTGATCGCCTGGTGCGTCGGCTTCGTTAAGAAGGGCGCCGACGCCGCAGGAAGAGATCCGCGAAAGATCGAGATCATGGCCGCCGCGCCGGTCTGGGTCTCGGACGACGTCCAAGTCGGCCGCGAGCGGGTGCGCTGGTTCCCGGCGCTGGTTTCGAATCACGTCGTCGATCTGGTCTCGCGCTACCAGCCCGAGGAACTTCCACCCGCTCTGACCTCTTATATACGCGACCGCGGACAGTACGATTATCTTCATCATTGCGAAGTTGAAAGCAGCAACCGCAACTTCGTGTCGGACGAAGTAACCGACCGCTTCTGCCTGCTCGGTCCCGCCGAGGCGCACATCGAAAAGATTCGTGCGCTCGCTCGGGCGGGCGTCACGCAGTTCAATATTTATCTGATGTGCGGGGACGAAGAAGACACGCTGGAGCACTACAAGAAAGGGGTCTTGCCGGCTTTCCGCGCGGGCGCGTAGTCAGTCTGAACCGCAAGGTTAGGCTTTCTCGATGGAACCGACGATCAAAGGCGCGATCCCCATCTTGCCCGCCGCCGATGCCACGGAGTCTCTGAAGTGGTGGACCGAGGTCTGCGGCTTCAAGGAAACTTTTCGCGACGCGACCCCGCCGAATTATGCCGGTATCAACCGCGGCGATGCCTACCTGCACATCGCCGGCATGACCGACAAAATACTTGCACGCAAAGTCGGTGACCAGACCATGGTGCGGCTGGCCGTGCAGGGAATTGACGCGCTCTACGCCGAATACCAGAAACGGGGCGGCGAGGTCCATCCGAACGGACGATTGCAAACCAAACCTTGGGGAACCAAGGAATTCGCGGCCATTGACCCGAACGGGGTGTGCGTGACCTTTCAGGAATGAGTACGATGGCCTTCAAGGTAATTCCTGCGGCGACACGCATTCGCGGTGTAAAGTTGGTCGCCGGCGCGGCCGCCATCTACGCAGTGCTTTGGCTGCTGGGTTTTCAGAAGTTTTTTCTGAATGACGCCGAGGGATTAGCCGCCCTGCTCCAGATCATCGGTACCCTCTACAGCGTCGTGTATGCGTTCGCTACTTACGTGATTTGGGGGCAATTTACCTCGGTCGAAAACGAAGTCCGAAAAGAGTCGGGAGCCCTGAAGGACCTGCTCCTGTTCAGCAACCGGCTGAAAGAGCCGGCTCGCGAGCCGATGGTGCGAGCCGTGAAGACCTATGCCCGGGCGGTGGTAGAAACCGAGTGGCGCGCGCTCTCGGGCAATGAGAAAACCGAAAGGAGCGACCGGCTGTTCTACGAAGTGATTTCGAGCGTCACCAGCATCCAACCCGAAGACGATACCGAACGCCTGGTGTATGAGCGGCTTTTGGACATTGCCAACCAAGCGAGCGCGCATCGGGACGAAAGACTGTCTCTCAGCGCAAAAAGAATGCCACAAACACTGTTCCTTTTTGTGACGCTGACCGCGTCAACGATTCTGTTTCTGCTTTTCTTCTATCCGTTCCGGAACCCTGTGCTCGGAGCAGTCTCGGTCGCGATCACAGCCATGCTGTTGTCCTTCGCACACTTTGTGCTGACCGATCTGGACAACCCATTCGAGGGGACCTGGAACGTCGGATCGGAGCCTTTCAGCGAACTGGTAACCAAGTTCCGCTAGATTTAGGATAATGCCTTCACCGCTGGCACTTCGGGTTCCCCCTCGAAAGCCATCAACGCGTAGTAGGCCGCAAACGAAACCGCGAATCCCACGAACCAAGAATAAGCATACAAAATCCGCAGCGGCGCAATCACCAATCCCACGAGCGCCGTCCCCGCTCCCAAACCGAGCGCCAGCACGGCCAGCCAGTGAACCCCGCGCGTATATTCGTAGACACCGCCGCGCAAGTAGAGATCGTCGACCACGAGCACTCGCCGGCGGATCACGAAGTAGTCGCAGATCATGATGCCCGCCACCGGGCCGAGGAACGCCGCATAGCCGCCGAGCCATCCGAAGATAAATGTGCCGTAGTCGGACAGCAGCTTCCACGGCATCAGCGCGATCCCCATGAAGCAGGTGATCACGCCGCCGATCCGAAAGGTGATCTTTCGCGGCCAGAGGTTAGAAAAATCGTTCGCCGGAGAAACCACGTTGGCGCCGATATTCACGTTCAGCGTCGCCAGCAAAATCGCGAGCAGTGAAATCACGACCGCCGCAGGCGAATGAAAGCGGCTCAGCAATTCGACCGGATTCCAGATCGCGGTGCCGTAAATCACTACCGTCGCCGACGTCACCAGGATGCCGATCAGCGAATAGAGCGTCATCGTTGTGGGGAGGCCGAGCGCTTGCCCAATCACCTGTTGCCGCTGGCTGCGCGCGAAGCGCGTGAAGTCGGGGATGTTCAGCGACACGGTGGCCCAGAATCCGACCGTGCCATTCAGGGCGGGGATGAGGAATTTCAGAAAATCTGAAAAGCTTACGAAGCGCGAGGGCGCCGACAGCATGGGACCGAATCCGCCCGCCGACTTGTAAGCCCACCCGAGCAGCAAGAGGCCGACGGCCAGCAGGACCCGCGCGCTAATCCCTTGCAAGAAACGGATGTACTCGATGCCTTTCAGAACGACGGCGAGATTGATGAGCCAGAATGCCAAGAAGCAGATGGCAGCGCCGTGGCCGACACTCGCCCAGCCCGGCACGAGCGTCGTGATCAGCGTGTTGATGGCTTCGCCGCCAATCCAGGTCTGAATGCCGAACCAGCCACAGGCAACGAGCGCGCGCAAAACCGCAGCAAGATTCGCACCCAGCACTCCGAACGAAGCGCGAGCCAGCACCGGAAACGGAATTCCATAACGCGCTCCCGGATGCGAGTTCAGCAGCATCGGAATGAGCACAATCGTGTTGCCGAGAAACACGGTTCCGACCGCCTGCTTCCAGTTCATTCCTCCCTGGATCAGGCTCGCGGCCAGCATGTAAGTCAGAATATTGACCGACATCGAGATCCACAGTGTCGCAAAACTGTAGGTCCCCCAAGTGCGCCGCTCGCTGCTGGTCGGCGCAAGGTCCTTGTTATAGAGCGGACTCGATTCAATTCGAGAAGCCATATCGTCGGTAAAGGCGCTCGCTGTTCATGAAACCAATGTCGTCGTGAGCGAAGCGGAGGGCCTCTGCTTTTGCTGGTAGCGCTAGTCCGCAGCCGCCATGTGCCCGGTCTGGGTCGTCAGCGCCCCGTAGGTTTCCGGCCGCCGGTCGCGATAAAATTGCCAGACTCTTCTCACTTCCTGAATCATGTCAAGATCGAGATCGGCGACCAACACTTCGTCTTTATCGCGGCTGGCCTGCGCAAAGATCTTGCCGCGCGGATTGCAGAAGTAGCTCTTGCCATAAAACTCGCCGATGTTCCATGGCTTTTCCCGGCCCACCCGATTGATCGCGCCCACGAAATATCCGTTCGCCGCGGCGTGTGCGGGCTGCTCGAGCTCCCACAAATATTCCGAAAGCCCGGCAACGGTGGCCGAAGGATTAAAAACAATTTCCGCGCCCTTCAGTCCCAAAACGCGCGCGCCTTCCGGGAAATGACGGTCATAGCAGATGTAAACTCCAACGCGAGCGTACTTGGTCTCGAATACCGGATAACCCAGATCACCCGGAGTGAAATAAAATTTCTCCCAGAATCCTGGATGCACGTGCGGGATGTGGTGTTTGCGGTACTTGCCCAGATACTTGCCATCGGCATCGATGACCGCGGCGGTATTGAAATACAAGCCCGGCATCTGCTCTTCATAGACCGGGACCACGATCGCCATGCTGTATTTGGCTGCAATCTTCCGCATCAGCTGCGTAGTCGGCCCGTCGGGAACGCGTTCGGTGAGGTCGTACCAGCGAACGTCCTGTTCGGCACAGAAATAAGGACCGTAAAACAGTTCCTGCAGACAGAGGATCTTGACTCTCTTTTTTGCAGCCTGCGCGATCAGCTTCAGGTGCTTGTCGATCATGGCTTTTTTGATTTCTGGCAGGGATCGCTTGCCGTCGAGCGCATTGCTTGCCTGAATCAGACCACAGCGCACATTCCGGGACATGGACGCACCTCCGGGAGAGGCCAATATATCAGACCGCCCCGACAGATCCTTGAATTCATGGTGGGCCTCAAAACCGCCGCCGTTGAGGCAGAAAAAAGCAGACCGGACGATCCGGCCTGCCGATTGTGTCGATGGTGAACGGTTCAGTGCGTGAAAGAAAAATTCAGGCCGGTGGCAAACTGGACGTCGTTCCGCTCGATTGGCGGCGTAGCGACCGGAGGATGGTTGTCAAATACATCCCCGAACGACATTTGCCAGCCCAGCCATTTGTTGAGTTTGGTAACCATTCCGAGGTTGAATGTTCCGCGCAGCACTCGTACGTTCTCTGAGAGGTCGTTCGGAAGCGCGATCGTCGTCTGGGTGAGGCTCGGGTAGAGAAAGAAGGTCTGCGTAACCACCGTGCTCCTTCCGAGCTTATGCGAGAAGGTTTCTCCCAGGGTCAAACCCGCCGAGCTATTGGAAGGTGAGTAGTTTGTGGGCGGCGGGTTCGGGTCCGCGAGACCCGAGAAACTCTCATGCGTGTAGTTCACTCCAGCAAGCAGATCGAGGGTTGTCGGAGCGCTCTTGATCGCGTGCACGCCAAAACCTCCCCCTAGAATCGACCGCAGATTGAGGTCTTGCAGTGCATTGGCAAAGAAATCGGCGCTGACGAAGCCGAATGTGCGGGGGGAGAGATTGTGGTCGTAGCGCGCCCCGCCACCGGTCGAGTTGGAGGTGGTTTGGGCTGTGGGCTTGTCGGTAACGGCGTAAATCGAGTTGGTGTAGAGCGTCAGTTTGTCGTGGAATCCCGTGCGCGCAGCGTTGAACCCTAGGTTCAGGTTCTTGGTCTCGCTGTTGCCGGCCGTCACCGCAAATCCCAGATTCAAACCTCCGTTCCAGCCCTCGAGCAGTCCCGGGTGCAAGCTCTTCTCATAAGTCGCCTGCTCGGCAGGGCTGCGCACCAGCGTGACCGAAGACTTTGGAGCTTCGACCGGTCCTGCGGCCTTGGTTGTGACCACCAGATTTTCCCCGATCGTGGTCACCGGGCCGACTGCCGTCTTGCCTCCCATGGTGACGTTCAAGTCGCCCGTGGACGTGATGCTCTCGATCGCGTCAAACTTTACGGTTACGTCGCCGGCGTAGTCGGTCTTGATCACCAATTGCTTCCCGTCGGACTTGGTGATCGAACCGGTCAACCGGTCGCCATTTTTCAAGACGATTTGGTCAGCCAGCGCCGGGATTGCCAATAACAGAAGAAGCCCTGCCACAAATCTCTTACGCACCAAGACCTCCGGGGGCGATTCAACAACAGAATGGGATTCCTGCGAGAAGGTCGCAGGCTTTCACTTGAGTTTGGATGCAGGAATTATATCGAACCAGCGGCAGGTAGGCAGTTGGTAACGCGAACTCAGACCTTATTTTCAGGCTTTATTTCAGGTTGTGCTTCAGGTTTGACTTCAGGCTTGGTTTCAGCCTTAACATCATGATCCTTCATACCATCTTTCAACGCGCGAATGCCCTCGCCCAGACCCTTGCCTAACTCCGGCAATTTCCGAGGACCAAACACCAGCAGCGCGATGAAGAAGATGATCAACAGGTGCATGGGTTGAAACAAACCTTCAAACATAAAGCCTCCGAACCGGACATGCCGACCGGAAACACTTGTGCGGCATAACCACCTTCTAGTGTACCCCAACCGACCCCGGTCGTCTCGACAATCCCGCCATCGAATCCCCGCCATTCTCGCATCCCTGGCCCGTGGGACATGTCCGTAACAATTACTTCCGTGACCTATCGGCGATCCCGGCGCCGGACTACTTTGACCACAGGGCGATTCTCGCGCGTCAAGAGCGCCGGAGGGCTTCGTGAAACGCTGTGTCCTGAGATGGCTTTTGATTTTGCTGGCGGCAGGCTCGTTACAGGCTGAACAAATTCCGCCGGTGCCCGTTTCCGATGCCATTTTCCTGTGGCTTGCCGGGGGAATTTCGAGCGCGCGCATCGAGCGTCTGGCTCCATCCGAGCACCCGTTGCCCGACGCCCGAAAAGCCCTTTCCTGTCACGCCACCACGCAATGCACGCGCGCCCTGCAAAAGGCCGGGGCTGACGCGGTCTTGATTCAGGCCCTTGTCGGCAAGGTTCCCGCCCGCAGCTCCGACAAAAGCTCCAACCACGCGCCGTGCGCCTGCGCCAGCCCAGCGGCACAGATCGCTGCCCTGGCTCACGATCAGAACTTCAACGCCGCCGAGGACAAGATCCGCGCCCTGCTCCGCGACGATGCGGACAACTCTCAGCCGAAGAACGCTTCGCCAAACAATGCTCTGCTGCATTTCGTTCTCGGAACCCTCCTGCGCCGGCAGGACCGGTTCGACGAAGCGCTCGATGAATTTACGGAATCCTCGCGCCTGATGCCCGGGTTCCCGGAAACGCATAGCCAGCTCTCTTACCTGTTTTACCGGACAGAAAATACCGATGATGCGCTCGCCGAAGCGCGCACCGCGCTCAGCATCGACCCAGCCAACGCCGAAGCCTACCGCTACCTCGGGCTTGCGCTCTACGCCGATGCCCACTACGACGCCGCTCTGCATGCCTTCGACGAGTCGCTCGCGCGCGAACCGGCCAACTCTGCTGCCACCGCCGACGTTTACTTCGACATGGGAATCACGCACCGCGATCAGGGAGATCTGCGCCGCGCCGCCATCGCCTATCGCCACGCCCTCAGCCTGCGACCCGATTTCTGGGAGGCGCACAGCAACCTGGGCGTCGTCCTGCACGATCAGGGCAAGCTGGATGAGGCGATCGCCGAATATCGCTCGGCCAAGCGCCTCAAACCTGACGAGGCGAGCATTCGCAACAATCTGGGGAACACTCTTTGCGACAAAGAAGACTTCGAGAGCGCCATCGTGGAATTCACGGATCTCTATCGTCAGAATGCGCAGTGGGAAGGCGGCCACAACTGCCTCGCGCGCGCCTACATGTCGAAACGCGACTACCCATCCGCCATCCGCGAGCTCCAGGCGGCGATCGCCGACAACCCCAATGGTGCAGTCGAACACCGCGTTCTGGGGCAGGCTCTGCTGCTTTCAGGAAAAGATCAGGAAGCCGTGGAGGTTCTGCGCAAAGCAGTCGCGCTCAGCCCCGAATCCGGCCTAGGCCACCATTATCTCGGCACCGCGTTGGTGAACACCCAACGACTCTCTGAAGCGGAAAGCGAATTTCGCGAAGCCCTCCGACTCGAACCGAGCGCCCAAAATCACTACTCCCTCGCGGCCTGCCTGATGGCGCTCAACCAATACGAAGAGGCGCTCGGAGAACTCGAAATCGCTTCCCGCATGGATCCCAGCCAGAACCTCTACCGGGTCCGCATGCAGGAGGTCGTCCGGCTGATCACCGCCTCGAAGTAAAGATGGGCGCAGCGGCGCCACCCACCATCAGGAGATTGGACATTACCTTTTGTGTTGGACTGACGTGTGTCGCCTCCGGCCTTCAACAAACCTAGAATATGAGAATTAAACGCGGCGCTTGCGGCGCCCGCCGGGGCCATCCATGGAAACCAGCACTACCAAGCAAGTTCCTGAAAAGTCCGTCAATCCTGTCGCACTGTCCAGCCCAGCGCGCCCGATGCCGCAACGGCCCGTATCCGGGGTCCCCGTGGCCGCGGAGAAGAAACTCGCCGGCTACGGTATGCCTTGTGCGCATTGCCACGCCTACTATCCATCCGATCTGCCCGTCTGCCCGATCTGCAAATCGCCCGAACGGGTTTCGCCGATCCAGGTCGCGGCGCGTCCCACGCCTTCGGTCGTGGCGCAACCGGTAACCGGCACGCAAATCGACGCCGAACGCGAACGCTTGCTCAAAGAGCTGAAGTCACAAGCTTTCGCTTCCCACACCCAGATCAACGCCGCGGCTACGTTCCGCTGCGTTCTCGAGCATCAGCATAGCGGAGCCTCCGAACCCGCCGCGGTCTGCCACAGCTGCTACAGTGGTGCCCGCCAGCAGGCCGACCTCATGGAAGCCGCTCTGCACATGGACCCGAAAGAGGCGGCGAAGATCGTCTATGACGCGGTGTGGGCCGACACAACCGATGCGAATGCCACCTACTTGAACGCCGCCAAGGCGCTGCTGTCGGAACTGCACAAACGCGCCGGCATCGGGCTTCTACTGGGCGAGCATCAACCGTTTGCGCATTAACCAGGACCACCACAAAATTCCGACTCCTGCCAGGGCATGCCTTCGGCCATGCCGCACCCACCGCCGTGCCGTTCCGTCGCTGAGTTCAAGGCCCTAGAAATGGCGGTTTGCAACTTTCACGCCTGTTCTTCATCATATTTCTGGAGACCCTATATTACTGAGAAACTCAACGACCCGATCGCAAACGACCCGATCGCAAAAGAAAAGATCACCAAGACCGAAGCCGAGTGGCGGCAGCAGTTGACTCCGGAGCAGTATCAAGTGGCTCGCGCCTCCGGTACGGAGCGCGCCTTCACCGGGCAGTACTGGAACAAACACGATGACGGAACTTACCACTGCGTCTGTTGTGGCGCACTGCTTTTTGGTTCGGACGCAAAATTCGACTCGGGAACCGGATGGCCAAGCTTCTTTGCCGCGGCCGACCGCAAGAATATCAGCGAACACACTGACGTGAGTTATGGGATGGCGCGCACGGAGGCGCGTTGTGCCCGCTGCGACGCGCATTTGGGCCACGTGTTCCCCGACGGTCCCGGGCCGACCGGGCTGCGCTACTGCATGAACTCGGCGTCGCTCGACTTCAAGCCGAAGAAATAAGCGGACGAACGAAAGACTCAAGCAAAAAAACGATGGGGGGCCGGATGGTCCCTCATCGTTTCTTGTTTCGAATTCAGTGGTGCAGAATTACGCGTTGCTGGCGGTCGAGGCCATTGCCTTCGACGCTTCCTGCTTGTGCTGCGCCTGCTCGTGCGCTTTCTGATCTTTCTTTTCGGGGTCGCGCACTTCGATACCGCCCTTGAGGACTGCGCCTTCTTCGACGCTGATGCGATGTGTGATCACGTCGCCCGAGAGCAGGCTTTCGCTGCGCAGATCCAGCCTGTCGCTACATTCCACGTTGCCCTGCACCTTGCCCATAATGACGACTTCTTTGGCGGTGATGTTCGCCACGACGTTTCCGTTGTGGCCGATGGTGACGCGATGGCCGGGGACGCTAATGGTGCCTTCGATGCGTCCGTCGACGAACAGCGATTCCGCGCCCGTCACTTCACCCTTGATGACAAGCGAACGGCCGATGTGGGCCTGATCCGTAGGTGAGGTGGCCGGCTTGACCGGAGTGTAACTGGTGGTGGGAACCGCGTTCGGAGAATACTTCTGTTCCGCAGACTGCAACATGAATGACCTCACTTGAGTTCCGCCATCGCAGCGGAAGTTGGCCCTGCGGTCGCGGTCGATAGACTCTTAACGGCAAAATTAGAATGTCACGAAGGGCCGTGTTACGACAGATTACGGAAGTGTGTGCCCACCGCCACGGCTGGTTGCTTCGTTCCGCCCACGAACTCAGGAGGGGATCTCCCAACCTTCATCCTTCATTTTTCGATTCGTCCAGTGTTGCAGTTCCTCGAACAGGGCGGGTTCAACCACCACAAACCGGAGGCCAGCCCTTCCACCGGCTTCGGTCCATACTAACCGGCCTTTTGCCTGGATTTCGATTTCGCTTTCCGGCAACAGGAAACTGACGTCGACTAACCCGGCGAATCCGGTCGGATCGTTCACCGAGTCCAGTCCCATGCCTCCGGTGCTCAGGTTGACTGCCTGCACCTGCAACTCCTTGCCGTTGGCATTCTTCAGGGTCACCGAAAGATTGACTTTGGCGCGGAAAAACTTCTGCTGACTCTCGCTGATGATGCCGAGTTTGGCCGAAACCTCGCCGGCCCGCGTGTCAATCTCGTACTCCCGTAGTTTGCGACTGAGCGTGCGGCGGGAAATTCCGAGCCGTTCGGCGGCCTGTGCGCGATGTCCCCCGGTCTGCTCGAGAGCCCGTATGATCATCTGCTCTTCCATGTTTTCGAGGTTGCCGAGCGGCACCGCGCCCGTGGCACGCACGGCAGTCGCGGTTTCGCCCCGTAACTCGGCGAAAACCTCGTCCCCGGTGATCTGCCGATTCTCCGCCATTGCGAGTTTTGCGACCAGGTTCCTCAGTTCACGGATATTTCCCGGCCAGGGATGAGCCTGCAGCGCAGCCAGCGCATCTTGCGTGAAGAGCTTATCCGCCGCTTTCAGCGACAGGAAGTGACGCGCCAGCGCGGCAATGTCTTCGGGGCGCTCGCGCAAGGGTGGAACGCGCAACTGGAACTGGCCCAGGCGGTGGAAAAGATCTTTACGGAAACGTCCCTCTTTCACCGCCAGCTCAAGATCCTGGTTGGTGGCGGCCACCACGCGCACATCAACGGTGATTTTACGATTTCCACCCAACCGGTAATAGGGAGCTCCGTCCAGAACGCGCAGCAATTTCACCTGGATCTGCGGCTGCAACTCGCCAATTTCGTCGAGAAAAATCGTGCTCTTATCGGCCATTTCGAACAAACCAGGCTTCGAGGAATCGGCGCCGCTAAAGGCTCCCCTCTCGTACCCAAAGAGTTCGCTTTCCACCAGATGTTCGGGCAGCGCGGCGCAGTTGATGTCGACCAGTCCCTTCTGATGCCGATACGAGGAGTCGTGGATCGTGCGCGCGACTAACTCCTTGCCGGTGCCGGTTTCACCCGTAATGAGCACGGTTTCAGTGTGGCCGGCCACGCGGTCCACCATGCCCATAAACTTGTGCATCAGTGGACTGGCAATCAGAAACTGTGTGCCGTCGATCTCACGCCGTGCCAGCGCGACCGGTCCGGCACCTGCGCCCTGCGCCTGCGAAAGCACATTCCCGGAAAGATTCTTTCCAGTGACTTTCTGCAATTGGTGCTCGCCGGCAATTTCGATCGAGAATCCCAGAATACCGGCCGGATCTGCATTTGCGTCGCGCAGTAGCGTCAGACACAGATGAATTTCGACGTCATGATCGGATTGAGCGCGGCCGCGAAACTGGGCTTCGAATCTTCCTTTTTCGAGTACCGAGGCAATCGCGCGGCTGGCGAGAAACGCTTGTTGGTCAATGCCATAAAACTCGGCGATGTTTCGGCCGACCCGGTCCCCGGGCCCCAAGCCGTACCGATCCCCACCCTGATTACAGCTGGTGATGCTTCCCTGAAGATCGGTCGTGAAAACCGCGTCCTGTAACTGGTCCAGAATGCCCGGCTGAACAGTGCCGATCGGAACATTGCCCGGCCGAGAAGTGCCGGGCTGAGTGAAGGCCTCGCCCGCCGCGCCAGGAGCGCGAGGATCTTCGCCGGCAATCGCGGGTTTCGGCACGCTCCCGGTGGGCGGAGTTTTCGATGAAATTGGCATTTCTATGTCGTTTGCTAAAGGGGAGTGTCGCTTCTGCGCTCTAACGCCGCAATCGCTGACCTCAAGTATCAACTTCAGGCTATTGCAAATACCCGCACTTCTCCTTGATGCTGCCATAATTCCGATCACTCCATGGATTGTTCGGCATTCCCCCTGACACCAAAGTAACTGCCGAACGGCGCCCGATTTCGAAGCAGTCTGGCTCGGCTTTCTCGTCCCGCGCTGCATATCGCCCCTTCTGCGATTGGCGGTTACCTCGGTAAGTTCTGATCATCCAAGCACTGAACTACCATCCGGTAAAAGGGGAGAGCCAGATTTTCAGTCCTGTCTGGAACTCGCTGTTGACGCTCCGAAGCGGCCGATCAAGGGCCCGCCCGGGGACCGTCCCGGTGATTTTTCCGCGCAGGACGGCGGAATTGTTAAGCGCAACTATCGCGTATTCAACGGGGTGGCAGTGGTGAAGAAACTCACTGGCGTGGACGCGCAATCGCGCACAGTGCATGCGGAAGTTGCAGATCGGCCTATGTCCATTCGGGCGAGACTGTTTATCGGAGCAACGGCAGCGCTCGGAGTGTGGGCGTTCGCGCACGCGCTTTGGCACTGGCAGAGCGTCGACTTGACGCGATTCATCTGCTACCTGCTGATCGCAGTTCTTGCTTCCAGTCTTAAGATTCAACTGCCCGGCCTCGACGGCACCATGTCGGTCAACTTCCTGTTCATTTTGCTGAGCGTGCTCGAACTGAACCTTCCGGAAACGCTGGTCATCGGCTGCACGGCGACACTGGCACAGTGCCTGTTCGGAACGCGGCAGAAGCTGGTACCAATCAAGATCGTCTTCAACGTCTTCAGCATGATGGCGAACGCAATCGTCCTGTCGTACTTCGCCTATCACGATTTTCAGGGAGTGCTTGGCGCGGGTACGCTGCCGCTGCTGGTCGTCACTGCCCTGGTTTTTTTCCTGGCGAACACGATCCCAGTCTCCGTCATCATCTCGGTTACCGAAGGCAAGCCGGCGCACAAGGTCTGGGCGGAATGCCACTTCTGGTCTTTTCCCTTCTACATGGTCGGCGCGGCGGTCGTGTTTGCCATAGGAGTCGCGAGCCAGCATGTGGGGTGGCAGACTTCGCTTCTGGTTCTGCCATTGATCTATTGGGTCTATCGCTCATACCACCTCTATCTCGCCAGGCTGGCAACGGAAAAGAAACAGGTCGAAATCGAAAAACACCACGCCGAGGAGGTGGCCTCGCTGCACTTGCGCACCATCGAATCACTTGCCTTGGCCATCGAAGCCAAGGACCACACCTCGCACCAGCACCTGCAGCGTGTACGTGTGTTCGCAGTTGAGGTCGCGAAGGATTTGGGTTTTCCCGAAGAAGAAATCGAGGCGTTGCGCGCAGCCGCACTGTTGCACGACATCGGCAAGCTGGCGATTCCCGAGCACATCATCAACAAACCCGGCCGCCTCTCCCCGGAAGAATTCGAGAAAATGAAGATCCACACGCTGGTCGGCGCCGAAATCCTCCAGCGTGTCGCGTTTCCCTACCCGGTCGCCCCGATCGTTCGCTCGCACCACGAGCGTTGGGACGGGGCCGGTTATCCCGACGGACTGAAAGAGGACCAAATTCCCGGCGGCGCGCGCGTGCTCGCGGCTGTCGATTGCCTGGACGCGTTGGCATCGCATCGGCAGTACCGCAGCGCCATGTCACTCGACGCCGCCATGGAGAAAGTCGCGTCCATGTCGGGCTCCGCCTTCGATCCCAGAATTGTCGACGTCCTGAAACGCCGTTACCGGGAACTGGATAGGATGGCGCAGTCCGAGCCGTTGACCGTGGAGGAGTCGAATCCGTCGACCGAGGTCGGAGCTGACCGAGGCACGGAACCGCCCGCCGGATTCGAGCAGTCTGCCTCGGTTCTCGCCTCCGATTCGGATTTTCTCTCCTCGATTGCCTCGGCGCGCCGGGAAGCCCAGACCATGTTCGAACTCAGCCAGGATCTCGGCAACTCGCTCAGCCTGGGCGAAACTCTTTCCGTGCTCTCCATGCGGCTGCGCAGGATGATCCCTTACGATTCGATGGCCGTGTTTCTTTTGAAGGACGGCAGGCTGCTGCCCGAACTGGTGAGCGGCGACAACTTCCGGCCCCTCTCGTCGCTCAATATTGGCGTGGGGGAAGGGCTGTGCGGCTGGGTCGCCGAAAATCGCAAGCCGATCGTGAATGGCAATCCCGAGGCCGAAGCCGGATATGTGAGCGATCCCGCGAAATTCACCAACCTGCGCTCGATTCTGGCCGTGCCGCTCGAAGGGCTCAATGGTGTGGTCGGCGTGTTGGCCATGTACTGTGCCGACCACGACGCCTTCTCGGCGGATCATCTGCGCGTCCTGCTCGCCGTCAGCTCGAAGATCGCGCTCTCGGTCGAAAATGCTCTCAAGTATCAACAGGCCGAGGACTCGGCAACCACCGATTACTTAACCGGACTGCCCAATGCCCGATCGTTGTTCATCCATCTGACGCGCGAACTGGCACGCTGCCGCCGCACCAGCACCACACTCGCGGTGATGGTCTGCGACCTTGACAACTTCAAGCAGGTGAACGATCTTTACGGCCATCTCGAAGGCGACAACCTGCTGAAGGATTTTGCCGGCCACCTGCGGGAGACCTGCCGAGGCTACGATTACGTGGCCCGCATGGGCGGAGATGAATTCGTGCTGGTCGCTCCTGGCTTAAGCACCGAGGCTTCGAGCGAAAAGGCCAGCCGCCTGCATGAATTGGCGGCCGAAGTGGGCAGGAGAATCGCCGGCCGCGACCTGGTTGGCCTGAGTGTCGGAACCGCGTTTTGCCCGGAGGACGGCTTCGACGTCGAGCGCCTGCTCGCCGAAGCCGACCGCCGCATGTATTCCATGAAGAAGGTTCACCACTCCGAACCCGATCGCGAAGCGCCCCTCCCGCACGCCCGCGCCCGGAGGACCACGGTGAACTAGCACCCTGGAGGTTCAACCGGGGAAATGTTGATAGGGAAAATGTTCATAAGAAAAACGCTTCGCCGAAAAGCATTGCTCTCGAAAATCGTGCGCCACCTTGCGTCGATCGCCGCACTCGTGCTGCTCGGTGGACTGCTTTCAGCCACTCTGGTGCGCCTGGCCCCCGGTTTCGATGCCGATGAACGCGACCTCGACCCCAGCCTGAACGCGGAAAGCGTGCGGGCGTTGCGCCAGTCGCGCGCCGGTGAACAGCACATCCTCAGCTTTTACGCCGGCTATCTTTTCGGCGTGGCGCACGGCGATCTCGGCACGTCTCATGCTCTTGGCCAACCCGTACAAAATCTCTTGCGTGAACGCTGGCCGGTCACCGTGCGCGTGGCTGGCCTTGGCCTTCTGCTGGCATGGCTAGCGGCCTCGGCTCTTGCTTTCACCGCCTGCCTCTGGCGCCTTCCGGCCTATGAAATTCTGGGTACGACCCTCAGCGGCGCTTTCCTCTGCATTCCGGCCGCGGTGCTCGCGTTGCTCTCGGTGATCCTCAACGCTCCCGGATATCTCGCCATCGCTCTCATCGTTTTCCCCAGAATCTATCGCTATTCGCGGAACCTGCTCGCCAAGGCCTATTCCCTGCCGCACATTATCGCCGCCCGCGCTCGCGGACTCGGCGAAGTTCGCATCCTCGCCTGGCATGTGCTTCCGGTCGCCGGTCCCGAGATGATCGCGCTCGCCGGCGTCACTGTCAGCATTGCTCTCGGTGCCAGCATTCCGGTCGAAGCCTTGTGCGGACTGCCCGGCATCGGACAACTCGCCTGGCAGGCCGCGCTTTCCCGAGACCTTCCCTTGTTGGTGAATATTACCGTGCTGGTTACGCTGGTAACCTTGCTGGCCAACTCGGGGGCCGATGTAATGACTTACATGCTGAAGCCCCGTGAGGAGCTCGCGTAGCGACGGACGCACTCGTCCGTCCCCGAGCCGATGCTCGGCAATCGCAAACGCCCTATGAATGCTGCCCGCAAGCTGGCATGTGTCGTGGTGCTCGCCGTGTGCGCGGTGTCGCTCGCCGCCAACTGGCTCGCGCCCGCCGGATACGCCAAACAATTTCGCGAAGCCCCTAGTGCGCCACCGTCCCGCCAGCATCTGCTCGGCACCGATGAAGTTGGCCGCGATCGCTTCGCGCGCGTCCTCTATGGCACGCGCATCTCGCTCCTGCTCGCTCCCGCCTCCGCTTTGGTCTCGACTGTCCTGGCGGCGCTGGTTGGCGGCCTCGCAGGATATCTAGGCGGAATCTGGCTGCGCTTGGCAAGAGGATTCACGGACTTGTTCCTTTCTCTGCCCTGGCTATTCCTGCTGATCACAGTTCGGGCGATCTTGCCGCTCAACGTTTCTCCGCTGGTTTCCGTTCTGATTACCTTCCTCGTCCTCGGCCTGCTCGGCTGGGCCGCTTCGGCGCGCGTGCTTTCGACCAGCGCCGACGCCCTGCGCAACTCCGATTTTGTCTTGCAGGCCCGCGCCTCAGGCTTGCACGGTTCGCGCCTGTTCCTGGTTCACGTTCTGCCCAACCTGAAGCCGGTTCTCTACGCACAGTTCTGGATTTCGATTCCGGTTTTCATCTTGAGCGAGGCGAATCTAGGCATTCTCGGATTAGGCGTTGCCGAGCCGCTGCCGTCCTGGGGAAGTCTGCTGCGCGAACTGGAAGGTTTGATTTCCTTCCGCGAAGAGCCGTGGCGTCTGGTTCCTTTGTTGCTTCTGATGGTGGTGATGACGTCGTTTCAATTGCTCTTGTCAAACCAGGAGGCGAGCGTATGAACGGGAACAAGAATAGGGTTGGCCGCCGAACGTTCTTGAGATTTCTTCTCCCTTGCGTTCTGCTCTGTCTTTCGCTCGCGTCCGGCTCCGCGTTCTCCCAAAACGGTGGCGAGTTACATGGACACGCCCAGCCCGCCGTCGGTCCGGTTTCACCCGCCAATAAATTCTGGTTCAACAGCAAGCTCAAAGCGGACCCCTATCGTCCCGACGCCGCCCTCGAGCGCTTGCAGAACGACGGCTTCCACCCGCAAAACGGGGCGTTACTCGATAAGGCAGGCAATGTCGTCGAGTTTTCCATCGTCACCAACGCAGGCAGCAAGCCAAGAGAACGCATGGCCGTCATGGTGCAGGAGGATCTCGGGAAGCTCGGCATCAAGGTGAACGTGGTTCCACTCGACTTTCGCTCGCTGATTGAACGCATCTCACAGAAATTTAATTATGAAGCTGCGATACTCGGCTTTCGCAATGTTGACCTCGATCCGAGCGGCCAGATGAACATCTGGCTGAGTTCGGCAGAAGATCACGCCTGGAATCCGCAGCAGAAACCGGAAACCGCCTGGGAAGGAGAGATTGACCGCTTGATGCGTGCCCAAGCCTCGACCACCGATCCGAATCAGCGTAAGCAGAACTTCGATCGCGTGCAGGAAATCGTTGCCGAACAGGCGCCGATCCTCTACTTGGTCAATCAGAATGCGTTGTCCGCCGTTTCCGCCGCGGTCGAGGGCGCAAACCCCGGAATCCTTACCCCGCAGACATTCTGGAACGCCGAGCGCCTCACCCTGAACGCAACCACGCGCGCTAGCCGATAGATGAGCCAAGAACCAGCCCCGGAGGGGCGAACGAACCTAGCCGGGCTTTTCGGCGCCGGGTGAACAAGTTACGCGAGAGGCGAGTCCCAGGAGGGATGACCTTGTGATTCGGACGGACCCGACTTCACGCCCCGAGAATCATCGATGACGTGTGATATGACACCGACGGCGGACCCCTCGCCAAGCCTGCTCTCGGCGCAGGTAACCGTTCGCTATCCGGGCAAAGCTCCGGTGCTCCGCGGAGTCTCGCTCAAAATCGCGCACGGCGAAGTCGTTGGTTTGGTCGGCCAAAGCGGCTCCGGCAAGAGCACGCTGGCGCTGGCCATCCTCGGATTACTCGGCCGTCAGCGTGCGACCGTAGAAGGCAGCATTCTTTTCCAAGGCACGGATCTGCTGGCCATCCGCGAACGCGAATTGCGTAACCTCCGCGGACGTTCTCTGAGCCTGGTTCTTCAGAGTCCGCTCGCATCGCTGAATCCCGCGCTCCAAATCTGCACGCAGTTAAGGGAGGCCTGGCGCGCCCACAGCGACAGCAACGCGACAGCCGAAGAGTGCGACCGGGCCATCCAGTCCGCGTTAAAAAGCGTCAGTCTCCCGAGTGGCGGGGAGGACGATAACAAAGACTTCCTGCGCAAACGCGCTGCTCAACTGAGCGTCGGCCAGGCACAGCGCGTGCTCATCGCCATGGCGATCATGCACCGGCCCGCGCTGTTAATCGCCGATGAAGCAACCAGCGCGCTCGATGTGATCACGCAGGCCGAAATCCTGGAATTGTTTGCCCGCCTGAATCGCGAGACCGGTATGTCGATCCTCTACATCTCGCACGATCTGCCGTCGGTCGCCGGGATCTGTCAGCGCATCGCCATCCTGCACGAGGGCCAGATTGTCGAGTGCGGCGATACCGAACAAATCTTCACCGCGCCCAGGCACGCCTATACTCGGCGCCTGATGGCGGCCTTGCCGCAGATTCCCACGCGCCGTGAGCCCGGGACAAAAGCACAGGCCGCCACAATGAAATAGCGTAAGGATGGAACGATGGAAATGTTCGGGTTGGACGGAACTCTGGTCGGTCCTCGCCGGCCGGGCTCCCCCGACACACGATCAGCGACAAACGCCGTCAAGCCTTGGCCAGCTGTTCGGCAACTTCCGGAAGTCCCGCGGCATGCCAGGCGTCAAAGCCTCCCGGCACGTTGATCACATTGCGATGCCCGGCGCGCTCGAGCAAACTGCAGGCAATCATACTGCGATATCCGCTCTTGCAATGAACCGCCACCGGCCGGCTCTGCTCGATTGCCGGCAGTGCCTGCGGGAACGAATCGAGCGCCCGGCATTCGACGCCGGCGATATGCCCCGCCTGCCATTCGCCTTCGCGCCGCACATCGAGGACTTCGGACGCACGAAACCTTCCCGAGCTGAGGCTCTCGCAAAGTTCCCGAGGTGAAATCTGCGCCGTCTTCGCCACCGGCAGCCCGGAGGTCTGCCAAGCCGCGACCCCTCCCTCCAGATAGCCGCGCAAATCTTCGATGCCCACACGGGCCAGACGTAGCCGAGCCTCTTCAACCTGCGCGTCCGTCTCACCAACCAGAATCGGTTTGGAGTGGATCCCCAAAATCCCTCCCGCCCACGAAGCGAATTGTCCCGAGAGCGCGATGCTGATCGACCCCGGAACATGTCCCGCCGCGAATGCCTCCCCCGCACGAACGTCCAGCAGGTTGGCATCCTGCTGCAACTCTCTCTGCACCTCGGCCGGAGAAAGTCCACGAAGCGGCGGCAAGTCCGTCAGCGTCGCCGCACCCGAGCGATTGATCTCGGCGTCTTCGAGAAAATATTCAGGACGAGTCGGCAGGTTGTTGGTCAGCTGCGCGATGAATTCTTCCCGGCTCGCGATCAGCAGCGCATAGTTCGTAAGGCGCTCCATCCCGATTGTGGACGAGCGCTCCGCCCGCATGGCGCGCCCACAAAGCGATCCAGCCCCGTGCGCCGGATACACCGCCACCCCATCCGGCAGCGTCAGCAACTTCTGGTGGAGGCTGTCGTAGAGCAGTCCCGCAAGTTGCGATGGCGTGTGCGTCCTTGCCAGATCCGGACGTCCAACATCGCCAATAAACAAGGTATCGCCGGTTAGCACCGCCGAAGGCTCGGTCGATCCGACCCTCGATGACTTTTCCTCATCCGTAATCACCAGGCAAACACTCTCGGGCGTGTGCCCCGGTGTCTCGAGCGCGCGAATCCGCACTGCTCCCATCTTCACTTCAAAGCCGTCGGTCAAGGCCACGTGCGGAAATCCAGCCTTGGCCTGCGCCCCGATATAGATCTTCGCACCCGCGCGGGCCGCCAGTTCCTTATGTCCGGACACAAAGTCGGCGTGCAGATGAGTTTCGAATATGTGCCGGATTTTAAGATTCTGCTCCTCGGCTGCCTTCAGATAGAGGTCCACATCGCGTTGCGGATCGACCACCGCCGCCTCGCCCTCCGATCCGATCATGTACGAAGCATGGGCCAGGCAGGTAAGATAAAACTGTTCAAAGTACATGTCGCGACTCCGCGCCGGATACGGCTCCGAGCGATCTCAATTCTCCGTTTTCAGACTATCACTGTCGCCCACCGGACACAGGGATCGCAGGCCCATTCAGAAGTACAGGGCCAGGCGTCGTTTCCTCGCTCAGAAGTTTTTGCACGGGGCCCCGCCAATCTTTTCCCAGCAAAGCTTTTCTCAACCCATTGAGCGGCCTACGGTTAATCGACGCACCGTCTGCGTACTCCTTTTGTAACTTGGACTTGCATCGGTGAACCCCTACAGTCAATGGGACGACGCTCGGGCCGGTCTTCGGCCCCCGGCGTGCATCGAAGTATTTGAAGGTTCTATCGTTTACAGTCTGGGAAGAAGAAGGTTTCGGAAACAGGCGAAACAATGACGAAGCGCAGGACATCCGGATGGTCACAAATCGGATCCGCAATATTCGCAAATGTGATCGCCGTCATTCTAGGTCTTTCAGTTTCCGGATGCGCCCAAACCGACTCTTATGCCAGCGCCGCCTCGAATCTTGCGATGGCCTCCGGCGCCGCCGCCGCTTCGCCGAGCGATTCGGACGAACCGATCCTCACCATCACCAAACGCGTCGATGAAGTGAACGTGCTCTTTATCGCGACCGATCGTCACGGCAAATTCGTCCGCAACTTGAACCAGAGCGATTTTTCGATTTTCGACGACCACAAGCCGGTGCAGTCCATCCTCAACTTCCGCCGCGAGACCGACCTGCCGATCGAGTTAGGTCTGCTCATGGACGTGAGCGGCTCCGTAGAGGGTCGCTTTGGATTTGAAAAGGATGCGGCCATCGGATTTCTGCAGCACATTCTCCGTCCCGCCTATGACCGCGCCTTCGTCGTTGGATTTAACAAAGAGAGCCGCCTCACCCAGGACTTCACCGACCAGGTGCCGTTGTTAGCCGCCGGAGTCAAGCGCCTGAACAATGGCGGTGGCACCGCGCTCTACGACGCCATTTACAAAGCGTGCAAGGAGAAGCTGCTGCGCGACAATTCCGGCCATCCCGTTCGCAAAGCCATCGTCATCCTCAGCGACGGCGAAGACAATCAGAGCGAACACGCTCGCGCCCAGGCAATTGAAATGGCGCAGCGCGCCGAAGTTCTCATCTATGCCATCTCGACCGACGACAGCGGCCTGATCCTGCGCGGCGATAAGGTTCTCGAAGACCTCGCGTCCGCCACCGGCGGCCGCGCCTTCTTCCCCTACAAGATGAAAGACATCACCCGCTCGTTCGCCGCCATTGAAGACGAACTGCGCAGCCAGTACTCGGTTTCCTACAAGCTCCCCGACTTCGACGCCGACGGACGCTACCACTCCATCGAAATCACTGCCGTAAAAAAAGATCTGCAAGTCCGAGCCCGCCGCGGATACTACGCTCCCCAGCCGTAGCGAGAAGCCACGGTCGCCCCCGCTGTCATCCGAACTGCCACCTGAGCGAGGTTAAGCTGTCACTCTGAGCGAGGTGAGGACCGATGCATTTCGACGCGTCGACGGAATCGATCGCTCTCTCCCGTCACTCAGAACCAGACGTTGCACGATCGCTAAAGAGCTTCCTCCAGCCTGCACTCCTCCGCCGACTTGTCGGTTCTGAGCCCCATAAACACAGGCGCGCGCAGCTTCACTCCGCCCTCCGCCGTTTCATGAGTCCACTCGGCGAACTTGATCTCCGCGACCAGTTGCGGACGCACGAACTGAACCTTTTGCAATCCGCCCATCTCGCCATAAAACGGTTTCTGTTTCGTCTTAAGCGGTTGCAGGCGAGCAAACATTTCTTTGAGCGCCTTCTGATCGAAGCCGGTGCCAACCTGGCCAACGTGAATCAAGCGCTTTTGCCGGTCATATAAACCAAGCACAAGCGCTCCAAAATATTCGCGGCTGCCCTCTGGATCGGTGTAGCCTCCGATCACGCACTCCTGACGCCGTGTGATTTTGATTTTGAGCCAATCGGTCGATCGCCTTTCCTGGTAAGCGCTGCTCCGCTTTTTGGCGACGATCCCTTCCAGTCCGCGCTGCTTTGCAGCCTCAAAAAGATCGAGACCTTTCTCGCTGTAGTGGTCGGAGAAGTGAATTACGTCGCTCGCGCCCCCTACAATCCGGTCCTGTAGCAACTGTTTGCGCTGTTCGAGTGCAACCCGGCGCAGTTCGAAGCCATCCAGGTAAAGCAAATCGAACGCGTAATAAATTACCGGCACCCCTTCGCGCCGCCCCAGGCGGCGCTTGCCGACCTGGAATCCGGTGCGCTGCTGCATCAGGCTGAACGAAGGTCGCCCCTGCTCATCAAGCGCCACGACCTCTCCGTCGAGGATGGCGCTTTCGGCCTTTACCAACTGCCTCAGGCTGCCGAGTTCAGGAAACTGCCGGGTGAGTTCATTCTGATTGCGCGAGACCAGGCGCACGGCGCCATTTTCGAGGAAGGCAATGGCACGATAGCCGTCCCATTTGATCTCGAACAACCAGTCAGGATTATCGAAGGCCTTGGCGGTAGGGGTTGCGAGCATCGGATGGATCACCGTTGGCATGGGTTTCTGCTCCGCGCCCGCAAGAGCATTCACCGCGGAGGACGATGAGTTCCCGGAGGATTTCTTAGTTCTTGATTTGAAAGTGGACTTAGACGCAACCACATCGCCGACCGTCTCGTCGGATGAGGGCTTAACAAGAGCTACCTTTGGTCCACTTTGCCCTGGGGTTTTACTTTTTTTTTTCTCCGCGCCCACTGCGGGCGCCCCACTTCTGGCAGTCTTCGAGGACTGGGAGTCTTTCTCGGCGCCCCGCGCAGTGAACGCCCTTCGTTTTGAGTCGGCGCGTCGAATCGCGTCTGCCAGCCACGCGGCTTTCACCTTCCCCCGCGATGCCGGAGGACTGCTCGTCCATTCCGCCGAGCCTTCATCACCACCGATTTGCGCCATGGTGCGATTGGTAAGGATGGAGGTGTCGTACGCAGCTTCATTGATATCGAACCCCGCGACCACGTGATCGTCTTTTTTCTTGATGAGGAGCCATTCATTTCCTTTGCTTCCACTTCGCCCCTTGATGTGTACAAGAGCAAAATCGCCCTTGAGCCGCTTCCCTTTCAGGCGGAACTTCAGGTCACCTTTCTCCAACATCGCCGCCGCTTCTTTTTCCGTGCCCGGCACGTACTCGCCGTTGACGGGCACCGGCGACAAGGGTTGCCACGTGCCGGCGTCCCAGACCATCACCGTCCCGCCGCCATAGTTGCCTTTGGGGATGGTGCCTTCAAAATCGAAATACGAGACCGGATGATCCTCGACCTGCATCGCGAGACGCTTGTCGGCAGGGTCCATCGACGGGCCTTTGGGGACGGCCCACGACTTGAGCACACCTTCCATCTCCAGGCGGAAATCGTAATGCAGGCGCGTGGCGGCATGGCGCTGCACCACAAAACGGTGCCGCGATTGCTTTTCAAGCTTAGGCGGAGGCTCAGGTGTTTCCTCAAACCGCCGCTTCCGTTTGTATTCGTCGAGCGCCATGATGGCTATTGTAATTGCGGACCGCTCGCGCGGGGATAGCGACAGCCGTGTCTCTAGCCGGGCAAGCGCTGGCCCGCCCGTACGCGAACCGAAAGCCGTATACTGTTCCGGCTTCTTGGGAGATACCATGAATCGACGAAGGCGACCTCGAAACCTGCCCCCGGCTGCTTTTTTGGTATGTCTTATCGTTCTAACTCATGCTTTTTCGCTGGCTGCGCAAGGCCCAGCCCCGATCTCCGCAGGGCTGCAGGAGAAAACCGATACGATCGTCCGACAGGCACTGGCCAGCACCGGCATTCCGAGCGCATCGATCGCTATTGTGCAAGGCGGACGAATCACCTATCTCCAAGCCTATGGCGATGGCCGCATCGAACCGCATACGCCCGCGTTGCCGTCGATGCGGTACAGCATCGGTTCCATCAGCAAGCAGTTTACGGCGGCCGCAGTGCTGCTGCTGGCGGAGAAGGGAAAGCTCTCGCTCGGCGACCCGGTGTCGCGATACGTTCCGAACCTCACCCGCGGCAATGAGGTTACGATTCGTGAATTGCTCTCGCACACTTCGGGTTACCAGGATTACTGGCCCCAGGACTACGTCCCGCCATTCATGCTGCAGCCGATCACAGCCGACGGGATTCTCGGCCGGTGGGCGCGCAAGCCGCTCGATTTTGATCCGGGAACCGATTGGCAATATAGCAACACCAATTTCGTGATCGCCGGATTGATTGTCGAGAAGGTCAGCGGTGAATCTCTGCTGCAATTTCTGAGCGAGCACATCTTCGCGCCCTTGGACATGAAGAGCGTCATCAATATCGATCAGGACCGACTCACCGAAACCGACGCAACCGGCTACCTGCGTTATGCTTTGGGTCCGCCGCGATTGGCTCCGAAAGAGGGGAAGGGTTGGCTGTTTGCCGCGGGCGAACTGGCCATGCCCGCCGAGGATCTGGCGAAGTGGGATATCAGCGTGATCGATCAGTCCGTGCTCCAACCCGCCTCCTACGCGCAGATGGAAAAAGAAGTCCTGCTCAACAACGGCCTGGGAACACGCTATGGGCTGGGTGTTTCGGTGCGGCAGGAATTCGGGAAGCGGGTCATTGAGCATGGCGGTGAAGTCTCTGGCTTTACCGCGCAGAACTTGATTTTTCCATCTGCGCGCACCGCCGTTGTCGTTCTTGTCAATGAGGATTCGGTCGGAGCCTCGGGCGACATTGCCCGCAAGATCGCGGAGCTGCTTTTCCGCGAGCTCGATGCCGGCAGGCAGGAAGATCAGTCCCGTGAAATATTCGCGGCCTTGCAGCAAGGCAAAATCAATCGCGCTTTATTCACCGACAACTGCAACCGCTACTTCACCGAGCAGGCTCTCCAGGACTTTGCCAGCAGCCTCGGGCCGCTCGGATCGCCGACGGAGTTTACGCAGACCTCAAAGCAGGATCGCGGAGGTATGACGTTCCGGGGCTTCGAAGTACACTTTCCGCATACCTCAGTCGAGGTCTGGGAACGGATCATGCCCGACGGTAAGATCGAGCAATATCAGGTGGGTGCGAAGTAATCTGGCTTCTGACCAACGCGCATCAACATTGCGCGCATAGAAGATTGCATGAAATCTCTCTCGGATGAAACGTGAATATCCGGAATCTCCGCTGGTAGGCGTGGGCGCGGTGATCGTCCAGAATCATCGCGTACTCCTGATCCTCCGTGGACAACCGCCGCTGCTCGGCGAGTGGTCGCTCCCGGGCGGGATCCTCGAATGCGGGGAAACGCTGCGCGAAGCGGTGGTCCGCGAAGCTCTCGAAGAAACAGGGTTGACGATCGAGGCCGGCGAGATGCTGGGCGTGTATGAGCGGGTGATCCACAGCGAGGGGGGACGCGTTCGCTATCACTTCGTGCTGATTGACTTCCTCTGTCGTCCGATCGGCGGCGATGCGAAAGCGGGGAGCGATGCCGCTGATGTTCGCTGGTTCACGCGCGAAGAACTGTCCGCGCTGAACCTGGCGCCCGATGCGAATGACGTTGTGCTCAAGGCCTGGGCGTGTTCGAGTTCGACGGATTGACGCGAGGACTCCTGTCGAACGTCGCACTGACGCAACCGGCCACGATTACCGCGGGATTCGTGCGCCTATGCGGAGCCGTGATCCGGCTTCCGGCAGGCCTTCAGTCGGCCATCTTGGCCACATGCACCGCGAAACCCGTCTTTGGCAGCAGCGACCTTAACTCGAACACTTTGAAGCCGTCGCCGGTGATCTCAGTCTGGCGGTAGATGCCGGGCTCGGTTTCGGCGGTTTCGTGACGTCCCTGAAGGTCGTCGAGAAATTTTTGCGCTTCTTTGAGGCTGGCTTCCCCGCCCTTGGCACGCGTCACCACGGCCTCGGTGGCATAGGAGCGCACAAGTTTCGGCCAATACTTTTGCAGCAACTGGGTGCTCGCAAAGATATCGGTCCAAACAATTTCCCCGTTCACCGCGACCACGACGCCGACTGCGTTCTTATCGCGCAGTTGATGGATGACGCTCTCGTAATTCCGCTCCACCGGCGCGGCAACAGAATCGACTTTCTGCTGCACTTCCTTGTTATCCATCACACGGGCATAAGAGGTCGTCCCATTCAGTTCCGCCGCAGCCGGAGAAGGAACAGCCATCGCCATTGCCTGCTTCGACCTTCCTACGTTGTCCCAAACCTGCTGCTGATTCTGGGCGCCCATCGCGCTCCCGCGCACGCCGAGAGACGCGAGAGTATTGAGACTGCGACCCCCGGCGCTGAAGTCATTCTTGCCGTTCGCCGCTACCCAACGTCCGGGCTCGACGCAGAAAACACTCAGATCAACCGGATCGCTCTCCGCGGGCACGATGCGGTCTTTGCCGATCACACGGTCCTGCTTGCCCCCGGTAACAATCTCCCCGGCGAGGAGTAATAATGGCCGCTTCGAGTTATTGACCAGGACGAGCTGATTGACCTCGGGGCCGCGCGCGGGATGAATGACCGGCGGGTCGCCCGGACGGTGACGGATGAGCCCATGCGCCTGGCCGGCTTCGGTCACGACCACGTCGCCGCTGCGCAGGCCTTCGTCGAGCGTGAGGAACTCAGCTGTGTCATACGACTTACTCGCGACAACGGGATAGACCGCGAGGTTCCCGCTGCGAATCGGGCTGAGGAGAGAGTAACCAGACGCCGGTCCCGTTTCACCCGCCTGCAACAGGCAGGGAACCACGACCGCCGCCACAACTAGCAAAGCAATTCCAGCCACCACGACGACAGGGCGCACAATCGGCCTCCTGGCAGTGAAGACACGTACACACCCGCGCACGCAGGATCGTCTGCGTGCGCCGCCACTCCGACACGCCCCGGCACGCCAAGGGAGAGCGTGCCGGGGAACTCAATTGCGAGTCTTCCAAGGAGTGTCTTTTCTGCTCGCTGATCGAAGAACGTACGATTTCCTTCTCCTTGCGTCTAAAAAATTGCTAGCATCAATCTGGGACTTGCAAGTGCAAAGCTGTCCAAGTAAGAAAGTCCCAAAGTAAGACGCCCAAGCGGGAGATGCCAAAGTCCGTCCAATCCGGCGGGGGAGCAGACGTTGCCGCGGCTCTTTACGAACGCAGCGGCGCGGCGGCCTATGGCATGAGCGCGCAGCAGTTTGTGGCCATCCTCGATGAGATTCTGCGCAAGTACCTTCCGCACGATTCACCGGACCCGTCCGCCGCAAAGAAAACCGAATTTTGCGCCGGGCTGCGTCTGGAAGAACTGGCGCTCGCGCGCGCATGCGCTGCCGGAAACGAGCGAGCGTGGCAGGACTTCATCAGCCGCTACCGGCAAAAGCTGTACAGCATGGCGCTGCACATTACGCGCGACGGCGCACACGCCGCGGAGCTGGCCGATTCGCTGTTCGCCGATTTGTATGGTGTGAACGCGCGCGACGGAGTGCGCGGTTCGAAGCTCGTTTCCTACACTGGCCGCGGTTCGCTCGAAGGCTGGTTACGCACGGTGTTGGCGCAGGAGTTCGTCAACCGCTATCGCAAGCAGAAACGAACGGTCAGTCTGGAAGAACAGACAGAAGAAGGTGCACAGTTTGCGGCGGCAATTCCTGAACCGGCGTGCATCTCGGACCCACGGCTGGAAACGGCAACCGACGAGGCGCTCGCCGAGCTTTCGCCCGAGGACCGGTTCACTCTGGCGTCCTACTATCTCGATGGGCGGACGCTGGCCGAGATTGCGCAAACGCTGGGGCTCCACGAATCAAGCGTCAGTCGGCGGCTTGATCGGCTCTCAACCGGGCTCCGGAAGCGTATTCTGGCGGGGCTGCGCATGCGGGGAATGAGCCACGCTCAGGCCGCCGAAGCGCTGGAAACCGACGTGCGGGATATACGGCTGAATTTGCGGTCGCGTTTGATGCAAGATTCCGGGGCAAATACGTTCCCTGATCGTAGCAAGGTCCCCGCGCAAGACACTGGCGACGGGAGCACCGATTGACGTGCATCGATCGATCAATGGGAACCAAGATGCAACATAGCAAGATGCAACCTAGAAGGAAACAAAATGGATGGAGCATGACCTTCAGAGTCAGGACTTGCGGCAACCATGACTGAAGTACCCAAAATCGTGTATGACCGCCTGCGCGCCGCTCGACCGGAGCCCGTTTTGCCCGACCAGAGCCTGCCCGAGCCGCAGCATCCCGGTGCGGATCTGCTCACGGCCTTCACCGAGCATGCCCTTTCGGCGACCGAGCGCGGTGGCGTGCTCGAGCACCTGGCGCGTTGTGGGGACTGCCGTGGGGTAGTGGCGTTGGCGCTCCCGGACGCGGATGTGGTGGCCGTTCCGACCGCTGCCAGCACCGACCCAGTTCGAGCAAACCGAGCGAATTCTCAGCCGAACTGGCTGAGCTCCTCCCGACTCGCATGGGCGAGTTTGCGCTGGGCGGCGCTCGCAGCGGGAATTGCGCTCGCTGCCTCAGTTGTTCTGTGGCATCCAGGAAAGCTGAATGAGGCGAAGCTGTCTCCCGCGAGCCCGCAGGTTGCGCCCAGCCCCCAGATCGCGTCGCCCGTCGGATCGTCGCCCATGACCTTGTCGTCAACCGTCGGACCATCGCCACCATCGGTCTTGGCCGAAGCAGGCCGGGGCAGGACTGACGCAGCTCGAACCAGGTCGGAATTGCGGCTGCCGAAACAACTGAAGGCTGGGCAGGCTCGGCCGACGATCACTCCAGAGACGAGCACTCCAGAGACGAGCACTCCAGAACAGTCGCCGATGTTGCTTGCCGGCAACCGGACGGGCGTACCTCGGGTAAACAAGCCGCCAGCGGCGGCATCGGCCGCCGCCCCAGCCGTCGAACCGCCCGAATCAGCGCCTCAAAGCGCGACTGAACCCGAGGTTGTTGGAGTGGCTGGCGCAGTCGAAACAGGATCTTCCAGCGTCAATGGCGCCATGGCGCAGAACGACGCGCCCGCGATTGAAAAAGCGAAGCCGGCACTGCAAGACCAAGGGATTGCGCCGCAGAAAACCGGCGCAGCGGCTGGCGCCGTCTCCGCCCCGGCACCGAGCAGGAATCGGATGTCGGTCGCGAATCTGGCGTCCCTGGCTCCAAGCGTCACATGGATCATCACGGCGGGCGTCCTCGAGCGTTCGCTCGACGGTGGCGAAAGCTGGCAAAATACCCTGCGCGCCGATCATCCACTGCGATGCTACGCCAGTCACGTCCCGGATGTATGGGCCGGAGGAAGTGCGGGAACGCTCTATCACTCTAGCGACAATGGTGTAACTTGGCTGCAAGTGCAACCTTCCAGCAAAGGTCGGGTACTTAGTTCCGACGTAACGAATATTGATATTCACGAACCGGTAGGTGGTCCTGCGCAGATTATACTTTCGACCAATAGCAACGAAGTCTGGACCAGTGCGAACGGCGGGAAAACCTGGCAGCGAAAATAAACAGCCGGCGCCACCAATTGAGGCCGCCAGTCCTACTCGAGGGGGTTGCCGGGCGGCCAGACCCGGCTTTCCCTGCTCCACACCTGATTTCCGCTCTGCCCGTTTGTTACTGTGCGTGGACCGTCAATCCTCCCGGCCCCACCCAGTAAACTCCGTCCCGCTGGCAGAATAATTGGGAATATTCCGCCACCAGGCCGGTGGCAATCACTTTCGTTCCCTGACTGACCTGGGCGTTATTCAATGTGCCGCTTTGCACGATGCAGTTCTTGCTCACTGTTTGCGGAGTATCCCAATGGTCGATGGTGCCGGACACCGAGTAGCCGTTTACCTGTCCAGGATACTTGTAGAAAAGGGAAAAGTTATTCTCGACATAGGCGAAACCGTTGCCTAAAAACCCGCCGGAGCCGGCCGGAATGCCGCAACAAATCTCAAAATCATAAACAAACGTACCGTTGAGAGGGTTCGGTTCGATTTGTAGCCCGACCACACTGCCCTCACTCAGCAATTGACCCCAAGCGGTTCCGAACAATAGAAACACCGTGATTGCGACGACCAGGAATTTCATCGAGTTTTCTCCTTTTTGTATCCACTCAAGAGTGGGGGGTTCTCTGCCGGACCCGTTCGCATCGGGTTGCGATTCCATCTCGTTGGAACGCTGTCTATGCTTCAGTGATCCAGCCTGAAATCTGGAAGAAACTTAGCGTCTCTCCACGTGGTTGATTGCAACATGACTTTGGTGGGGGCGTGTAGTTACTCTTGTACATGTTTGGCTTTGCGTGGCCAAACGAAGGTATTAGTCGCTCATTGAACGATTGCACAGTTCTCAATACTCGGAGGAAGATTGGTTCGGGCGGCAATCGAGGCCGCTCTCGAGCGGTCGCTCTTCTCGCGATGAGACGAGCACATCTCTTACTGTCCCGATCATCGCATCGTCGACACCAATCCGATCACCATGGCCGCGCAAGGCGGAAGTCTGTGAGCGGCCCACTGGTTGGAAGTGATGAAAAAGTCCGCTCAGACAAACTTCGCTACCTCGCTCCGATCGTCGCAGCCAGCGGAGATCTTCATAATTTCCGGGCGCACTACAAGACGGGCGGGCATTCGATGGACTTCGCTTAGTAACGTTACCCATGCCTATGACCCTGCAGTACCTATTTTCATACTTCGCATTACGGAAGTGACATTTACAGTGCGGCCAAACAGACATAGGATTAGCGCGTGGTTTGGCAGTTCTGGGGGAGGGCTGCCGAAGGCGTCCTGAGCACAAAGGCTCAGGACGTTTTTCATTGCGCGCACGGATTCACCCGCTCAAGCGTTTTCGCGGCAAGCGGCGGCAAAACGGCCTGGTGGACTTCTCAATGCGTCATCGGCCGGCGACGCTTGCGAACGCGCTTCGCATCGACACCCTGAGAGCAACTTCCCGTCCCATGCCGTCGAGAGGATAGATGCGATCGGCCAGATCGGCGGCGACCACGCTTCCCGGCATGCCCCAAACCACCGAAGACGCTTCGTCCTGGACAATTACCTCTCCGCCCGCTTCCCGTATGACCGCCGACCCGCGAGTGCCATCCGATCCCATCCCGGTGAGCACCACCGCCAGCACGTTCGCACCGTAGCTTTGCGCCACCGAACGGAACAATACATCCACCGCCGGACGACAGGAATTCTCCTGCGCGTCATGATTGACGCCCAGCACGAAATCCGCCCCCTTGCGAGTCACGGTCATGTGATGGTCGCCGGGAGCAATCCAGACTTGACCTCGCCGCAATTTCTGCCCGTCCTTGCCTTCCTGCACCCGGAGGCAAGAAAGGGCATTGAGGCGATCGGCAAGCAGGCGCGTAAACATCGGTGGCATATGTTGAACGATCAGGATGGGCACACGGAAATCCGGAGGAAGCTGCGGAATCAGTCCAGCGAGCGCATTCGGCCCGCCGGTCGAGGTGCCGATGGCCACTACGTCGATCCGCGGCTGCGGGCGACCGGAGACCGGAGCGATGGTAGGCGAGCGCCGCGGCTGCGCCGCGAGCGCCGTGCACAGGGATTTGATCTTGCGCAGCAACTCTTCCCGCACCGCAGAGAGTTCTATTTCGAGGTTGGACGGTTTCGTGACATAGTCGCTCGCCCCCCGCGACAGTGCGTCCAGAATGGCAGCCGCACCGCCCTCGGCAAGAGAACCGAAAACAAGCACCGGCAATTTCCTATACCGCTTGCGAATCTCGACCAGGCCTTCCAGTCCGCCCCTCCCGGGCATTCCTAGGTCGAGAGTGACCAGATCCGGCTTGACCTCTGCAATCCGGGCCAGAGCCTGAATGCAGTTTTCCGCCGTGCCCGCAACAACGATTTCCGGGTCGGACACCAAGAGATCGGTGAGTTCTCTTCGAACAACCGCCGAATCGTCGACGATCAATATGCGGAATGGCTTCATGCCTGCTGTCGTCGGCGTCGTTTATGCCAGACACCCTCTTCATCGGCGCAAATGTCGATTCCATGAGGTACCTGACGGGTAGAGCGCACCCGCTGCCTTTGCTTTTGCTCTTGATTTTGATTTTGACGAATCGAGCCCGCAGCGCATCGGTCGACCGAGAGGCAAAAAGAGCGGCGCCACCCCAGGACAACGCCCAGGCTAACGAAGGTGGGGGACAGGAGTGCCCGCCCACATGAGGTTGTAGAGGCTACACCGAGTAGGAGACGTCGTCACTCGGCCCGCCCGCGGCCGTGCTTTCCGTCAGAGAAGCGGCATCGGCCGACTTGCTGCCCCGCCGCATGGCGACGATGCCGGTGCGCACCATCTCCAACACACCATAGGGACGCAGCACTTCGAGCAGGCCGTCGATTTTGTCTTCGGCGCCGGTGATTTCGAGAGTCAGCGATTCGGGAGCGACATCCACCACCCGCGCCCGAAACACGTTAGCGAGCTCGAGCACGTGGGACCGCGCATCATGGGTGGCCGCCACACGGATCATGGCCAGATCCCGGACAATGGCTGGCTGATTGGTGATGTTCTCGACCAGTAACACGTTTACGAGTTTGTATAAATTGGCCTCGATGCGGCGGGCCTGGTCGCGATCCGCATCGACGGTGATTGTCATGCGCGACACCTCAGGTTTCTCAGTCCGCCCCACCGTTAGCGAATCGATATTGAAGGCGCGCCGCCGAAACAGCGAAGCCACGCGCGTGAGCACACCCGGCTTATTCTCGACGTACACCATGAAGGTATTCAGCATAGTTTCGACTCGCCCTTTTTATAGCAGCCGAGCTTCGAGCCGCCGGCTTCGAGGCACAGGGGTGGCCCGAGGCTCGCAGCGCGTGTTACTCGTCCTCCGCGGTCTCGACAATCGGGCTCGGCCGCCGGATCATGTCGTGCAACGCCGCCCCCGCCGCGACCATCGGATACACCGTGTCTTCCTGTTCCACCTTGAAATTGATCAGCACCGGCCCGTCGTGCTGGCGCGCCGACTGCACCGCGGGCACGACCTGCGAGCGCTCCGAAATCGTCATGCTCCGAATTCCATAAGCATCCGCCAACCGCGCAAAATCCGGATTGAGCAACGGAGTCGCCGCGTAGTTGCGGTCGTAGAAAAATTCCTGCCACTGCCGCACCATGCCCAGAAATCCATTGTTGATGATTGCGATATGGATCTTCAGATTTTCCTGCACGATCGTAGCCAGCTCGCACATCGTCATCTGAAATCCGCCATCGCCCACCACCACCCAAACCTCGGCCTCCGGGCAAGCGACTTTGGCCCCGATGGCCGCCGGCAAAGCGAAGCCCATCGTACCCAGCCCGCCGGAAGTAATCAGCGACCGCGGACGCTCATGCCGGTAGTACTGCGCCTCCCACATCTGGTGCTGTCCGACATCGGTGACGACAATGGTGTTCCCGTCCCGCGTCTGCCGCCACAGATCGTTGATCACATGCGCGGCGTAAAGATGGCCGCTGTCCGGCAGATTCTGGATGTCGCGCACTGCGGAATCGCCTTTCAGTTTGTCGATCGAATCCAGCCAATCACTGCGATCCAGGGACTCAACTTTCGGCAAGAGCTCCAGCAATACCTCCCGCAAATCGCCGACCAACGCCACGTCGACTTTGACGTTCTTGTTGATCTCCGCCGGATCGATCTCGATGTGGATCTTCTTAGCGTTGGGAGCGTATGTCTTCAGGTTGCCGGTGACGCGGTCGTCAAAGCGCATGCCGAACGCCAGCAGCAGATCGGCCTCCTGAATCGTATGGTTCACCCAGGCTTCTCCGTGCATGCCCATCATGCCCAGATTGAGCGGATGCGACGCAGGGAACGCCCCCAGGCCGAGCAGCGTCATGGCAACCGGAATGGCCGCACGTTCGGCAAAATCGCGCACCTCGCGCATCGCCCCGGAGACGATGATGCCGTGACCGGCAAGGATCAAGGGGCGCTTCGAATTGTGGATCAACTCGAGCGCCTGCGCATACTCCTCCGCAGCGGGCGACAAATCGGGACGGTAGCCGGGCAATTGCGGCTTGGCCGCTTCCCAGTCGAACTCGCACGTGCTCTGCTGCGCATCTTTCGTGATATCGATTAACACCGGACCAGGCCGCCCCGATCGCGCCACGTAGAAGGCTTCACGAACCGTGCGTGCCACTTCGCGAGCGTGAGTAACCAAATAATTGTGCTTGGTGATCGGCAGGGTCACGCCGGTGATGTCGGTTTCCTGAAACGCGTCCGACCCGATCAGTTTGCTGCCCACCTGCCCGGTAATACAGACGATTGGCGAGGAATCGAGCATGGCCGTGGCGATCCCGGTGACCATATTGGTCGCGCCCGGTCCCGAGGTGGCGACCGCCACTCCCACGTCTCCGCTGGCGCGCGCATAGCCGTCGGCCATGTGAGTTGCGCCCTGCTCGTGGCGCACCAGAATGTGATGGATCTTGCTGTGTTTCAGCGCATCATAGGCCGGCAGAATCGCACCGCCCGGATAGCCGAAGACTTGCTTCACGCCTTCCCGTTCCAGACATTCCCAGAGAATGCTGGCCCCGGTCATGGTCTTGGTCTTTGCATTTGTCTTCGTGTTGTCTGAAATTGGCGTATTCGTCATGCGACCTCCGGCAGTCCGTAATGCACGAGCGATACGGGTTCGTGTCAGGCGTATCGCTTCAGCGATCTAAGGTCTTCAAAAATCAACACCGCCCCTTCAGGGCTGCGCACGAGGTTCCCGAAAAAACAAAACCCACCGTGCCTGCGTTTCTGGCGGGTGGGAATCGGGAGCTCTCGGCTTCAACTCTATCAGCTCACCCTTCCCCCATCACCCGACCGGTCCGGCATACTCGTACTTCAGGAATTCTAAAGCTAAGTCGCCGGAGACTCCGTCGATTCGTCACGGTTGCACCACAGAGTTAACAGGATACTAACAAACCGACCGGTCGGTTGCAAGTGGAAAGTCTTGCCGCGGAATTGAATACGGCCCGCCGATCACTTCATCCGCTCGATTGTGATGTCCTTTCCGTCGGTGTGCAGAACGACCGCGGTGGGGTGGCCCTCTCTGTCGGTCTCGAAACGGTAGACATCGTCAGCGGCGGTGGAGAAAAACTGCGTCTCTGTTTCGGGCAGCAGATCCT
>Ga0302325_10002848_pt1 | contig 41549 bp, 48 predicted proteins | sample Palsa_T0_2_FD_201948 | JGI IMG/M metagenome (GOLD analysis project Ga0302325, IMG submission 201948) | Peat permafrost microbial communities from Stordalen Mire near Abisko, Sweden - Palsa_T0_2 | ecosystem: Environmental > Terrestrial > Soil > Palsa > Peat permafrost | place: Sweden: Abisko...
GACAGGCCCGCCATGACGCCGGAAGAACCTACCCCGTTCGCGGGGCAATGGACCTCGACGTTAGGCTAAGGACTCGCCCGCCAACAATCGATTCGGTGTCCCCTCTCCCGCTTGCGGGGGAGGGTCAGGGAGGGGGCTATTCCACGGGCTCAGCTCGCCTCGAGAGCCCCCTCCCCAACCCTCCCCCGCAAGCGGGAGAGGGAAGCAAGAGGCCCGGCCCGGCCGGATTCCTATTCGGGCGGTCTGACATGATTGTGAGGACGACCGTTGCCCGAATTGATATAGCTTTGGGCCATGACGATAGGTTCCGCAGATTTCGCGATCACGCAGTCGCCGGCCGGCGCGATGATCCATCCGGCCTGGGTGCGCGTCACCCATTGGGTCAACGTCGTCGCCATGTTCGTCATGATCACATCGGGCTGGCGCATCTACAATGCGTCGCCGCTGTTCCCTTTCGAATTCCCGCCTGCGATCACCATCGGCGACGGTCTCGACGGCCTCTCGGGAGCGCTGCTGTGGCACTTCGCGGCGATGTGGCTTCTCGTCGTCAACGGGCTCGCCTACCTCACGCTGGGCATGGTCGGTGGGCGCTTCCGCCGCAAGCTGCTGCCGGTGCGGCCGGCCGATGTCGTCCGCGATCTCGGCGCCGCGCTCGCCGGCAAGCTCTCCCACGACGATCTCTCGGTCTACAATGCGGTGCAGCGCCTGCTCTATCTCGGGGTGATCGGTGCCGGCGTTCTCATGGTGCTGTCGGGGATTTCGATCTGGAAGCCGGTGCAGGTCCAGGAGCTCACCGCGGTGTTCGGCGGCTATGACTTCGCCCGTTACGTCCATTTCTTCGCGATGGCGGCGATCGTCGGTTTTATCGTGGTGCACATCGCGCTCGCCATCCTGGTGCCGAAAAGCCTGCGCGCGATGATCCGCGGCCGGTGACGCCGCATTCGAGGTCGAGGAGAACAATGTCGAAGATCCGCAGAGCCGTTCCCGGCGTCGATGCCCGCCTGCTGATCAAGGATGCGGCGAAGCTGCTGCCGGATCCGTCGCGGCGCGTGTTTTTGCGCGGCGCCGCGGGGCTCGGCGCGGTCACCATGCTCACCGGATGCGATATCGTCGACAGCCTGTCCGCGGAGAACGCACTGATGACGATGTCGCGGTTCAACGACCGCGTCCAGGCGCTCATCTTCAATCCGCACAAGCTCGCCCCGACCTATCCCGAGAGCGCGGTCACCCGGCCGTTTCCGTTCAACGCCTATTATCCCGAGGATGACGCGCCGGAAGTCGACGGCGAGACCTACATGCTCGAGGTCGGCGGCATGGTCGAGAACAAGAAGTCCTGGAGCCTCGACGAACTCCATGCGCTGCCGCAGGAAAAGCAGATCACGCGGCACATCTGCATCGAAGGCTGGAGCGCGATCGGCTCGTGGACGGGAACGCCGCTGCGCGATTTCCTCAAGCGCGTCGGCGCCGACACCAGCGCGAAATATGTCTGGTTCCAGTGCGCCGAGGGCTATGCGACCACCATCGACATGCCCACCGCGCTGCATCCGCAGACCCAGATGACATTCAAGTTCGGCGAAGATATTTTGCCGCGCAAATACGGGTTCCCGATGAAGGTCCGCATGCCGACCAAGCTCGGCTTCAAGAACCCCAAGCACGTCATGGCGATTTACGTTACCGACAAGAATCTCGGCGGCTATTGGGAAGATCGCGGCTACAACTGGTTCAGCGGCAGCTGACGGGTTCGAAGCCGTTCCGGCGTGCGTCGGGAAGGGCCGGGACGGTCGCGGCCAGACTTCAGTCCTGGGACCGAAGGATTGCCTGCGAACGCCGCCTGAAATCTGTCGTAAGTAGCTGAATAACATTAATATTTTGTGGTCGCCCGCACTCCGGGACGGTCCCGGTATGAATACTCCCGGCTGATTTACGGTCGAAGGCGGTGCGGACATGATCCGGACATTCGATCACCGGTGAGTGCAACCACTCACCCCGGACCAGGGGCAACCATCATGACCACGCTCGCTCACATCCAGACCACCGCTTCCGCCGACACCAACTCCACGCCAAAGCGGATCGTTCGCATCGCTGCATACACCGTCGTGTTCATCGCCATGGTCTGCGCCTTTACGGTCGCCGAGCTCAGCCAGTCCCGTTTCGCTCCGCAGATGAAGCGCGACTTCGTGCAGCAGACGGAGCTGCGCGACCTGCTGTGCCGGATCGACCGGCGCTGTCCTGCCAAGGTGCAGACCGTCGAAAACACCGCACCATAGAACATGTGCGTCGTCTGACGCCCTCGCATAATTGCGCAGCTTCCGATGGTTCGGTGGTATCGTTTCCCTGCGTACCAAACTATGACCACCCGCCACCCGGTGAAGCGCCACCAATACTGCCCGGCGGCCCGAATGAGGTCATCGATGAGACGACGGGAATTCATCGCGGGGCTCGGCGCGGCGGCTTCGTCGCCCATTTGGCCGCTCGTCGCCGGCGCGCAGCAGATGGCGCTGCCGGTGGTCGGGTTCGTCAACAACGGGGCCGATGTGTTCGCGGACCGTGCACGCGCGTTCCGCAAGGGCCTCAGCGAAGCTGGCTACGTCGAGGGCCAGAACGTGACGGTCGAGTACCACTGGCTGGAGGGCCAATACGCTCGCCTGCCGGCGCTGATGGCTGACCTGGTCCGCCGTCGTGTGGCCGTGATCGTCGCGGACGACAACGTCGTCGCGCTTGGGGCCAAAGCTGCGACCGCGACGATCCCGATCGTCTTCGGCGTCGGTCAGGACCCGGTCAAGCTTGGACTTGTCGCCAGCCTCGCGCGGCCGGGCGGCAATGCGACCGGTATCAATTTTTTCACCCAGGAGGCGGTCGCAAAGCGACTGGGGCTTCTGCAGTTGCTGGTGCCAAAGGCCGTTCGCGTTGCCGCGCTGGTCAATCCGACCAATCCTGCAGCCGCCGAGACCACGTTGCGGGACGTGCGGGAAGCCGCCCGTGCGATCGGGCTGCAAATCCATGTCCTCAACGCCACGACGATCAGCGAGATCGATGCAGCCTTTGCCAGCCTCGCGCGCGAGCGTCCAGATGCCCTCTTCGTCGGTCCTGACCTATTCTTCGCCAGTCGCGGCGTGCAATTTGCCGCTTTGGCGGCACGCGACAAAATTCCCGCCGCTTATCCAAGTCGGGACATTGTCGCGGCCGGCGGGCTGATGAGCTACGGAGCCGACATCGTGGACGCAAATCGTCAAGTCGGCGTGTATACTGGCAGCATCCTCAAGGGCGCCAAGCCGGCCGACCTGCCGGTGGTGCAGTCGACCAAGTTCGAGTTCGTCATCAATATGCAGACGGCGAGGGTACTCGGCATCGAGGTGCCGCCGAATCTGCTCGCCCTCGCCGACGAGGTGATCGAATGAGACGGCGGCAAGGCGTAGTGGGTGCGGTCCATCCGCTTGCCAAGTGGACGACCTCCATCTAGTGCAATGCCTCCAATCCGCGGCTCCGGCTCTTCTTCCCGCGCCTGAAGAAGGAGGGAGTCCTGCACGACGAGGCTCCCTCATGGCGACCTACAAGCTTCTCCTGCTTCCCGGCGACGGCATCGGCCCCGAGGTCATGGCTGAGGTCAAGAAACTCATCGCCTGGATGAACGCGCGCGGGCTCGGGTCGTTTTCGACCGAGGAAGCGCTGGTGGGCGGCGCCTGCTACGACGCCCATAAGGTCGCCGTCACCGCCGCCACCATGGCGCTGGCGCAGGCCGCCGATGCGGTAATCTTCGGCGCGGTCGGCGGCCCCAAATGGGATGCGGTGCCCTATGACGCCCGGCCCGAGGCGGGGCTGTTGCGCCTGCGCAAGGATCTCGGCCTGTTCGCCAATCTGCGGCCGGCGATCTGCTATCCCGCGCTCGCGGATGCCTCGAGCCTCAAGCGCGAGGTGGTCGACGGCCTCGACATCGTCATCGTGCGCGAACTGACCGGCGGGGTCTATTTCGGCGAGCCGAAGACCATCACCGACCTCGGCAACGGCCAGAAGCGCGCGGTCGATACCCAGGTCTACGACACCTACGAGATCGAGCGCATCGCCCGCGTCGGCTTCGAGCTGGCGCGCAAGCGGCGCAACAAGCTCACCTCGATGGAAAAGCGCAATGTGATGAAGACCGGCGTGCTGTGGCACGAGGTGGTCAACCAGGTGCATGCCCGTGAGTTCAAGGACGTGCAGCTCGAGCACCAGCTGGCCGATGCCGGCGCGATGCAGCTGGTGCGCTGGCCCAAGCAATTCGACGTCATCGTCACCGACAATCTGTTCGGCGACGTTTTGTCGGATGTGGCGGCGATGCTCACCGGTTCGCTCGGCATGCTGCCGTCCGCCTCGCTGGGCGAGACCGACGTCAAGACGAGGAAGCGCAGGGCGCTCTACGAGCCGGTGCACGGCTCGGCGCCGGACATCGCCGGCAAGGGCCAAGCGAACCCGATCGCGATGCTGGCGTCGTTCGCGATGGCGCTTCGCTATTCCTTCGCCATGGGCAAGGAGGCCGACCTGATCGACCAGGCGATCGCCGCCACCCTCGCCAAGGGGCCGCGCACCGGCGACATCAAGTCGGAAGGCGCCACGGTGGTCGGCACCGCCGAGATGGGCGCCGCCGTGATTGCCGAGATGGAGCGGCTGGCCGCGGCCTGACGCGGTATTGACCGGACGGCGGCGAGCGTTCATGACCTCGCGCCGGGACATCGGAGAGCAACGATGGAAAAGTTCACAATTGTCGAAGGCGTCGCGGCGCCGCTGAAGATGATCAATGTCGATACCGACGCGATCATCCCGAAGCAGTATTTGAAGACGATCAAGCGCACCGGCCTGGGCGTCGGGCTGTTCTCCGAGAAGCGCTATCGCGACGACGGCAGCGAGAACCCCGATTTCGTCCTCAACAAGCCCGCCTATCGCAATGCCAAGATCCTGGTCGCCGGCGATAATTTCGGCTGCGGCTCGTCGCGCGAGCATGCCCCCTGGGCGCTTCAGGACTTCGGCATCACCTGCGTGATTTCGACCTCGTTCGGCGACATCTTCTACAACAACTGTTTCAAGAACGGCGTGCTGCCGATCAAGGTGAGCCCGGAGGACCTGGATAAGCTGTTCGACGACGCCGAGCGCGGCGCCAATGCGCGGCTGACCATCGATCTCGAGAAGCAGGAAATCCGCGGGCCCGACGGCGGCGTGATTGCGTTCGACATCGATCCCCACCGCAAGCACCTCATGCTCAACGGCCTCGACGACATCGGCCTGACCCTGGTGAAGCAGGAAAAGATCGCGAGCTTCGAGGAAAAGGCCAAGGCGGCGCGCCCCTGGGCCTGAGGGCCGGGCCTCACGCGTCTCGCGCCGCGATCGCCTCCGCGATCGCGACCGTGCGCCGCGCTATCTCCGCGTGCAGGCGCTCGACCATGAGCCCTTCGACCTGCACGACGCCCTTGTTGCGGTTTTCCGGCCGGTCGAACGCCGCGATGAACTTGTAGGCCTGGTCGATCTCGAAGGGGGTGGGCGAAAAGGCCGAATTGCAGGGGCCGATCTGGTTCGGATGGATCAGCGTCTTGCCGTCGAAGCCGAGGTCGCGGCCCTGGGCACATTCGCGGCGGAATCCCTCGATGTCCGACAGTTCGTTGTAGACGCCGTCGAGGATGGCGAGGTCGTAGGCGCGGGCGGCGAGCAGGCAATGGGAGAGCCACGACAGCATCGGCGCGCGGCCGGAGAGCAGCCGGGCCCGGGTCTCCTTGGCGATGTCGTTGGTGCCCATGACGAAGGCGGCGAGCCTGCTTCCCGTCGCGGCCGCGGTCGCGGCGATCGCCGCGGCGTTGATGATTCCGAGCGGTGTCTCCACCATCGCCCAAAGCCGGATCTTGGCATCGGCGGCGATCCCGACGAGGTGGGCCGCGACGTCCCGGATGTCGTCGGGCTTCGACACCTTCGGGATCAGGATGCCGTCCGGGCCGGCCTTGGCCGCGGCGGTGAGATCATCGCGCCACCATTCGGTGTCCAGCGCATTGATCCGGACCACGACCTCACGCGCGCCGAAGCCGCGCGCCGCGACCGCATCGGCCACCTGCTGCCGGGCCGCCGCCTTGGCGTCGGGCGCGACGGAATCTTCGAGGTCGAGGATCACTGCATCGCAGGGCAGCGTTTTCGCCTTTTCCAGCGCACGCGCATTGGAGCCGGGCATGTAAAGCACGCTGCGGCGCGGACGGGTGGTCATGTCGGGATGCTCCTGTGGCTCTCGCGGTCCGATGATACAGGCGATGCAAGCCGCGCACCAAATGGCGCCGCGGCCCTTCACGAACGCATGGCAAGATATGCTATCGTTTCCCGCATCGACCGGGCGGCGCCCGCGCGTGGCGCGATCCGAACCGGAGTTTGATCGATGAAGCGACGCGAATTCATGACCCTTATCGGCGGTGCGGCAATCGGTGGTGCGGCGGCTGGTGGCTTAGCCTGGCCGTTCGCCGCCGGCGCGCAACAACCGTCCGGACAGATCGACGGCGCGCTACGCAAGGCGGTCGAGGACAAGGCCATTCCGGGCGTCGTCGCCATGGCGACCAACCGCCGGCGCACCCTGTATCAGGGCGCGTTCGGCGTCGCCGACGTCGCGACCGGCCGCGCGCTCACTGCCGATGCCCTGTTCCGGATCGCCTCGATGACCAAGGCGATCACCACGACCGCGGCGATGCAACTCCTCGAGCAGGGCCGGTTCGGCCTCGACGATCCCGTGGAGAAATATCTGCCGGCCTTCGCCCGCCTGCAGGTGTTCGAGTCCTTCGACGGCGCCACCGGCGCCTACCGGCTGCGGCCGGCGACGCGGATCGCCACGGTGCGTCACCTCATGACGCACACCTCCGGGCTCGGCTACCCCTTCACCAGCGCGACCGTTCGCGACTTCAAGCCGCGCGCCGGCGAGGACTATCCGGTCGGCCCGCTGCTGTTCGAGCCCGGCGAGCGGTGGCACTACGGGACCAGCACCGATTGGCTGGGCAAGCTGGTCGAAGCCGTCTCCGGCCGGCCGCTCGACGAATATTTCCGCCTGCGTGTCCTGGAGCCGCTGGGAATGTCCGACACGTTCTACAACGTGCCGGCGGACAAGCAGGCCCGCCTCGTCGCCGTGCATCACCGCGACGCCGACGGCACCATCGTGAAGGACGCGACGCAGCCGCCGGCGACCGTGAACCCGATCGGCGGCGGCGGCCTCTCGTCGACCGCGAGCGACTACATCCGTTTCGTGCGGATGATCCTCAACGACGGCGAACTCGACGGCGTCCGCATCCTGAAGGCCGACACGATCGAGGCGATGGCCCGCAACCAGATCGGTGCGATTGGCGTTCCCGCCCTCAAGACCGCGCTGCCGCAACGCAGCGACGACTTCAGCTTCATCGCCGACGGCCGCGACAAATGGGGGCTGGGATTCCTGATCACCGTGGACCAGGTCGCCGGCAAGCGGTCGGCCGGCAGCCTGAGTTGGGGCGGGATCTACAACACCTATTTCTGGATCGACCGCACGAGCGGCGTCGCCGGCGTGATTCTCTTCACGCAGTTCCTGCCGTTCGCCGACCGCAAGGCGCTGGCCGTGTACGACACCTTCGAGTGCGGCGTGTACCAGCTCGCCGACGCGGTGCGGTGAATGCGCTCTTCTCTCCCCGCGTGCGGGGAGAAGGTCGGGATGACATGAGCAAGAAGCTCGTTGACCCAAAACGGCACATCGCGTCGGGCGTCGGTTTAATCCGCGCCTAACGAATCGATCGAGCGTCTAACGCCTCACCCGATTCGTTCCCCGTGAACAGACCGGAACAGAATCTTCGCTGTCATCGCCCGGCTCGACCGGGCGATCCAGTAAACGCCGACCGTGAGTACTGGATTGCCCGGTCAAGCCGGGCAATGACACCGATAGGGTCGGCGCAATCGGAAACCGCCGCCTAAGCCGCCTTGCGCTTCGCCTCGATCAGCTTGCGCTTGATCAGGGTTTCCGCGATCTGGATGGTGTTGAGCGCAGCGCCCTTGCGCAGATTGTCGGAGACGCACCACAGCACCAGGCCATTTTCGACCGTCGCGTCCTCGCGGATGCGGCTGATATAGGTCGCGTCCTCGCCGGCGCATTCGTAGGGCGTGACGTAGCCGCCGGGCTCGCGCCTGTCGAGCACGACGCAGCCGGGGGCGCGGCTGAGAAGCTGGCGCGCCTCGTCGACGCTGATCGGCTGCTCGAACTCGATATTGACCGATTCGGAATGGCCGATGAACACCGGCACCCGCACGCAGGTGGCGACCACCTTGATCTTGGGATCGAGGATCTTCTTGGTCTCCACCACCATCTTCCATTCTTCCCTTGTGTAGCCGTCCTCCATGAACACATCGATCTGCGGGATCACGTTGAAGGCGATGCGCTTGGGAAACTTCTTGGTAACCACGTCGCCGACCGTGAACACCGCCTTGGTCTGGCTGAACAGCTCGTCCATGGCGTCCTTGCCGGCGCCGGACACCGACTGGTAGGTCGAGACCACGACGCGCTTGATCCGAGCGTGGTCGTGTAGCGGCTTGAGAGCCATCACGAGTTGCGCCGTCGAGCAATTCGGATTGGCGATGATGCCGCGCTTGCGGAAGCCCGCAAGCGCATCGGCATTGACCTCCGGGACCACCAGGGGAACGTCGGAATCGTAGCGCCAGCACGACGAATTATCGATCACCACGGCGCCCATGGCGGCGATCCGCGGCGAGAACTCCTTCGACACCGCCGAGCCCGCCGACATCAGGCAGATGTCGACGTCCTTGAAATCGTAATAGTCCAGCGCCTTGCATTTGAGCGTCCGGTCGCCGAACGACACGTCCACGCCATGGCTCTTGCGCGAGGCGAGAGCAACGACTTCGTCGGCTGGGAACGACCGCTCGGCCAGAATCCCCAACATTTCGCGGCCCACATTGCCGGTGGCGCCGACGACGGCGACCTTGAAACCCATGACAAATCTCCAAAAAAGCCGATCCGCTGCCGTGCAACCGCAGGGGTGGCAGGGTTCTACTGGGGAATGGCGGGCAATTCAACGATGGGATTGGGGTAGATGGGCGGAATGAGCCCTATCTCACCTCTGCCGTGTGCCTTTTCGAACACAGTCCGGCTCGTCACCCTCACACCTTCCGCAGAAAATCAAAATCACATCCCGCCTCGGCCTGCATGACGCTCTGCATGTAGAGCCGGGCATAGCCGCGCATGCCTTCGTGGGTGGCCGGGATATGGCTCGCGCGGCGCTTGGCGAGTTCGGCATCGTCGACCTTGAGATCGAGGGAGCGGCGTGCCACCGACAGCGCGATGCGGTCGCCGTTGCGCACCAGTGCGAGCGGTCCGCCGACCGCGGATTCCGGCGACACGTGCAGGACGATGGTGCCGTAGGCGGTGCCGCTCATGCGGGCATCGGAAATGCGGACCATGTCCTTGACGCCGGCGCGGGCGAGCTTGCCGGGAATCGGCAGATAGCCGGCCTCCGGCATGGCGTAGCCGCTCTTGGGCCCGGCGTTCTGCAGCACCAGGAAATCGTCGGGGGTCACGTCGAGGTCCGGCGCGTCGATGCGCGCGGCGAGGTCGTCGAGGGAGGAGAACACCACCGCGCGGCCCTCGCGCTCGAACAGGCGCGGATCGGCGGCCGAGCGCTTGATGATGGCGCCGTTGGGCGCCAGCGAGCCGAACAGCGCGACCAGGCCGCCGAACTTCTGGTAGGGGTCGCTCAGCGGCCGGACCACTTTGCGGTCGACCCAGGGCGACTCGGCGGCGAGGCGCTCGCCCAGGGTCTCGCCGGTCACCGTCATCACGTCGAGGTGCAGCAGCGGCTTCAACTCGCGCATCACGGCGCCGATGCCGCCGGCGGCGAACAGGTCCGACATGTAGTGCTGGCCGGTCGGTTTGAGATCGACCAGGATCGGCGTCTCGTCGGACAGCGTATTGAGGCGATCGAGCGACACCGTGACGCCGATGCGGCCGGCGATGGCGGTGAGATGGATCAGCGCATTGGTCGAGCCGCCGATCGCCAGCAGCACGCGCAACGCGTTCTCGATGGACTTCGCGGTGATGATCCGGCTCGGGCGCAGGTCGGTGCCGATCATCGCCACTGCCTGCCGCCCGCTCGCCTCGCCGGCGCGCAGGCGGTCGGCGTGGACCGCGGGAATGGCGGCGGTGCCGGGCAGGGTCATGCCCAGCGCCTCGGCGAGCGAGGCCATGGTGCTGGCGGTGCCCATCACCGCGCAGCTTCCGGCGGTGGTGGCGAGGTTGCCCTCAATGTCGGCGATCTCGCGGGCGGAGACCTCCTTGGCGCGGTACTTCGCCCAGAAGCGCCGGCAGTCCGTGCAGGCGCCGAGGCGCTCGCCGTGGTAATCCATCGGCAGCATCGGGCCGCCGACCAGCTGCACCGCCGGCAGGTCGGCGGAGGCCGCCCCCATCAGCAGCGCCGGCACCGTCTTGTCGCAGCCGCCGACCAGGACCACGGCGTCCATCGGCTGGGCGCGGATCATTTCTTCGACGTCCATCGCCATCAGGTTGCGGAACATCATGCTGGTCGGGCTGAGGAAGGTCTCCCCGAGCGAGATGGTCGGGAAGTCGATCGGCAGCGCGCCCGCCGCCAGCACGCCGCGCTTGACCGCGTCGACGAGCTCGGGGAAATGCCGGTGACAGTTGTTGAAGCCGCCCGCGGCCTGGCAAATTCCCACCACCCGGCGCGACAGCATGTCCGAGGAGTAGCCCATGGACTTGGCGAAAGAACGCCGCAGGTAGAGCGAAAAATCGGCGTCGCCGTAATTGGTCAGGCCGCGGGCAAGACCATGCTTTTCTTCGGTCAAGGGAGTTCCTCGTTTGCGCGACGATTTCTGGCCGGGCCTGCATATCACAGGCCTCCGGCCGAGACGATCGAGCTCAACACTGGCCCAGCATCGCCACGCCACCAGAGGCTTCGGGGCGGGCCGGCCGGATGCGGGTCAGCTGCCGTAATTGTGCTTGAGGTAATCGGCGATCGCGGCCGCGTCGGCGGCGCCGATGGGAGCGCCGTAGGTCTTGATCATCTTGGTGACTTCGGCATCCCACAAGGCGGCATTGGGGAACGGCGAGTTCATCTGGATGTAGTCGAGGCTGTGGCAGACGGCGCAGTTGCCCTCGACCTTGTCGAGACCCGGCGCCTTCTTGAGCTCGATCGCCTCTTCCTGGGCCAGCGCGGGCGCTGCGATGAGCAGGGCGAACGCGGCAACGGCGATGCTGCGCATGATCTGCTCCTTCAGGCGACGTTGAGTGTGACGGTGTGCATGACGTTGTGGTGGTAGCCCGCCGGGTTCTGGATCAGCTCGGCGGTCTGGGTCTGCCCCACCTTGTTGATGGCGCGCGCCGTCACGGTGAGCTTGCCTTTGGCCGAGGGGGTGACCGGGAGGCTGAAGGTGCGGAAGGCGAAGCGGCCGAGATCTTCGCCGAGTCGCGCCGCCGTAAACGTGCGGCCGCCATCGGTGGAGACCTCCACGGTGGTGATGCCGTAGCCGGCATCCCAGGCGATGCCGCCGATGGTAAGGGGAGCGCCGGCCTTCACGTTGCTGCCGTCGTCATGGCTGGTGATCAGCGAGTTCACCACCATCTCGGTGATGGGGGTGTTGGAGTCGGTGTCCTGGGACGGGAACCGCGCCAATAGCGGGAAGCGGCCGAGCGGCACCCGGTAGGCCGATTTCATCCAGAATCCGTCGAAAGGCTTGGTTGCCGCCGTGATCGAGATGATGTGCTTGACCCAATAGGTCGCGGTCCAGCCGGGCACGATGACCCGCGCCGGGAAGCCGTTGAAATGGGGCAGCGGCGCACCGTTCATCTCGTAGGCGACGAGGCCGTCCTCGATCGCCTTGGCGACCGGGATGCTCTTGACGAAATCCGGGGTCTTGTCGAGGACGGGCCCGTCGGCGCCGTCGAGCACCAGTTCGATCGCCTCCTTCTTGAGGCCGACCTTGTCGAGCACATCCTTGAGCCGCACGCCCTTGAAGCGGGCGCAGCCCATGGCGCCATAGCCCCATTCGACGCCGACCACGTGGGGCTCGACCAGCCCGCGCCGGTTGCCCGAGCATTGGCACACCGCAGCCACTTCGGTCGCCGGCATCGCCTTGAGGTCGTCGAGGGAAAGCTGCAGGCGGCCATTGGCACCGTCGCCGCCGACCGTGAGCCGCCACGTCTTGGGATCGACATCGGGGATGTCGGCGAGGTGATAGCGCACGAAAAACGCGTCATTGGGCGTGATGGCGGTGCGGAAGTCGGCGATCGGGGTCTCGTAATTGGGGGGCCGATAGGTGAGCTTGATCAGCGGCTTCTTGCCCGGCAGCGCCTCCAGCACCGCCTCTGCGCGCAGCCCTGACGGCAGGCCCTTGGGCAGGTCGAGGGAGGCGGCCGAAGCCTTGAGCAAGTCCAGTCCGATACCCGAGCCGGCGACAATGGCGCCGACGCCGGCGCCTTCGAGCAGACGGCGTCTGCTGATCATGGGCTTCCTCCGAATCGTCTATAGTACCAGTCAACTATAGCCGTAATGCACTGACTGGAGCCGTCATTTTTAGGATGCCTGGCATGATATTCCGTTAACACGATCCCCCGGCCTAAGCCACCCGCTCCGCCGCGGCCATGGGCACGCGGCGGAGCGGGTCCAGGTCCGGCGGGCGGTAAGTGTGCGGCTTTTCGGCATCATCCGGCAAATCTCTTTGGCCGCGCGCACGATTTTGCCTGAAATGTCTGCAACCTCTGGCATCATGCGTTAATATGCCGCCGATAGACTGCTTTCCGCGAAATCGAGGATGTCCATGGACGCGCAAAAGTTAGTGCTGCTCATCGCCGCCGGCGCCGCGGTGGTGATGCTCGGGGCCGCGCCGGGCATCGCGCAGACCAGCCCGACCAGGCAGCCCAAGAGCTACCCGATCGACCCGATAACGGGGTACCCGATACCGCCGAACCGCAAGCTGGCGTCGAACCGTCCGCCGGCCAAGGTCACGGTCAGCCGCCGCTCCTATCTCGATCCCGGGACCGCACAAAAAAACCCGCTGCAGGAGCACTATCACGACTACGCTTTCCCGCCGGATTCCGCGTCGAGCATCTTCTACGACCCCACCGATTGGCGGGTGAACTACAACAACCGGACGCCGTTCCCCAACTGCTTCGACCTGCCGGGCTTCTGCAAGTAACCGACCCCTGCTCATACACCGGCATGACCCTGCGGGCGCCCTAGGCGGCGTCGCGGAAATGGCTATGGTGCGCGCAGATCAACAGCGAGCAGGGAACAATGACCGAAGCGACAGATCTCAGAAACTACTCATCGCGATTCGCGGTGTGCCTCGTGATCAGCATCCTCGGACTGCTGGCGGTGCCCTATGTCGGTACCAGATGGGGCGATTTCAATGAGATGGTCGCCCTCATCATCGGGCTGGCGCCGTTGTTCTATATCCTGGCGTTCTCGATCACCAATCTCAACCAGCGCGTCACGGCGCTGGAAAAACGCAAGCAGCCCTAGCGGTCCGATCGCAACACGCTTACAGCGCCATCCATTCAGGCTGAATCGGAAAGCGCTTCAAAAGTCTTTGATTCGAGCATGATCTTGTCCGAAAAGTCTGCGTACTTTTCGGAATCATGCTCTAGTCGGCGCCCGCTTCGATCGCTTCCATGTCGTCGTCGGACAGGCCGAAATGATGGCCGATCTCGTGGACCAGCACATGGGCGATGACGGCGCCCAACGCCTCCTCATGGTCGCTCCAATAGTCGAGGATCGGCCGGCGATACAGCCAGATCATGTTCGGCATGTGCAGCGGCGCGCTTTCGGCGCGGAACGGCAGGCCGACGCCCTGGAACAGCCCCAGCAGATCGAAGGGATTGTCGATGTCCATCTCGTCGAGCACTTCGTCGGTGGGAAAATCGTCGATCCGGATCACGAGGTCCTCGCACAAGGTGCGGAATTTCGGCGGCAGGCCGCGATAGACCTCGATGGCCAGGATTTCGAAATCGACCAGCGAGGGCGCGGTGACGGCGCGCCAGGCCAGCGGGTCGGCGATGGGGTTTTCAGGCATGAAAAGGGGCTCGTCGGATTTGTTTCTGAACCCGCATTCATAATACGAGTGGTGCGGCCCCGACAGTTCCCTTTTGTTTGGAGCCGCCCATCTGCGTGGATACGTTGATGAGCCGGCCTTTCCCGAACATCCGGGAATGTCGCGGTCGGACGGTTGACGCGGGCGCCATGATGGGAAACCGTGGCGCGCTCAAACGGGGGAAACGCCATGCGCATGTCGATGACGGGATTTGCGGTGCTCGCCTTTGCAGTGGCCGGGGTCGCCGGACCTGCCGCGGCGCAAGATGATCAACCGCGCCCGCGCATTCAACGCCGTGCGCCCCTGCGCCTCGAAGTCGAGCCGTCGCGGCGGCTGATCCGGCAATGCGCCGATACCCATGTGATCGAGAACCGCTTCGCCGGCCCCACCATCGTGCCGCGAACCACATGCTGGTGGGCACTGAGATAAATACGACAGGCTCGGCCGCAGCTTCGCCATCATCGAAGCACGTCTATGGCGACGGTGGATAGGGAGGAACCGTATGCAATAGGAGTGTGTCGTGAGTCGTAAACTTCTCTGTCTGATGTCTGCCATGCTTGTCGCGATGGTCATATCGCTGCCCCAGGTCGCCGACGCCCGCGGCGGCGGAGGCCACGGTGGTGGTGGTGGCCATGGTTTCGGTGGTTTCCACGGCTTCGGCGGTTTCCACGGCTTCGGTGGTTTCCACGGCTTCGGTGGTTTCCGTGGTTTCCATGGTTTCGGCGGCCACCGGTTCGCCTTCCGCGGCTTTGGCGTCCGCCATTTCTACGGTCACCGCTTTTACGGGTTTCACCGCTACCACTACGGTTATCGCCACTACGGCTACCGCCACGGATACTACCCGTATTACTACCATCGCAGCTGCTGGCGCTGGGTCCTCACCGGGTATGGCTGGCGGCACGTCAATGTCTGCTACCGCTGGCATCGTTGGTATTGATAAAGCGCAGACAGGAAGACCCGCCTCACGGCGGGTCTTTTTTGATAGTATCGCGACGTTTCGCGATCGGGCGCCAATCCCTTTTGATGTTGCGCATCGGGATCATGCGGCAAGGCGTTTTTCGTTCAGGTTGACACCACAATTCGCTGTCTTCGCCCGGCTTGACCGGGCGATCCGGTAAACACCGGCCATGAGTACTGGATTGCCCGGTCAAGCCGGGCAATGACACCAATTAGGAGTCAGCCGAGCCGGAAAGTGCTCTAACGCCACTCCCTGATGTCGACGAAGTGACCGGCGATGGCGGCCGCGGCGGCCATGGCAGGGGATACCAGGTGAGTGCGGCCCTTGTAGCCCTGGCGCCCCTCGAAATTGCGGTTCGACGTGGACGCGCAACGCTCGCCGGGCTGCAGCTTGTCCGGGTTCATGGCGAGGCACATGGAGCAGCCGGGCTCGCGCCACTCGAAGCCCGCGGCGACGAAAATGCGATCGAGCCCTTCGGCCTCCGCCTGTTCCTTCACGAGGCCGGAACCGGGAACGATCATCGCGGCGACATGGCCGTTCACGGTCTTGCCCGCGACGACTTGGGCGGCCGCCCGCAAGTCCTCGATCCGGCCATTGGTGCAGGAGCCGATGAAGACCCGGTCGATGGCGATATCGGTGATCTTCTCGCCGCCCTTGAGGCCCATATAGGCGAGCGAGGTCGCGGCATGGATGCGCTTGTTCTCGTCGGCGATGTCGCCGGGCATCGGCACCCGCCCGGTCACCGAGACGACCTGCTCGGGGCTGGTGCCCCAGGTCACCAGCGGCGGCAGCTTGGCGGCATCGAGCCGGATCTCGCGGTCGAAACGGGCGCCGGCGTCGGAATGCAGCGTGTCCCAATAGCGCCGGGCCGCGTCCCAGGCTTCGCCCTTGGGCGCCTTGGGGCGGCCCTCGAGATAGGCATAGACCTTGTCGTCGGGCGCAATGAAGCCGGCCTTGGCGCCGGCTTCCACCGACATGTTGCAGACCGTCATGCGCCCTTCCATGGACAGCGCCGAGATGGCGTCGCCGGCATATTCCAGCGCATATCCGGTGCCGCCGGCAGTGCCGATCTCGCCGATGATGGCGAGGATGATGTCCTTGGCGGTGACGCCGTCCGGCAGCTTGCCGTCGACCACCGCGCGCATGTTCTTCGATTTCTTCTGGTAGAGCGTCTGGGTCGCGAGCACATGCTCGACCTCCGACGTGCCGACGCCATAGGCGAGCGCGCCGAAGGCGCCATGGGTGGCGGTATGGCTGTCGCCGCAGACCAGCGTGGTGCCCGGCAGCGTGAACCCCTGCTCCGGCCCGATGATGTGGACGATGCCCTGGCGGCGGTCGAACTCGTCGAAATATTCCAGGTCGAACAGCTTGGCGTTCTCCGCGAGATAGGCGATCTGCGCGGCGCTTTCCGGGTCCGGATTGGGCTTGGTGCGGTCGGTGGTGGGGACATTGTGGTCGACCACCAGCAGCGTCTTGTCCGGCGCGCGAACCTTGCGGCCGGTCAACCGCAGCCCCTCGAACGCCTGCGGGCTCGTCACCTCGTGGACGAGATGGCGGTCGATGTAGATGAGACAGGTGCCGTCCGGCTGCTCGTCGACCAGATGATCTTCCCAGATTTTATCGTAAAGGGTGCGCGACGCGGCCATGAGCGGTGGTTCCTCGAAATTACGCAAATAAGGGGTGCCGGCGGTTATTTAGTCGTTCCCTGCAGCCAGGGAAAGTGCCGATGCCGCCGCGGTGGCATGCCCGGACCGATCGTCGGACGACGTGGCAAGGGAATTGCACCGCGATAGCGGTATTAGGAGGCGAGGCCGAATGCCGCTGCCGTCGAAACTGGACGCCCTGATCGTCCTCCTCACCGCCGCTGTCGGCATGGCGATGGTCGAAGACCGCAACCGGACCGAAATCACGCTGCCGCGACCGTCGCAGATATCGAATCCGGTGACGCTGGAAGCCTGTGCCGAGCAGGCGGAATACCGGCGCCGTGCAATGCGGGTGACGGTGCTCCTGACCGGAGGCATGCCGGATGCGGACTGGCTGGTACATGCCAAGCCGGCCTCGGCCGCTTGCGGCGACAAGCCGGCCTCGATCGATCCGGCCGGGCATGATCGGCCCCGACCTGAATAATCCGGATCTGACGAGCCTCAGCCGCCCAGGGTGCCGCCGCCGGCGAGATAGTCGAACGCCGTCAGCGCCTGGATCTTGAGCACGGCTTGGAGATCGCTGACGTCATGAGACCCGTCAGGGAATCGCGGCGATTTTGGTGACGCGACGGACATCCGCGTGCTACGGCGGCGGCCGCGCAGCTTATTCCGCGGCTTCGCTGGTTTCCGTCTGCTTTTCGGTGCGCTCGGTAATGCGAGCGGATTTGCCGCGCCGGTCGCGCAGGTAATACAGCTTGGCGCGACGGACCTTGCCGCGGCGGACGACGTGGATGGAGTCGATCATCGGCGAGTAGAGCGGGAACACGCGTTCGACGCCCTCGCCATAGGAAATCTTTCTCACCGTGAAATTCTCGTTGAGGCCGGCGCCGGAGCGGCCGATGCAGACGCCTTCGTAGGCCTGCACACGGCTGCGTTCGCCTTCCACCACCTTCACGTTGACCAGCACGGTATCGCCGGGACCGAATTCCGGGATTTCCTTGCCGGCGGAAAGCTTCGCCATCTGCTCATTTTCGAGCTGTTGGATCACGTTCATGGGATATCTCCGTCGGCAGCGCCGGATGAGGGTCGGACGGCAGCCGCCTGTTTCGGCGCCGCCTATACGACAAAGTCACGCCTTTGTCACCCTTCCGGTGGTGCCTTCTTGAGCGAATCACGTGCGGCCAGGTAGGCGGACCACAGGTCAGGCCGGCGTTCGCGGGTGAGGCGCCGGGCCTCGTCCTGCCGCCAGGCTGCGACCTTGCCGTGGTCGCCCGATGTCAGCACCTCCGGAATGGCGCGGCCTTCCCACGCCTGCGGCCTCGTGAATTGCGGGTATTCGAGGAGGCCGTCGCTGAAGCTTTCCTCGGCGCCGGAGGCTTCCTTGCCCATGACCCCGGGGATCAGCCGCACGCAGGCGTCGATGACTGCGATGGCGGCGATCTCGCCGCCCGAGAGTACATAGTCGCCGATCGACACCTCTTCGAGGCCGCGGCCGGCGATGACGCGTTCGTCGATCCCCTCGAAACGGCCGCATAGGACCGTGATCCCGGGCCCGCCCGCAAGCTCGCGCACCCGCGCCTGGGTCAGGAGACGGCCGCGCGGGCTCATCAGCAGGCGCGGGCGGTCATCGGCGGCGGCGGCATCGATGGCGCGGGCGATCACGTCCGGCTTCATCACCATGCCGGGGCCGCCGCCGGCGGGGGTATCGTCGACCGCACGGTGCTTGTCGGCGGCATAGTCCCGCAGGTCGACCGCCGTCAGCGACCACAGGCCCCTGGCGCTCGCCTTGCCGGCGAGGCTCGCGCCCAGCGGTCCCGGAAACATGTCCGGGAAAATGGTGAGAACGGTCGCGCGCCACATGGCTAACCGTCGCGCTGGTGCGGGTCCGTAGCGTCGGCCTCGATCTCGCCGGGCGGATCGAGGACGATGCGCCCCGCCGCGATGTCGACCTTGGGCACGACGCCAGCGGTGAACGGCAGCAGCATCGTCTCGCCGCCGCCGGGCGGCACGATCTCCAGGAGATCGCCGGCGCCGAAATCATGGATGGCGATGACGGTGCCGATCGGATGGCCGCTGGTATCTTCGGCGGCGAGGCCGATCAGGTCTGAATAGTAATACTCCTCCGGTGCCGGAGCGGGGAGGCGGTCGCGGGGGACGAAGAGATCGATATTGCGCAGGCGTTCGGCGCCATTGCGGTCGGTCACGCCCTTGATCCGGGCGATGAAGAACCCCTTGGTCGGGCGCAGCGATTCGATCTCGATGGTGCGTCCATCGGCGGCCGCGAGCGCGCCGTAGCGGCCGACCGCCTGCGGATCCCCGGTGAACGGCCACAGCCGGACTTCGCCGGTGGTGCCGTGGGCGGCGCCGATCCGCGCCACGCAGATCTGCTTGCCCTGCGGCACCGGGACGGCCGGAGGGGACGTCAGGGAAGGACCGTCGGCGCGCGCGGGTTCGCCCCTGCGCAGGCGGGGGAGGCCGTCGCGCGCGGCGCGACGGGAGGAGGTCAACGCGCGGCCGCTGCGCCGGGCTTGGCGCCCGGACCAGCCTTGGCGGCCGGGGCCTTGGCGGGCGGGGCGGCCTTGGCGGCGGCTTCGGCGGCGGCCTTGCGCTCCTTGCGCGGGATCGCCTTTTCCGGATTGCTGCGCGCGGGGCGCTTGCGGACGCCGGCGGCATCGAGGAAGCGCAGGATGCGGTCGGACGGCGTCGCGCCCTTGGCGAGCCAGTCCTTTGCCTTCTCGATGTCGAACTTGAGCCGGTCGGTATTTTCCTTCGGCAGCAGCGGATTGAAATAGCCGAGCCGCTCGATGAAACGGCCGTCGCGGGGGTAGCGGCTGTCGGCCACCACGATGTGATAGACCGGCCGCTTCTTGGTGCCGGCACGGGCCATCCGGATTTTCAGAGACATTGGTAGTCCTTTCTCAGCGGGTTCTTTGCTCAATTTCCACTTTGCATGGGGTTGAAATGCTCATTTCTTCTTTCCGAAGCCGGGAAAGCCGCCGAGCCCCGGCAACGGCCCCTTCGGACCGCCGAGGCCGGGCAACCCGCCGGGCGCGCCGGGAAAGGTCGGCGGCAGCTTGGGCGCACCGGGTGATCCGCCCGGCAACCCGCCGGGCATGCCGCCTGGAATTCCGCCGGGCAGCCCGCCCGGCATTCTCTCGGCGAGCTTTGCCATCTCTTCCGGGCTCGGCATGCCGCCGCCCACACCGCCACCCATGCCGAGCGCATTGGCGAGGCCGGCGAGCGGGCCGCGCTTGGCGCCGCCCATCGCCTTCATCATGTCGGCCATGCCGCGGTGCATCTTCAGGAGCTTGTTGATCTCCTCGACCTTGCTGCCGGAGCCCGCGGCGATGCGCTTCTTGCGGCTCGCCTTGAGCAGGTCGGGGTTGCGCCGCTCTCGCGGCGTCATCGACAAGATGATCGCGACCTGGCGCTTGAGCAGGCCGTCGTCGAGATGGGCGGCGGCGATCTGGTTCTTCATCTTGGCGATGCCGGGGAGCATGCCCATGAGCCCGCCGATGCCGCCCATCTTCTGCATCTGCTCGAGCTGCTCGCGCAGGTCGTTGAGATCGAAGGCGCCCTTGCGCATGCGCTCGGCGGTGCGCATCGCCTTCTCGTGGTCGATGGTCGCCGCGGCCTTCTCGACCAGCGAGACGATGTCGCCCATGCCGAGAATGCGATCGGCGATCCGGGCGGGATGGAAATCCTCCAGCGCGTCGAGCTTTTCGCCGGTGCCCATCAGCTTGATCGGCTTGCCGGTGACCGCGCGCATGGAGAGCGCCGCGCCGCCGCGCCCGTCGCCGTCGATCCGGGTCAGGACGATGCCGGTCAGGCCGACCCGCTGGTCGAAGGAGCGGGCGAGATTGACCGCGTCCTGGCCGGTCAGGCTGTCGGCGACGAGCAGCACCTCGTGGGGCTGCGCGGCGGCCTTGACCTCCGCAGCCTCGGCCATCATCGCCTCGTCGAGGGTGGTGCGGCCGGCGGTGTCGAGCATGACCACGTCGTAGCCGCCGAGCCGGCCGGCCTCGATGGCGCGCCGCGCGATCTGCACCGGCGACTGTCCGGCCACGATCGGCAGGGTGTCGACGCCGACCTGCTTGCCGAGCACCGCGAGCTGCTCCATCGCCGCCGGGCGCCTGGTGTCGAGGGAGGCCATCAGCGTCTTGCGCCGCATCTGCTCGTTGAGGCGGCGCGCGATCTTGGCGGTGGTGGTGGTCTTGCCGGAGCCCTGCAGCCCCACCATCATGATCGGCACCGGCGCCGGGGCATTGAGGTCGATCGGATCGGCGGTGGCGCCCAAGGTCTCGACGAGCTGGTCGTGGACGATCTTGACGATCATCTGGCCGGGGGTGACCGACTTCACCACCTCGACCCCGACGGCGCGCTCGCGCACCCGGTCGACGAATTCCCGCACCACGTCGAGGGCGACATCGGCTTCCAGCAACGCGCGGCGGACCTCCCGCGACGCCGCGTCGACATCCGCCGCGGTGAGCGCGCCGCGGCGAGTCAACCGGTCGAGAATGCCGGACAGCTTGTCGGACAGGCCTTCGAACATCAAACAGCACCAATAACGTCAAACGACTGAACGTCAAACGACTCAGCATCAAACGACAAAGCCGCCCGAGGGCGCACAGCGCTGTCGGGCGTTGACCTCCGGCCTCACGGGACCGGGCGGCTGGGCGAACTTCGGCTCTTTTCGAGAGCTTCGGGAGACTTAGGGCGGGGCGGCGGGTAAGTCAACCGCGGCTCTGCGCCCGCGCCCCGCGTACCGCCTTATTCGAATCGCGTGCCGAATTCGCCGAGCCAGCTTTCCTTCACCTCCGGTGCGATCCGCTCGAGGATGGACACCACCCGGCCGACCCGGCCATCCGGCACCTCATGGGGGGACTTGCTCTTGCGATCCCTGGCGAAGAAATGACAGGCCTCCACCAGTTCGTCGTGATTTACGCCGGTGGCGATGATCTCGGCCACCACGGCGTCATCGACCGGATGCACCGCCGCGCGGATCTCGTCAGGGGTCAATTCCGACATGCCATTCCCTCCCTTGGAGCATGATCCCGAAAAGTTGCAGACGTTTCGGACCTGATTGTAATTTCCGCCGGAACGCGGTTCCGCCACGAGTAGGCGGTAAGCCGAGGCGCCGCAAGACCGAAACGATGCCGCCGATGCCGCCATCTCGTCGCAACCTGTTCGCCTGGGTCACCGCCGCCGCCGCCGGCTGGCTGCGGTCTCTGACATCGGCCTATCACGACGGGCCGGTGTCGGATCATTTCGACGGAACCCGGTTCCACGATCCCCATGGCGCGGCGCCCAAGGGCGCCCTCGACATGCTGCGGTGGATCGCCTCCGGGCGCGGCGAAGCGTGGCCGGAATGGGCGCCGAGCCCCTATGCGGACATCCCGCCCGCGCGCGTCGCCGGGCCGGCGATCCGGATCGGCTTTGTCGGCCATGCGACGCTCCTCATCCAGACCCGGGGTCAGAACCTGCTGTTTGATCCCGTGTGGTCGCAGCGCGCCTCCCCTGTGAGCTTTGCCGGGCCGAAGCGGGTCAACGACCCCGGCATCGCGTTCGACGCCCTGCCGCCGATCGATGCGGTGCTGGTGTCCCACGGCCATTACGACCATCTCGATGTGGCGACGCTGTCGCGGCTTGCTGCCGCCCACCGGCCGCGGGTCATTACCCCGCTCGGCAACGACACCGTGATGCGGGCCCATGATCCCGCCATCACGGCGGAAGGCTACGACTGGCACCAGAGGGTCGTGCTGGCGCCCGACCTTGCCGTTACGCTGGTTCCGTTGCGGCATTGGTCGGCGCGCGGCCTGTTCGACCGCAACAAGACCTTGTGGGCGGGATTCGTCATCGAAACGCCTGCCGGGCGCATCTATCACGTGACCGATTCGGGCTATGGCGAGGGCTTCAGATTTCGCGAGGCGCGCGAGCGCTACGGCCCGTTCCGCCTCGCCATCCTGCCGATCGGCGCCTACGAGCCGCGCTGGTTCATGCGCGACCAGCACATGAACCCGCAGGAGGCGGTGCGCGCGTTCAGGGATTGCGGCGCCGAACTGGCGCTCGCCCATCATCACGGCACGTTCAAGCTCACCGACGAAGCCATCGATGCGCCCGTGGCAGCACTCTCACGGGCGCTGGAGGCCGCCGGGATAGACCCGGACAGGTTCCGCGTGCTTCGGCCGGGACAGGCCTGGGAGATCGCGGGCTTGGCAGATCACTTGAGCGGGACGTAGACCTCGATCACCAAATCGTCTTCCGGCGTCGAGATCGGGTCCTTCATGTACTGCTCGACGAACAGGTCCTTGGCTTCGAGTTGCTTCTCGTCGAGATAGTTGGTGATCGCCTCATAAGTCGTGTCCATGGCGTCATAGGAGCCGCGGTGGACGAACTTGAGGGCCTTGCCCGCCGGCGACATGCCGGCCGTGATCTCGCTGTCGGGCGGCACTATGGGCGTCTTCTCCACCGGCACGGCCGCCTGGAACTGGAAGCCGGTGTCGTCGGTCGCGGTGTAGATCGTCATCGGCGCCCCGGTGGCCTTGAGGCCCTGCTTGGCCATGGCGCCATAGACGGTCTTGAAGCCGCCGATGATGGTATCGAAGGCGGAATCCCACATTCCGGAGCCCGATATATAGACGATCGGCTTTTCCACCAGCGTCACTTCCTCGCCGAACGGATCGGCCGAGGCGGCCGCTGGGGGCGCCGTCGCCGGGGGAGCCGCCGCGGGCGGGGCTTGCGCCGCCGCGGGCGATAGGACCGCAAAACTCACCGCCGCGGCCGCGACCGCGGACAACCACCAAATTCGTGAAGGGATCATCGGATTCTCCCCGGCATCGCCCCCAGGCGAAACCAGCAAAAGACACGCCGGCTGCAACCTCGATAGTACACGATGCAGTGACCGGCTGGCGATTTATTCGTCATATCCCTATAAGCAGGGATAGTCGGCAAGATCGAGGCATGAACGCGCTCGCCAACCATTCCTTTACCAAAATGAACGGCCTCGGCAACGAGATCGTGGTGGTGGACATGCGCGCGAGGCCACAGGCGATCAGCGCCGCCGATGCCCGCGCCGCCGCCGCGGCCGCGCCCTATGACCAGCTCATGGCGGTCTATCCGCCCCGTGCCGCCGGGACCGACGCGTTCGTGCTCATCTACAACAATGACGGCTCGGAAGCCGGCGCCTGCGGCAACGGGATGCGTTGCGTCGCCGATATCCTGTTCAAGCAAAGCGGAAATTCCACGCTCACGGTGGAAACCCGGGCCGGCCTCCTGGCCTGCTTCCAGGGCCAGGCGCCGCTGACCTCCACGGTCGACATGGGAGAGCCCCGCTTCCACTGGACCGAGATCCCGCTGGCCGAGGAGTTTTTCGACACCAGGGCGATCGAGCTGCAGATCGGGCCGATCGATCATCCGATTTTGCATTCCCCCTCTGCGGTCAGCATGGGCAATCCCCACGCGGTTTTCTGGGTCGATGATGTGGCTGCCTATGATTTAGGCAAAATCGGCCCATTACTGGAGCACCACCCGATCTTCCCGGACCGCGCCAACATTTCTCTCGCCCACGTCGATTCGCGCGAGCACCTGACCGTGCGGACCTGGGAACGCGGCGCCGGCCTGACCCGCGCCTGCGGCTCGGCCGCGTGCGCCGCCGCGGTGTGCGCGGCACGCACCAAGCGGACCGGCCGCAAGGTCACGGTCACGCTCCCCGGCGGCGATCTCGTCATCGAGTGGCGGGAGGCCGATGGCCATGTGCTGATGACCGGGCCGGTGGAATACGAGTTCGAGGGCCGGTTCGATCCGGCGCTGTTCGCAGCAGGCATGGCCTCATGAGCGTCGATGTCCTCACCTTCGGCTGCCGCCTCAACACCTATGAATCCGAGGTGATCCGGCGCCATGCCGCCGCCGCCGGGCTCGCCGATGTCGTCGTCGTCAATACCTGCGCGGTGACCGCCGAGGCAGAGCGCCAGGCCCGCCAGGCGATCCGCAAGGCCAAGCGCGAGCGGCCGCAGGCGCGCATCATCGTGACGGGATGCGCGGCGCAGACCAGTCCCGCGAGCTTTGCCGCGATGGCGGAAGTCGACCGCGTCATCGGCAATGACGACAAGATCGCGGGGGCGGCCTGGGTCGCGGCACGCGAGGCGCTGGCGCGGCCGCCCGATTTCGGCATCGGTCGCGAGCAGAAGATCGCCGTCAACGACATCATGTCGGTGAAGGAGACCGCCGCCCATCTGATCGAGGGGCTGGAGGGACGCAGCCGCGCCTATGTCCAGGTCCAGAACGGCTGCGACCACCGCTGCACCTTCTGCATCATTCCGTTCGGACGCGGCAATTCGCGTTCGGTGCCGATGGGCGAAGTGGTGACCCAGGTGCGCCGCCTCGCCGACAACGGCTATCGCGAAGTGGTCCTCACCGGCGTCGATCTCACCAGCTACGGCGCCGACCTGCCGGGCACGCCCAGGCTCGGCACGCTGGTGCGGCAGATCCTGCGCCATGTCGGCACGCTCGAGCGGCTGCGCCTGTCCTCGCTCGATTGCGTCGAGATCGACGACGAGCTGTTCGCGGCGTTCGGCGAGGAGCCGCGCCTGATGCCGCACCTGCATCTCTCGCTGCAGGCCGGCGACGACCTCATCCTCAAGCGCATGAAGCGCCGGCATTCCCGCGCCGCGGCGGTTGCGCTGTGCGAGCGGCTGCGCCGGCTGCGCCCCGGCATGGTGTTCGGCGCCGACATCATCGCCGGCTTTCCCACCGAGACCGAGGAAATGTTTTCCCGCTCGCTCGACCTCATCGGCGATTGCGGGCTCACCCACCTGCATGTGTTTCCCTATTCGCCGCGGCCGGGGACGCCGGCGGCACGCATGCCGCAGGTCGCCCGCGAGGTCGCCAAGGACCGCGCCCGGCGGCTGCGCGAAGCGGGCGAGGCGGCGCTGCGCCGCCATCTCGACGGCGAAGTCGGCGCGCGTCGCCGCGTACTCACCGAAACCGGCGACAGCGGCCGCAGCGAGCATTTCACCCCGGTGCGGTTCGACCGGCCGGTCGAGCCGGGCATCGTCATCGATGCCGAGATGACCGGCCATGACGGCCGCCGCCTGATCGCGGCGTGAGGCAAAGGAGCGCGGATATGGCGAGCTCAGATATGGCGAACGGATCGGACCGTCACCTCGTCACCACGGTCGAACAGCTCGAGGCGCTCTACGACAAGCCGTTCGGGCCGTCGATGGTCAAGGAGATCGACCACGTCAATGCGCATTACCGCGCCTTCATCGAAGCCGCGCCGTTCTTTGCGATGGCGACCAGCGGCCCGGACGGCCTCGATTGCTCGCCGCGGGGAGACCCGGCGGGCTTCGTGCGCGTGCAGGACGAAAAGACGCTGCTGATCCCCGACCGCCGCGGCAACAACCGCATCGACAGCCTGCGCAACCTGCTCGACGATCCCCGCGTCTCCTTGCTGTTCCTGATCCCGGGCTGCGGCGAAACCATCCGCGTCGTCGGCCGTGCCGCGATCTCGACCGATCCGGAGCTGTGCAAGAGCTTCGTGTTCAACGGCAAGACGCCGCGCACCGTCCTCATCGTCACTGTGGAGCGGGTCTACTACCAGTGCGCCAAGGCGATCGTGCGCTCCAAGCTGTGGGACCCGGCGACCCAGGTCGACCGCAAGACCCTGCCGACCCCCGGCACCATCCTCGCTTGCATCACCAAGGGCGAGATGGGCGGCCCGGAACACGACCGCACCGCGCCGGAGCGGCTCAAGGCGACGATTTATTGACGATCAATTGGAAGAGCCCCGCCGGTTTTCCGATTGGGCAACCGCCCTCTCCATTACTGCGCGGGTGCCGGATCTTCGCCGCGATCATGCAGGTGGCGCCCCGCAGTGAGGGCGAGACGACCCTCGACAAGCCGCTCGACCCGCGCCAGTTCCTGCCCGCCAGCCGCGCCCTCTACCGCTACGAAGGTTCACTGACGACGCCGCCATGTTCGGAGGTTGTCGACTGGAAAGTCTGCGAGCAGCCGATCGAAGTCGCCGCCGCGGACATCGCCGCGTTCAAGGCGATCTTCCCCATGAACGCGCGCCCGCTGCAACCGGTGAACCGCCGCTTCCTGCTGCGCGGGGTGTGACAATCGTCGGATCTTCGCGGCGGCGTTCGCGCTGCCGGGATTGAAGCTCGCGCCGACCGAGCGCTAAGGCCGCTTGCGAACCGCGACGCCTCAGCCCGGCTTCACGCCCTTGGCCTTGAACACAGCGGCGGCCTCCGGCGTCTTCAGGTAGGCGACGAAGGCCTTGGCGGCGTCGGCCTCCTTGCTATCCGCGGCGACGGCGCCGACGAACACCAGATCGTTCTGCAATTCGGCCGGGAACGGCCCGGCGAACTCCACGCCCGGTGCGATCAGCAGGTTGGTCAGGAACAACCCAAGCTCGGCGTCGCCATTTGCGACCGCCGTTGCGATCTGTCCCGGCGGCTGCGGCTTGGTCTTGGCCTTCATCGCCTCGCCGATGCCGAGACGATCGAACGTTTTCATCACATAGGCGCCGGCTGCGCTATCCGGGTAGAGCGCGACGGATCGCGCCTGCAAAAGCGCGGCTTTCATCGCGTCGGGCGTGCCGACATCGGGCTTCGGCGCGCCGCTCTTGAAGGCGACGCCGTAGCCGACGCGAGAAATATCGGTCGTCGGCCCGAACTTGGCCCGCGCGGCTGCGTCTTTCATCACGTCGATCGGAACGACGCCGAGGTCGAACGGCGCGCCGGAGGTCGCCTGTCGGATCAACTCCGGTGTGCCGGCGAACAGGAAGACGAGCTTGTGGCCGGTGGCGTGTTCGAACTGCGGGCCGATCTCGCGCAGGCTGTCCGTCATCGAGCCGCCCGCCAGGACCTTGAGCTCGGCCGCCTTCGCGCCGGCGATCGGCGCGAGCGCCATCGCCAGGCCAAGCATCGCGGTCGTGATTCGCCGGAAGCCGGATCGTGTATTTGACGCCTTCTGCTTCCAGATACTCGTAGACGAAGAGCGGGCCAGCGCGGCCGACGCCGCGACAAACATGAAGCTACGAACCATGGATTTCCTCCCTGTCGGGATATGCGCGATATGCGCCTCCCACGCGGCCAGTGGACGCTGACGGGCACCAATCCCGTGAAAAATCCCGTGAAAAAAGAATTGGTAACATGGGTCGAAGATCGGCGCTATTCATCATTTCATCGAATGGTTCGGCTCAGTGTGTATGCAAAGGACTGGGGTAGAGACGCCTACGAGAGCGGCGCGAGCTTCGGGGAAAGGTGATGGGTTTCGCTGCGCTCTACACATTTTACGCGGTATTGCGCGGCGTGTGACCACGGAGTTGCGGCAAGTCAGCTGGAGTCCTCCGCCATCCAGCCCGACGCGCGCGTTTCGGCGAGCACGCGCGTGACGATTTCCGGCGCAAACCCCACATAGGTGGTCGGGTCGAGCAGCGCCTTGAGCGCCTGGGTCCCGATCGCGTGTTGGACCTTCGGGCTTTCCATCAGGGCCTGCTCGAACGTGATGCCCTCGGCAATGCCGCGCATGGAGGCCTCGTAGACCGCCTCGTGGGCGGTCTGCTTTCCCAGCGGCCCGGCCAGCGCGAACATCACCCGTTCCGACAGCAGGAAGCCGCCGAGCACATCGAGATTGCGCCGCATCTTGCCGGGGTTCACTTCAAGGCCGGCGAGGATGTACTTCATCTTTTCCAGGATCGCGCCGGTCATCAGGCACGCCTCCGGCAGCGCTTTCCACTCGATCCGCCACGCGGTGGCGTCGCGCTCGTGGTCCACGATCAGCGCGTCGTGCATGAGGGCGACGGTGTAGCGCAGCGTGCGGCCGACCGCGACGACGCCTTCGGCGATCACCGGATTGCGCTTGTGGGGCATGGTCGAGGACCCGACCTTGCCTTCGGTGAAAGGCTCGGCGATTTCGTCGATCTCGTTGTGGGCGAGGCTGACGATCTCGGCGGCGACCTTGGCGAGACTGCCGCCGATGAGCCCGAGCACGCCCGCATATTCGACGAAGCGATCCCGCGCCGGATGCCAGGAGATATCGGCGACCCCGAGGCCGAGCCGGGCCATCACCTTGGCTTCGAGCTCGAAGGCGCGATCGCCCAGCGATGCCTTGGTGCCGACCGCGCCAACAAGACTGCCGACGAAGGTGCGCGCCTCCAGCTGCTCGAGGCGCTCGTAGTTGCGGCCGGTTTCGGAGAGCCAGATCGCGCATTTGTGGCCGAAGGTGATGGGGAGCGCCTGCACCGCATGGGTGCGCCCAGCCATCGGCGTGTCCCTGTATTTCTCGGCGAGGGCGAACAGTGCGCGCCCGACGGCCTTGAGGTCGCGCAGGAAGATGCGGTGCGCCTCCTTCAGCTGCAGCATGGTTCCGGTGTCGAGCACGTCCTGGGTGGTCGGCCCGAAATGAAGATACTCGCCGTTGCGGTCGGCGCATAGGGCCTGCAAGGCGCGCAGCGCAGGCACCAGGGGATGGTTGACATGGCGAATGCCCTCGGCGATGGACTCGAGGTCGACATTCGCCACCTTGGCCCTGCGGGCAATCTCGTCGGCGGCGGCCTGCGGAATGATGCCGAGCTCGGCTTGGGCCAAGGCGAGGGCGGCTTCGAAGTCGAACCACTTCTGCACCTTGTTCTCGTCGCTGAAGATCGCGCGGAGCGCGTCGGTGCCCCACAAGTGCCTGAACAGGATCGAATCGAAGGCGCCGGAGGGCATGCTGGTCATTTCACCGCGTTGGAAAAAAGCATTCTATGTCCAATAATGGTGCAGGAGCCAGCGAAGCAAAGCGGGCCAGTATGGGAGCAGCGACATGAAGCGGCGGGATTTTCTATCGCTGCTGGGCGGCGCGGTCGCTGCATTGCCGCATCGCGTCCAGGCGCAGACGCCGCAGGCAACGGCGCAAAATTGGCCGCAACGGGTGGTGCGGATCGTCGTCCCCTACGTCCCCGGCGGAGGAACCGACGCCATCGCCCGCATCCTCGCGGCCGGCCTGTCCAAATCCGCGGGCTATCAGATCATCATCGAGAACAAGGGTGGCGGCAGCACCAATATCGGTACCGAGGCGGTCGCCCATGCGGCGCCCGACGGCTACACGGTGCTGTTCTGCTCGCTGTCCTTCGCCATCAATCGCTTTCTGTTTCCGACGCTCGGTTATGATTCGCTCGTCGATTTTGCCCCGGTGACGCTGATCGCGACCTATCCCGATCTGATGGCGGTCCCGAATGCCTCGCCGGCCAGGACGGTCGCGGAATTCATCGCCTTTGCCAAAGGCAATGGCGGCAGGACGACGTTCGCTTCTTCCGGCACCGGCAGCTCTCCGCACCTTGCCGGCGAGCTGTTCAAGCGCAGGGCCGGCATCGAAATGACCCACATCCCTTATCGCGGTGCGGGACCCGCCATCACCGATGTCATTGCCGGGCGCGTCGACGTCATGTTCAACACTTTCGGCGCCACGCTCTCGCTGGTGCGCGACGGCCAGTTGCGCGGCCTCGCGGTCACCTCGGCCGAGCGCTTCAAGGCGGCGCCGGAACTGCCGACGGTTGCAGAAGCCGCGCTGCCGGGATTCGACGTGACGGCATGGTACGCGCTCTACCTTCCCGCGCAGACGCCGCGCCACATCGTGCGAAAGCTCAATGCCGACGTGGTCGCGGTGCTCTCCGAGCCCGCGATCCGCGACAAGATGGAGTTGCTCGGCGTCGCCGTGATAGGGTCGACGCCGGAGGAACTCGCCCGCCATCTGCGCGCCGAAACCGAACTCTGGGGTCCGGTCATCAAGGCCGCCAACATCAGGGGCGAGTGAACGCAGGCTGCGGCGTCCGCGAACCCGACCGGCGGTGCAATCGCACCGCTAGAGGCGGCGTCGGCGCAGGAATCCTACTTTGCATGGGGTTGTTTTTCAAAAAATGAGTCCCCCTTCCCGGCAGTGGGGTCCAATCCGTCGTCCGCCCCGTTCCATCCGCACGCCGTGAGCCGCTCGCGCATGTGGGCCGGGACCGGGGCGACCACCCGCACGGGGGGCTTGTTCTTCGAGATCGGCACGGTGATCTCGCGGGCATGGAGCTGCATCACGGGGCCGCCGAATCGCGGCGCGGTGCCGTAAATGTTGTCGCCGACGATCGGCCATCCCATCGCCGCGCAATGCACCCTGAGCTGGTGGGTGCGCCCGGTCACCGGGGTGAGCGCCAGCCAAGTGAACGGCGAGGTGAGCGACCCCTGGGCTTCGCTCCGCCCCAGCACCTTCCAGGTGGTCACCGACGGCAGGCCCTTGGGGTCCGGCTTCATCCACCAGCCCCGGCTCTCGTCGAGCCGCCCCAGCGGCATGTCGACGGTGCCATCCTCGCCTTCGGGCCGCGCTTCGACCACGGCCCAATAGGTCTTGCCGATCTTGCCGTGCTTGAACAGAAGCCCCAGATGAGCAAGCGCCTTGCGGTGACGCCCCAGCACGAGGCACCCCGAGGTGTCCTTGTCGAGCCGGTGGGCGAGGGAAGGCGGCCGCGGCAAGCCGAACCGCAGGGCGTCGAAATGGTCTTCGAGGCTCCCGCCGCCCTTCGGCCCACGGTGCACCGGCAGCCCGGCAGGCTTGTCTATGACCAGCATCAGGCCGTCGCGGTGGAGCACGCGGGCCAGCATCTCTTCCGGGTTGATCTCTTTCAGTAGCATCACGAAACGGGTATCACGGCGGCCGACATGAATGACAGCATCTCGGAACCGGGCGAAGCGAAAACCGGCGAAGCGCGTCAAAGCTGGTGGCGGCGGCTGCGCGGCGGGCTCGCCCGCACTTCGAACTCGATCGCCACCGCGATTACCGACCTCGTCGCCAAGCGCAAGCTCGATGCCGGCGTGCTGGCCGAGCTGGAAGACGTGCTGATTCGCGCCGATCTCGGGGTCGGCGCCAGCGCCCGCATCGCCGCCGCGGTGGGCGAAGGCCGCTACGACAAGACCGTGAGCGCCGACGAGGTCAAGGCGATCCTCGCCGCCGAGATCGAAAAGGTCCTCACCCCCGTCGCCATTCCGCTGGCGATCGATGCCACCTGCAAGCCGTTCGTCATCCTGGTGGCCGGTGTCAACGGGTCCGGCAAGACCACGACGATCGGCAAGCTCGCCGCACGGTTTTCCCGCGAGGGGCGTCGCGTCATGCTGGCGGCGGGCGACACCTTCCGCGCCGCCGCCATCGAGCAGCTCAAGATCTGGGGCGAGCGCAGCAGGAGCCCTGTGATATCCGGTGCCCAAGGCGCCGATGCCGCCGGCCTCGCCTACGAGGCGCTCGCCGCGGCGCGGGCGCAGGGGATCGACGTGCTGATCGTCGATACCGCCGGACGGCTCCAGAACAAGGCCGGCCTGATGGACGAACTGCACAAGATCGTCCGCGTCCTCAAGAAGCTCGACCCGGCGGCGCCCCACGCGGTGCTGCTCGTGCTCGACGCCACGGTGGGGCAGAACGCGCTGTCGCAGGTCGAGGAGTTCTCCAGGGTCGCCGGCGTGACCGGGCTCGTCATGACCAAGCTCGACGGCACCGCGCGCGGCGGCATCCTCGCCGCCATCGCGGCCAAGTACATGCTGCCCGTCCATTTCATCGGGGTGGGAGAAGGCATCGACGATCTCGCGCCGTTCGCGGCACGCGACTTCGCCCGAGCGCTGGCGGGCGCGGGCGAGGAGACGCCATGAGAAGCATCATCAAGCAGTCGGTCCGGCTGCCGGCTTCGCCGCGGACCCTTTTCGAGATGTACATCGACCCCGCCAAGCACGCCGAAATCACCGGCGCGCCGGTGACGATCGCCGCCGCCGCCGGGTCGCCGTTTCGCGGCTTCGACGGCCGCCTCAGCGGCACCATGCTCGCCGTGGTTGCGCCCGTCCTCATCGTCCAGTCCTGGCGTTCGGTGGGGTTCGGCGATGCCGACCCGGATTCGACGCTGATCCTCGGTTTCGCCCGGGACGGCGACGGCGGCCGGATCGACCTCGTCCATCTCGACGTGCCGGAGTGCGACTACCAGGGCGTGACGGAGGGATGGGAGAAGTTCTACTGGACGCCATGGCGCGCCTATCTGGCGGCGAGGATTGATTAGGAGCCGTCATGGCGTGCACTCCAATCCATCCCGGCGAACACCTTGCCGAAGAGCTCAGGGAAATCGGTATTTCGGCCGCCGAGTTGGCGCGGCAGATCGACGTGCCGGTGAACCGCGTCACTGGAATCATCAACGGCCAGCGCAGCGTCACGGCCGACACCGCGCTGCGGCTCGGGCATTGGTTCGGCACCAGCCCGGAATTCTGGCTCAACCTGCAATCGCTCTACGAACTGCGCCTCGCCCGCCGGGAAGTCGGCGATCGGGTGAAAAAGCTGCCCAAGCGGGTCGACCGCAAAGATACGACAGACTCTGTCCCCACCCCTTAGACAATGACACGAGACACATCCATCGTGCTGGGCTAAATCCATGCCATGACAGACAAGCCGAAACTCAATCCCTTCCTCAAGCTCGGCCTCGACATCGGGCCGCTGCTGCTGTTCTTCGTGGCGAATTCGCGGCTGGGCATCTTTGCGGGCACCGCGGTGTTCATGGTCGCGGTGGTGGCGGCGCTCGGCGTCTCCTATGCGATGACGCGGCGGTGGCCGGTCATGCCGGTGGTGTCGGCGGTTATCGTCCTGGTGTTCGGCGGCCTGACGCTGGTGCTCCATGACGAGACCTTCATCAAGGTCAAGCCGACCATCATTTACGCGCTGTTCGGCGGCGCACTCCTCGGCGGCTATCTGTTCGACAAGCCGCTCCTGGAGATCGTGTTCGACTCGGTGTTCCACATCACCGATGAAGGCTGGCGCAAGCTGACGCTGCGCTGGGCCGCGTTCTTCTTTCTGCTCGCCGTGCTCAACGAGGTAATCTGGCGCACCCAGACGACCGATTTCTGGGTCAGTGCGAAAGTGTTCGGATTCCTGCCGCTCACCTTCCTGTTTGGCGCCCTGCAGGTTCCGCTGCTGATGAAATACGCCGTCGAACCGGAACCGGCGGAAGAAAATTCGTAAGCTCGAAGCTACGACCCCGCCAGAGCCTTCTCGATCTCGGGCTTGACCACGTGGTCGAGGTTTTCCGGCGTGAGCGGGCCGACCAGCTTGTAGGCGATCCTGCCGTCGCGCCCGACGATGAAGGTCTCCGGCACGCCGTAGACGCCCCACTCGATCGCCGCGCGGCCGCTGGTGTCGGCGCCGGAGGCGGTGAAGGGATTGCCGTAGAGGCCGAGGAAGCGTCGGGCATTGTCGGGCTGGTCCTTGTAGTTGATGCCGACCAGACGGATGCGCTTGTCACCGGCGAGCTTCACCAGCAGCGATGCCTCATCGCGGCACGGCACGCACCACGACGCCCAGACATTGAGGATCGTCACCGCGCCCTTGAAGTCCGCCGGCGTGATGCCGGGCATCGGCTGGCCGTCGCGCTCGAGGCCGGCCACCGCCGGCAGATCGGTGGCGGGCGCCTCGCGGCCGATCAGTGCCGAGGGTATACGCGAAGGATCACCGGCGTGCAGCCCGAAATAGAACAGCACCGCCAACGCGAGAAAGGCGAACAGCGGCAGCAGCACCAAAAGGCGGCGTTTGCGTACCGGCGGGGTCTCGATGACGGTCATGCCGGCTCCTTGACCCCGGACGGCCGTGGTTCGGCGGACCTTCGGGTGATGCCGCGGCGGTCGAGATCGGCGAGCGCGCGCTTTTGCGCGACATAGTCGCAGACTACCCAGGCGATCAGCAGGCCGACCACGGCGATCGCCATCAGATAGGCGGTGATGATGAAGCCGGCGTGCGGTCCGAGATCCATGGGCTTCTCTCTACGCGCGCTCGGCTTGGGTGAGCAACAGGGTGCGGACCCGCCGCCGCAGAATCTCGTTGCGCATCGCGGCGAGGTGCAGGGTGACGAACAGGAGCGTGAAGGCGACCGCCATGACGAACAGCGGAACCAACAGGCTGGGGTCGATCGTCGGTCCGTCCATGCGAAACACCGAGGCCGGCTGGTGCAACGTGTTCCACCAGTCCACCGAGAACTTGATCACGGGCAGGTTGACGGCGCCGACCAGCGTCAGGATCGCGGCGGCGCGGCCGGCGCGGGCGGGGTCGTCGATGGTGCGCCACAGCGCGATCAGGCCGAGATACATCAGGAACAGCACCAGCACCGAGGTGAGCCGCGCGTCCCACACCCAATAGGTTCCCCACATCGGGCGGCCCCACAGCGAGCCGGTGACGAGGGCGAGAAAGGTGAAAGCAGCGCCCAGCGGGGCCGCGCACTTCGCGGCGACGTCTGCGAGCGGGTGCCGCCACACCAGCGTGCCCAGGGCGGCGAGGCTCATCACGCCCCACACGAAGGTGCACAGCCACGCATTGGGCACGTGGATGTACATGATCTTGACGGTGGCGCCCTGCTGATAATCGTCCGGCGCGAGATAGGCGCCGCGCAGCCCGATCGCGAAAGCGAGCACCGTCGCGGCGATGAGCCAGGGCAGCACGCGCTCGACGAGCGCGAGGAAACGGGTCGGATTGGCGAGGTCGATGAGAGCCATGGCGCATGTCTTAATCCCGGGGCGGTGCCCGCGCAATGCGGCGTCTCGGCTGCGGCCCACGTTGCTGCGATGCGGTGCGGCGTGCCGCGTCACTCCATGCCGTGGCGCAGCGTCGCGGCCGCGGCGAACGGGCCGATCACGGCGCTCATCAGCGTGAGGGCGCACAGGATCGTGAACGGGGTCGCGAACGGCACCGGCCCGCCGACCGCGGCGTTGGTGGCGGCGACCCCGAAGATCAGCACCGGGATGGTCATCGGCAGCACCATGACCGGCATCAGCAGGCCGCCGCGCCGCAGCGCCACCGCCAGCGCCGCTCCGATGATCCCGATGAAGGTCAGCGCCGGTGTGCCGACCAGCAGGGTCAGCGCCGTGGCGCCCAGCGCGGCGGGTTCCAGATTCAGGAACAAGCCGAGAACGGGGGATGCGATGACCAGCGGCAGGCCGGTGGTCACCCAGTGTGCCAAAGCCTTGGTCACCACCACGATTTCCAACGGGACACGCCCCATCAGGATGAGGTCGAGGGAACCGTCGTCATGATCGCTGGCGAACAGCCGATCGAGCGTGAGAAGCGACGCGAGCAGCGCGCCCAGCCACAAGATGGCTGGCCCGATGCGGCGCAGCAATGCGAGGTCGGGTCCGATCGCGAATGGCACCAGGGTCACCACGGTGAGGAAAAACAGCACCCCGATCATGGCGCCGCCGCCGATGCGAATGGCGATCCGGGCATCGCGGGTGAACAGGGCGGCAAGCGCCGCAAAGGTCGCGGTCACGGTCGCCGTCATTGGACCGCGGCCTTTGATCCGAGCCGCAATTCCTGCGCGCCCTCGAGCCCGAGCGGCCCGTGAGTGGCGGCGAGAATGATCCCGCCGCCTTGGAGATGGGCCTGCATCACCGCGCCGAGGCGCTCCTGTGCGGCCGCGTCGAGGGCGGTGGTGGGCTCGTCGAGCAGCCAGATCGGCCGCGGCACCGCCAGCATCCGCGCCAGCGAAAGCCGCCGTCTTTGCCCGGCGGAGAGGTAACCGGCCGGCAGATGGCCGAGTTCGCCGAGACCGACGGCTTCGAGGCCCCATTCCGCCGCGCTCACCGGTTCGGGCGGGGCCTCGCCGTTGAGAAAACGCACCCAGAAGACGAGGTTTTCCGTCACCGTGAGCGCCGGCTTCAGGGGGTCGAGATGGCCGACATAATGCGCCTGCTCGCCGACGCTCAATTCGTCGTCGCCCCCGGTCAGCGCGACACTGCCTTGTTCGGGGTGGATCAGGCCGGCGACCAGGCGCAACAGCGAGCTCTTGCCGGCCCCATTGGCTCCGGTGAGCACCACGGAGTTTCCTGATTCGACGGCGAAATTGACCCCCGCAAAGACGCGCCGCCCGCCCCGGACGCAGCTGAGATCGGTCCCCTTGAGCTCCATTACGGCCTTTCCATGCACGAAGCTGGGCATGATCCATGCATACAGCGCAGTCCATGCATACTGTGCAATTGATGCATACTGAGCAGGCACCCGGCCGATGTCTCAGCCTTCGCTTGTTCAAAACTTTCGTGCATGTGGTAGAACCCGTGAAAAGCCCTTATAACGCGGCGGTTAGACGCGACTCGGGCGAACCCGCGCGCAAACTCCGCGTTACGTACGATCCGTTATCCCGTCAGATCGGCTGCCAAAACCGCCCTCCCCCGCCCGTCGGAATGGAACCTCCCAGATGACCTCGCTCGACAGTTTCAAGTGCGCCCGCACCCTCAAGGTCGGCACCAAGTCTTATATCTATTACAGCCTCCCGGTCGCTGAGAAAAACGGCCTCAAGGGGATTTCCCGCCTGCCCTTCTCCATGAAGGTCCTGCTCGAAAACCTGTTGCGGAACGAAGACGGTCGCTCCGTCAGCAAGGACGACATCCTGGCGTTCGCGCAATGGCTCAAGAACAAGACGTCGGAACGCGAGATCGCATTTCGCCCGGCCCGCGTGCTGATGCAGGATTTCACTGGCGTCCCCGCCGTCGTCGACCTTGCTGCGATGCGGGATGCCATGAAGCACCTCGGCGGCGATCCCAAGCTGATCAACCCGCTGGTGCCGGTCGATCTCGTCATCGACCATTCGGTCGCCATCACCTTCTTCGGCGACAATGCAGCGTTCGGAAAGAACGTCGCGGAGGAATACAAGCAGAATGCCGAGCGTTACCGCTTCCTGAAATGGGCGCAGGGCTCGTTCGAGGGCTTCCGCGTGGTGCCCCCCGGCACCGGCATCTGCCATCAGGTCAATCTCGAATATCTCTCCCAGACCGTGTTCACCGCCAAGGGCACCGTGCAGGTCGAAGGCAAGACGGTGACCGGCGAAGTGGCCTATCCCGACACGGTGGTCGGTACCGACTCCCACACCACCATGGTCAACGGGCTCGCCGTGCTCGGCTGGGGCGTCGGCGGTATCGAGGCGGAAGCCGCCATGCTGGGGCAGCCCTACTCGATGGTTCTGCCGGAGGTGATCGGCGTCAAGCTGTCCGGCAAGCTCAAGGAAGGCGTCACCGCGACCGACCTCGTGCTCACCGTCACCCAGATGCTGCGCAAGCGCGGTGTGGTCGGAAAATTCGTCGAGTTCTTCGGCCCCGGCATTGCCGGGCTGACGATCGCCGACCGCGCCACGCTCGGCAACATGTCGCCGGAATACGGCGCCACCTGCGGGTTCTTCCCGGTCGACGACGACACCATCGCCTACCTGCGCAACACCGCGCGGCCGGAGGCCCGCGTCGCGCTGGTCGCCGCCTATGCCAAGGCGCAGGGCATGTACCACACCAAGAATACGCCGGACCCCGTATTCACCGACGTGCTCAAGCTCGAACTGTCTTCGGTCGAGCCGTCGCTCGCCGGTCCCAAGCGCCCACAGGACCGCGTCGCCCTGAAGGACGTCAAGGCCGGGTTCGCCGTGGCGATGGACAAGGAGTTCGGCAAGGCCGCGTCGGCGGGAAAGCGGGTTCCGGTCGAAGGCCGCAAGCACGATCTCGGCCATGGCGACGTGGTGATCGCGGCGATCACGTCATGCACCAACACCTCGAACCCGACCGTGATGGTCGGTGCCGGGCTGCTTGCCCGCAACGCCGCCGCCAAGGGTCTCACCGTCAAGCCATGGGTCAAGACCTCGCTCGCGCCGGGCTCCCAGGTGGTCGGCGAGTATCTCACCAAGTCGGGGCTGCAGAAGGACCTCGACAAGCTCGGCTTCAACCTGGTCGGCTACGGCTGCACCACCTGCATCGGAAATTCCGGGCCGCTTCCGCCGGAGATTTCCAAGACCATCAACGAGAACGATATCGTCGCTGCGGCGGTGCTGTCGGGCAATCGCAATTTCGAAGGCCGCGTCAACCAGGACGTCCGCGCCAACTATCTGGCGTCGCCGCCGCTGGTGGTCGCCTATGCCATCGCCGGCACGATGAATTTCGATTTCGCCAAGACCCCGCTCGGGGTCGACAAGGCCGGCAAGAAGGTCTTCCTCAAGGACATCTGGCCGTCGAGCCGCGACATCGCGGCGGTCATCAAGAAGGTCATCACCAAGCAGGTGTTCGCGCGCAAATACGCCAACGTGTTCAAGGGCGACGCCAACTGGAGCAAGATCGCGGTCAAGGGCGGCCTGACCTATGCGTGGGATCGCAAATCCACCTATGTGCAGAACCCGCCCTATTTCACCAGCATGCCTCGCGCGCCGGCGCCGCTCACCGATATCGTCGATGCGCGCGTGCTCGGCCTGTTCCTGGATTCCATCACCACCGATCACATCTCGCCGGCGGGCTCGATCAAGGCAGCCTCGCCGGCGGGCAAATACCTGATCGATCACAAGGTCAAGCCGGCGGATTTCAATCAATACGGCACCAGGCGCGGCAATCACGAAGTGATGATGCGGGGCACCTTCGCCAATATCCGCATCAAGAACCAGATGGTTCCCGGCGTCGAGGGCGGCGTGACGATCCATTATCCGTCCCGCGAGCAGATGCCGATCTACGATGCTGCAATGCGATACAAGACCGAACGCGTGCCGCTCGTGGTTTTCGCCGGGAAGGAATACGGCACCGGCTCGTCGCGCGACTGGGCGGCCAAGGGCACCATTCTGCTCGGCATCCGCGCGGTGGTGTGTCAATCCTTCGAACGCATCCACCGCTCCAATCTGATCGGCATGGGCGTGATCCCGCTGGTGTTCGAAGAGGGCAGCTCATGGCAATCCCTCGGCCTCAAGGGCGATGAACTGGTGACGATCCGCGGCTTGCATGGCGAGCTCAAGCCGCACCAGCGCATGATCGCCGAGATCGTCGGCGGCGACGGGACCCTCAAGCGCGTGCCCCTGATCTGTCGCATCGATACCCTCGACGAGCTGGAATACTTCAAGAACGGCGGCATCTTGCAATACGTTCTGCGCCATCTTGCCGCTTGAGCGTGCAATCTTTGCTGCGCCGCCGCGGTATCCGCGGCGGCTTTTTCTTATTTCCTCCGCTCACCTCGAAGTGAGTGGCGAGTGAGCGCGCCTAGACGTATTGAAGACGGGAGGACGATCCGCAGGGTGGAATCGGATGGTGCTCCAAAGTCTTTGATTTAGAGCATGGTGTCGACCGAATAGTCTGCGACTGTTTGGATCATGCTAGAGGGGGCCGGTACCAGGGAGGCAATCGGCATGACCAAGACGCTCATTCGGGCGACGGGTGCGGCTCTGCTCGGCGCGGCGCTCCTCGGTGCAGCTGTGCTGGGTGCGGCCGGCACCACCGTGCAGGCGCAGCCGCGCGCAGTCATCGAGCTGTTCACCAGCCAGGGCTGCTCATCCTGCCCGGCGGCCGACAAGCTTCTCTCCGAATTGAAGAACGATCCGTCGCTGATCACGCTCAGCCTGCCGATCGACTATTGGGATTATCTCGGCTGGAAGGACACGCTGGCGAGCCCCGGCCACACCGCCCGTCAGAAGGCCTATTCCAAGATGCGCGGCGATCGCGAGGTCTACACCCCGCAGGTCGTCGTCAACGGCGTTTTGCAGGCGCTGGGCAGCAACCGCGACGACATCGAAAATGCGGTCGCGCAAAGCCGCCAGAAGACGTCCACCTTGTCGGTGCCGGTCCAGCTGACATTGGGTGATGATCGCCTGACGGTCACCGTCCCCAAGGCGAACGGCGAAGCTTCCGCCGGAGAAGTCTGGCTCTGTCCGGTCAGCCGGTCGGTGCCGGTCGGCATCGGCCGCGGCGAGAATCGCGGGCGCACGATCACCTATACCAATGTGGTGCGGCGCTGGATCAGGCTCGGCACCTGGTCGGGCAAGAGCGAGAACTTCAGCGTGCCGGTCGATGCCATCAAGTCCACCGGCGTCGACGCCGTGGCCGTCATCGTGCAGGGCGGCAGCGCCGACAAGCCCGGGCCGATGCTCGGGGCTTCGCTCGCCGCGTTGCACTGAAATTCCGATCTCGGCAGCGCGCGGCCGCGCCGGGCGCGGCTGTCGGCGGAAACCCAGACTTGGTCTGAGTGCGACCGCACCGCATGTAAGAAAGCGGGCCGGAAAAATCCGGCCCGCTGATTCCGTCATCGAAAGATTTGCCCGGGGTCCGGCCGCCACAAGGTCGGGGGGCTGGGGGGCTGGGGGTTCCGAACTCGCATCGCGCCGGACCCTTAGGCACCGCCGATATCGCAACTTACCAAGTCCGAGCGGCGGCTTAAATTTGGCATCATTATGGATGGGCTAACGAATGCGTGATCGCATCTGCGCCAGAATAACACAGCTATTTTATTTGCCGGGTGCGCGGACGAGGCCCTTGCCGCAGATGTGGTTTCGGGGCGATCATGACGCTCTCATGAAAGGAGGCGCCGCATGATGGGTTCCGGCGAAATCGATCCGAGCCAGCACCAGGGCGGCGAGCCAGCGGGCATCGCGCCGCCCCCCACCACCGCCCGCGTCACTTTCGACCGGCGCGAGCTCAGCCGCATCTTCGGTCTCTACGGGCGCAAAGTCGCAGCCGGCGAATGGCGGGACTACGCCATCGACTTTCTCAAGGACCGCGCCGTGTTCTCGGTGTTCCGCCGCGCCTCGGAAGTGCCGATCTATCGCATCGAGAAAAGCCCCCGCCTGGCGCGCCGGCAAGGCGCCTACAGCGTGATTTCCGCGACCGGACTGATCGTGCGGCGCGGGCCCGAGCTCGAGCGCGTTCTGCGCGCCATCGACCGCTCGCTTTGCGTGGTGGCGAACTAGAGAGCGCTTCTCGTTTGGAGTGACATACACTCCGCTGTCATCGCCCGGCTTGACCCACGGGTGTCCGGCACGGTTCGTGCTTGAAGAAGTGCACGGCGTTGATTCTACTTGGTTCCAGTTGGTTGCGAATCATCTGGACACGAAGGGGATCAAGGCC
>Ga0302325_10002850_pt1 | contig 41534 bp, 31 predicted proteins | sample Palsa_T0_2_FD_201948 | JGI IMG/M metagenome (GOLD analysis project Ga0302325, IMG submission 201948) | Peat permafrost microbial communities from Stordalen Mire near Abisko, Sweden - Palsa_T0_2 | ecosystem: Environmental > Terrestrial > Soil > Palsa > Peat permafrost | place: Sweden: Abisko...
CACGTGGCGGTTGGGGCGCTGCTTCTCGCGACCACCGTCGTGCTGGCCATCCAGGTCTGGCGTTTCGTCCCCGTTGCTTTCGCAGAGCGGGTTCCCGGCGGTCAGGATCAGAAACCCGTCGCCGCGTAGAGGGGTGGCATCGGGGCGTCGCTTTCGCAATGCCATCAGTCACCGAAGTCAGACGCCCCTTTAGGGGCCGTAATTTCAGTCGAATGATAATCCCCTGGCTCCCGGCGTAGAATACCTTGTGACCGTGAATTCAACCGCTATCGACTTCGCCCCTCCTGCCCAGTCTGCCCAACCCGGACAGCCAATCATTGCCGTTCGCGACCTTGTCCACCGCTACCAGGACCGTACCGCCCTTAACGGGGTTTCCTTCGAGGTGCGCCCCGCCGAACTGTTCGGTCTTCTCGGCCCGAATGGCAGCGGCAAGACTACGCTTTTCCGGATTCTTTCGACGCTCATGGTCCCCACTTCGGGCAGCGCCATGATCGCCGGACTCGACGCCGTTCGCCAACCCGGAGCCCTGCGCCGCCGCATTGGCGTCGTCTTCCAGGCGCAGAGTGTCGACCTCAAACTCACGGCCTACGAAAACCTCTGGCATCAGGGACACCTTTACGGCTTGCGGGGCGCGAGCCTCAAAATGCGCATCACCGAAATCCTCACTCGTGTCGGATTGCTCGACCGCTCCGCCGATCGCGTGGAAACATTTTCCGGAGGCATGCAACGTCGCATCGAGCTCGCCAAAGGACTGCTCCATCATCCCGAGGTCCTGCTCCTTGACGAGCCCACCACCGGTCTCGATCCCGGCGCCCGGCACGATCTTTGGCAATATCTCCAGATCCTCCGCGATCAGGAGCGCGTCTCGATAATCGTCACCACCCACCTGATGGAAGAAGCCGAACGCTGCGACCGCCTCGCCATCCTGAATGAAGGACACCTGGTGGCGCTCGGAACGCCCGAAGCACTGGCCCGCGAGATCGGAGGCGACGTCGTTCTGCTCGAAGCGCACGACCCGCAATCCCTGGCCGACCGCATTCGCAGCAAATTTCAACTCGACGCCACCGTCATGGATCATCAGGTCCGCCTCGAGATTGAAAACGGACATCGTTTCGTTCCCGATGTGGTCGAAGCGTTTCCCGGAGAAATTCAGTCACTCAGTGTGAGCAAGCCGACCCTCGAAGACGTCTTCATCCGTCGCACGGGCCACCGCTTCTGGGCCGAAGACGCGGAACCAGCCCCAGCGGCCGGCAAAAAGGCCGGCAAGAAGAAAGGCAAGAAGTAACCTTACTGAAACGCCAGGGCCCGGAAACCCACGACGCAAATGGGCCTGATCCCGCTCCAACCCCGCGCCGAGAGCCCCAACCGGAGTACAATCCCTCCGGCTTTTAAAGCCAAGGAGGGAACGTCCGTGAAAACCCCAATTCGCAGTTTGATGCTCTTAGTGTTGTCCCTTTCACTGCCAGCCGTAGGGCAAGAGAAAGGCGCAGTGGTTGCCGGCCCCAACTCGTTCCAGCTGAGCAGCGCCACCTTCGCGAACCACACGACCCTGCCGATCAGCATGATCTACAACGATGTCGTCGGTGGCGTCAACATTTGCTCGATCGATGGAAGCACCGGTGGCAATCAATCTCCAGAGTTATCGTGGATTAACGTTCCGCCGCACACTGCCAGTTTCGTCGTGACCGTGTACGACACCACCGCCTCTTTTACGCACTGGGGCATATACAACATCTCCTCGACTGCGACCGGGCTGCCCGAAAATGCCGGCGTTGCCGGAAGCTCGGACGGAAGTCAGATCGTCAATGACTTCGGGAATGCCGAATACGATGGTCCGTGCCCGCCGGCGAACGTGCGGCCCTTTGTCCACGATTACATTTTCACGGTCTACGCGCTCAATAAAACGCTCAGTCTGACCGGTTCGGCGAACTTTCCGAACGATGCCGAGACGCTCTATCAGGCGCTGATTCATGCGGCCAAGAACGGCAACATTGTGGGAAGCGCGAGCTTGACCGGCTACTACTCGACCACCCCGAAATAAGGCCCGGCTCAAAACGCGGCGCGACCCGGGTCTCGCGATTCTCGAAACATGATTTCGAGGATCGGACGGGCGAGACCTGGGCGCACTGTTAAACTGGTAGCAATGGCAACCCAAAGCGCGGTCTTCCCCGCAACCTCTACCGCTCCGGCATCCGTCGGGGTCCTGCTGCCCGCCTTCACACTCTGGTGGCGCGAAGTCGTGCGCTTCTATCGTCAGCGTGCACGCGTAGTCGGCGTGATCGCCTCTCCACTCGTGTTCTGGATCGTAATCGGATCCGGTTTCGGAACGTCATTTCGTTCCGGACAGGCGGCCGGCCAGCAGCACTATCTGAATTATTTTTATCCCGGCACGCTGGTGATGATCGTGCTCTTCACCGCGATTTTTACCATGATGTCGGTGATCGAAGACCGCAACGAAGGTTTCCTGCTCTCGGTCTTAGTGGCCCCGGTGCCGCGCGCAGCCATCGTTTTGGGAAAGGTGTTGGGGGGCACCACGCTGGCCACCGCCCAGGGATTGATTTTTCTGGTCTTCGCGCCGCTGGTCGGCGTGCACTTTACGCCTGCATCATTCGGCCTCATCGTCCTGACCGTGTTCCTGGTGTCGTTCGCGCTGACCGCGCTCGGTTTCGCCATTGCCTGGCCCATGGATTCGACGCAGGCCTTTCACGCCATCATCAATTTGTTTCTGATTCCGCTGTGGTTGCTTTCAGGAGCGCTCTTTCCGCTTTCCGGCGCTTCCGGATGGATTCGCTGGCTCATGTACGCCAATCCGCTGACCTACGGTGTCGAGGCGCTGCGCACGCTGATGTATCCCGAAGCACCGAGCGACTTTTCACTGGCGGCATCGATATCGACGCTGTTGCTGTTCGCGCTGTTCATGTTCGGCCTAGCCTTCGTGCTGGCGAATCGGCGCACGACCAAGCCCGCAGCGTAAGAGCTGTCAACCACCCGCGACGCCTTTATGCCGGTAGACATTCTCGCCCTAGCCGCGCACCGCGATGATGTGGAGCAAACCTGCGCCGGAACCCTGCTCAAGCTGGCCGAGCGAGGATACCGCACCGGTATCCTCGACCTCACGCAGGGAGAAATGGGAACGCGCGGCACCGCCGAAGACCGCGAGCGCGAAGCGGACGAAGCGGCGCGCATCCTGAAGGTTTCCTGGCGCCAGGCGCTCGATATTCCCGACGGCCGCGTCGAAAATACCTGGGAGAATCGCTTGAAGGTCGTCCGCGTACTCCGCGAACAGCGGCCGCGGGTGCTGATTCTTCCCTTCTGGGAGGGTCGTCATCCGGATCACTACACGGCCTCGAGCCTCGGCTACGAAGCGGCGTTTCTATCGGGACTGGCCAAGCTGCCGCTGGAGGGCGACGCTCATCGTCCGTTCAAAATTATCTACGCCAGCCTTTACCGCGACGTGCGGCCCACGTTTGTCGTAGACATCACCGAGCAATTTGAAACGCGCTTCGCATCGCTCATGGCTTACAAGTCTCAGTTCACCGACCAGGAGGCCGGCAGCGGGATCTTTCCCGCGCAAAAAGAGATTCGCGCGCGAATTGAATCGATGGCCCGCTTCTACGGCATGATGGGCGGCGTCACTTACGCCGAGCCGTTCGTCCAGAAAGAAGTCGGGCTGGTGGATGATGTGATGGCGATTCCGGTGAAGTCGATCTGAGGCCAGTCGCCGAATCGCGGTGGCCCGATGACTGGTCAATTGTGACTGGTCAATGTTGATAAGGACAAACGGTCGTAGTTTCCCGTGCAAGCGGCCCACGACCCGGATTTTGACAGCGAGGCAAACATGCGTGGGTTTTGGCAGGACTTTCGGTACGCAGCGCGCGTGCTTGGAAAAAATCCCGGCGTCACTGCCATCATGGTATTCACGCTGGCGCTCGCGATCGGCGCGACCACGGCGATCTTCAGCGTTGTGTACGGAGTTTTGCTGAGCCCGCTGCCCTATTCGGCTGCCGACCGCATCATGGCGGTCTCTGAAGCGAACTCGGACGGCAGGCCCTCGCGCCTCGCGGATCCGAACTTTGACGACTTCCGCGACCAAAGCCATAGCTTTCAATCCATCGCGAAGTACACGGCCGACACTGCTTCTGTTTCCGGCGCATCGCAGCCGACCCGCACGACCGTAGCAGCGGTGACACCGCAGTTTCTAACCGTGTTCGGCATTGTGCCGATCCTTGGCCGGGATTTTGCGGCGAGCGATGACCAGAAGGGAGCCGCCCCGGTCGCGCTCGTGAGCTACGGCCACTGGAGGCAATACCTCGGATCGGCGCAGAATCTTTCGCAAGCGCACCTGAAAATTAACAGCGCGATTTACTCCGTGATTGGCGTGCTGCCTTCGGGATTTCAATTCCCGAAGGACGCCGACGTGTGGCTTGCCGCCGATATCGAGGGCGAGAATCTGAGCCGCACAGCGCACAACTATTCTGGCGTGGGTCGGTTGAAAGATGGCGTGAACGTCGATCAGGCGCGCCAAGATATCAGCGCGATTGCGCGAAGGATCTATCGGGCGTCGTCGGAATCTGAGAAGAACGATTATTTGCTCAGGGATGGAAGAGTCGTTCGATTGCAGGATTCGATGACCGGCAAGGTGCGGTCGCCGCTGCTGATTCTGCTGGGCGCGGTCGGATTCTTGCTGCTCGTGGCCTGCGCAAACGTTGCCAATTTGCTGCTCGCGCAGGCGTCCGTGCGCGAACGCGAGCTTTCGATTCGCATCGCGCTCGGCGCAGCGCGTGGCCGGCTGGTGCGCCAGTTTTTGGCGGAGGCATTGTTGCTCGCGCTGATCGGCGGGTTTCTCGGAGTGCTCGCCGCGTTCTGGGGCGTCGCCGGATTGCTGGCCTTGGCTCCGAACAATTTGCCGCGGCTCGACAGCGTCTCCGTAAGCCTGCCGGTGCTGTTGTTTGCCTTTTTGCTTTCGACTGCGGTGGCGGCCGGGCTTGGCGTGTTTACCGCTGCGCGCGCGACGCGAGGGGATTTGAGGAAGGGCCTGGTCGAAGGCGGGCGCGGGCAGGCCGGATCGCAAGGTAGCCAGCGCGTCGCGCGAGCGATTGTCGCGGCGCAGATTGCCATCACCTTAATGCTGGTGATCGGCGCCGGTTTGCTGGGACGCAGCTTGATGAAAGTCCTCGAGGTGGATCCAGGATTCCGCGTGGACAAGATCATCGCCATGGACGTGTCGCTGCCGTCGGTGGACGATCCGAAAGCAAAGCCGGCTCAGGGCATTTTCTTTTCCCGCTTGATGGACCGGCTCAAGCAAATCCCCGGCGTGCGCAGCGTCGGAGCCGCCAGCGCGCTGCCCATGGACGGCGGGCTGCCCGACGGAATGTTTTTGCTGATGACGCAGAATGAAGTTCCTAAGACCATGGACGGCTTCGATGCCTTGTTCCATCAAAAGGAACGGATCGGCAATGCGGACTTTTGTGTCGCGACCGACGGATATTTCCACGTGCTCGGAATTCCGCTGATCCGCGGCCGAATGTTCGACGAGCGCGACGGAGAGAACACACCGCACGTGGCAGTGATCAGCGAGTCGCTTGCGCACGACCGCTGGCCGCTCGAAGACCCGATTGGCTACACCATTGAATTTGGGAATATGGATGGAGATGTGCGTCTGCTGACGATTGTCGGAATCGTGGGTGACACGCATGAATACGGCCTCGACCAGCCGCCGCGGCCGACCGTCTATGTGAATCTGTTCCAGCGGCCAAGCGCGGTCATGACGGTTACGATGCTGAGCGATGCCGACACGGGCTTGGTGAGCGCGGCCGCGCGGGGAATTTTGCAGGACCTCAATCCGGAAATTCCGCCGAAGTTCCGGACCTTTCAGCAACTGTATTCCGCGTCGCTCGGTTCGCGGAGATTCAACCTGATCCTGATCGGATTCTTCGGAATCACAGCGCTGCTGCTGGCGACCGCCGGAGTGTTTGGGGTGATGGCGTATTCGGTGAGCCGGCGCACGCGCGAATTCGGCGTGCGCGTCGCCCTCGGCGCCACTTCGGGCGACGTGCTGCGTATGGTGCTCGGGCAAGGAATACGCACGATCTTGATCGGCGTCACGATTGGAATCGTGGGATCGTTCGCGTTAACGCCGGCGGTGTCGTCGCTTCTGTTTGGCGTGACCGCATCGGATCCTGTTACATTTGGTGGAGTGACGCTCTTGTTGGTCGTAGTGGCGCTGCTCGCTTGTTACATACCAGCCATGCGCGCCACGAAAGTGGATCCGATGGTGGCCATGCGGAGTGAGTAGCGTGCAATTGGCGGCTGGCCACTCCTTGCGATCCCCTTCCAGGTGGAGATACTCGACCAGCTACACGGCGCGGCGGTAGACAATAAGGGCAATGTGTACAAAGTGGTCTGGTAGGAGTTTGATGGCTGTGGCTGAATGTTGGCAGGATCACCAAGCCCACTCCTCGCAAAGTGTGCGATGATCGCGTCCATTCGCCAAACGAGTTTCTGACGATCGAGGAGAATCAATTTGAACCGGCTTCTCACTGTATGTTTTCTCTGCGCCGCACTCACATGCGCCGAACGAGCTGCGGCCAACACTTGGCCCGATTCTTGCGGTGACGAGAAAGTCACTTTCGAAGTCAAAACTGAAAAAGGCCAGCCCGCGCCCGCCGCGCCCGCAGAGGGGAAGGCGCAGATCATCTTGATCCAGGGCGAAAACCAGATGGTCGCCCCTTTTCACAATGCAACCGTCCGCTTCGGCATGGACGGAGCCTGGGTCGGCGCCAATAACGGCAACTCATATTTTGCGTTGACCGTCGATCCGGGTGTTCATCACCTGTGCGCAAGTTGGCAATCGGCCTGGAAAAGGCTTAGCAAGAACGTCGACCTGACATCGTTTACCGCCGAGCCTGGTCGGGTCTACTACTACGCTGCCCAGGTAACAGTGAACTCCCAAAACAGCGTGAGCTTCGGTCTTTCGCAATTAAACCCAGATGAGGGGAAATATCGGGTCGAGAACTCGAAGCTCAGCACCTCAAAGCCTAGGTAGCTGGGCGATCGCGGACGAAAATCTTCTTAGCGCAGAAGCATGGCCTTCTGCGAAAGCAGCGCCGTATAATGGTCGGTTCACGCGCACAGGAGATTTCATCGTGTCGACTCTTGCCGAACCCGCCACCGAGACTCACGGAAAGACCCGCACCGAATCCGACAGCATGGGGAAGATCGAAGTCCCGGCGAACGTTTACTGGGGGGCGCAAACGCAGCGCTCGCTGCTGCATTTCGATATTGGACGCGACACCATGCCTCCGGAGCTGATTCACGCCTTCGGCATCCTGAAGAAGGCTTGCGCGTTGGTCAATCAGGACCTGGGCAAACTCTCACCGGATCTGGCTCGGCTCATCGTGCAGGCGGCTGACGAAGTCATTGCCGGAAAGTTGGATGACCAGTTCCCGCTGCGCATCTGGCAGACGGGCTCGGGCACGCAGACTAATATGAACGTGAATGAGGTCATCTCGAACCGCGCCATCGAGATAGCGGGCGGCCAGATGGGGTCGAAGAAGCCTGTGCATCCGAACGACCACGTCAACATGTCGCAGTCCTCGAATGATACCTTTCCGGCGGCGATGCACATCGCGGCCGCGGAACGGGTGAAGAACGCGCTCATTCCGGCGGTTCAGACCGTGCGCGATGCGATCGCGGCCAAGGCCAAGGAATTTGAACACGTGGTGAAGATTGGTCGCACTCATTTGCAGGATGCTGTGCCTTTGACCTTTGGACAGGAATTTGGCGGCTGGGCCAGTTTACTCGACCGCGACATCAAGCGGCTGGAGTTTGCGCTCGATGGGCTTTACGACCTGGCGATCGGCGGGACGGCGGTGGGCACGGGTTTGAACGCCCATCCGGAATTTGCCGAACGCGCCGCTGCGAAGACTGCCGAACTTACGGGACTTCCCTTCCGCTCGCATCCGAATAAGTTCGCCGCGCTTTCGGCGCACGATGAGATCGTGTTTGCGCAGGGCGCGATCGAAACTCTGGCGGCTTCGTTCATGAAGATCTCAAACGATATTCGCTGGCTGGCCTCCGGCCCGCGCTGCGGCCTCGGCGAGCTGTCGATTCCGGAGAATGAGCCGGGATCGTCCATCATGCCTGGTAAGGTCAATCCCACGCAATGCGAAGCCATGACGATGGTCTGCGTGCAGGTTCACGGAGCGACGGCCGCGGTCGGATTCGCGGGATCGCAGGGCAATTTCGAGCTCAATGTGTTCAAGCCGGTCATCATCTACAACTTCCTGCACTCGGTCACTTTGATCACCGATGCTTGTCATGGGTACGTCGAATACATGGTCAAGGGCATCGAAGTCGATCGCGCCAAGGTGGATTGGTATGTGAAGAATTCGCTGATGCTGGTCACAGCGCTCGCTCCGAAGGTGGGATACGACAAGGCGGCGGAGATTGCGCACACGGCGCACGTTGACAAAAGCAGTTTGCTCGAGGCGGCATTGAAGCTCGGATACCTCACCCGCGAGGAATTCGATCAGCTGATGAAGCCGGAGAAGATGACGCGCCCGTGAGCGCGTCGCGTCTTCGGTGGTCGGCCATCGGAGTGGGTCGGCAACCCAGTGAATTCAGCTCTGCAATCGGACCTCGAACCTCGGACCTCGTCAACTACTGCGGCGTAGCGGTGATCGGCACCGGCGCGTTCTTCGGGGTGCTCAGGTAGCCGGTGATCTTATTCTTGTCGACCGTCCAGACCACCAGTTCGTAGAGCATGTGATCGCGCCCGGTATAGAATTGCACCGGTTCACTCTGGTTTTTGTCCCTTTTCTCGATGGTTTTATCGTCGGCGGTGACGGCCAAGGAATACTTGCCATGTTTGGGATCGGTCTTTTTGAGCTGCAAGGCCACGGTTGAGAAGGCTTGCGGCTTGGCCCCCTTCAGCAAGGTGAACTCGTAATATTGCCGGTCGCCTTTGTGTTTAAGCGCTTCGAGATCACCGCGCGTATTGGCGATCAGCCCGCTTTGCACGTTGAGATCGCCGACGGTGCTTTGCAACTTCGCGATGGTCGACTCAAGCGATGCCTTGGTGGCGGCCACGTCGGTCTTCACGCCACCGACATCGGTCTTCACCGAGCCCACTTCTCCGGAAACCGCGCTTACGTCTTTTTTCTCTTCTTCCGCCTGCGCCGCAATGGTTGCCGCTGCGGCCTGTTGCTGACGCTGCAACTGGTCGGTTCGCGCCGCCAATTGCTTCTTGGTCATGCCCAGTTGCTGCGCCAGAGTCTCGGAATCGGCTTCGGCGGTTTGCATGCGCTTGGTCAGATCGCCAATTTGTTTTTGGCTGACGGCTTGATCCTGTGTGACCTTATCGAGCTTGCCGTGTTGGTCGTAAATGAAAAAGCCTGACGCGCCGGCATAGGCAACGGCTAGCACGATGAGAATCCATTTGCCGACGTTGCTCGGCGGGTCGGGGTGGTAGACGGTTGGCTGATCGCCTTCAGACATAGATGGTTGTCTCCGGGTAAATGTGGACTAAGGCTTATTGTTTGTGAGATGCGGGCTGCTGTCAATTGCGTTTCAGGTTCTTGATGCAACATTCAGGTCTCGAAAATGCAAAATGTCGGGCACCCGCTAGAATGTAGGCGTGAAGAGCTGGGACACGATCATCGTGGGCGCGGGCATCATCGGGCTGTCGCTCGCCATTGAACTGAACAAGCAAGGGCAACGGGTGTTGGTGGTGGAGAAGGGCGAACCGGGACGCGAGGCGTCCTGGGCCGCAGGGGGCATGCTCTCCGACTTCCCGGTCGAGACAACACCCGCGCTGCGGGAATTGGCAACCGCGAGCGCTCGCATGTATCCGGAGTTCGTGCATGAGCTTGAGGATGAGTCGGGTCTGAAGATTGACCTGCGGTCGCAGGGGACGATCGTTCTGACTTGTGCGGAGACGCGGCTTCGCCCCGCGACCTCAGAACGATTTGCTCCCTCTGGAACACTAGCGGAACTGGAACCGGCGCTTCGGATTTCTAGCGAAGCAGAGTTGCCTCTGGCCCCCCTGTTTGCACAAGAACGTTGTGTCGATCCACGGCATCTGACGGCCGCGGCCGTCGCCGCCGCGCGACATCGCGGGGTTGATTTTTCGTCCGGCGACCATGTGCTGGCCGTGGAAGTGGCGGATGACAAGGCCTGCGGCGTCCGCACCAACAAGACGCAGTTTGCCGCTGGCATCGTGGTGAACTGTGCCGGAGCCTGGGCCGGGCAGATTGCGCCGCACCCGTTCCCGACCCGGCCCGTAAAAGGGCAGATGCTGTGCGTCGAAATGCCGGAAAAAGAACTGGTGCGCCACGTAGTGCGGGCGCCGGAAGTTTACCTGATCCCGCGCAGCGACGGACGCATGCTGATCGGAGCGACTGCGGAAGAAGCGGGATTCGACAAGCGGACGGTGCCAGAGACCATCGAACGATTGCGGCAGGCGGCGCTTGATCTGGTTCCAAGATTGGCGGACGCGCGGATTCTCGAAGCGTGGGCAGGGCTGCGTCCGGGAACGCCCGACGGGTTACCGATTCTGGGCGCGACCCGAACGCCAGGATATTTTGTGGCGACCGGACATTTTCGGGATGGCATCCTGCTGGCGCCAGTGACGGCGCGGGTCATGGGGCAGATGATCACAGGGAAGAATCCATCCTTCGATTTAAAGCCATTTACTTCAGAAAGGTTTGAAGTCAGAACTTTGTCGCACTAGCCAGGAGGTTTAGGTGTTTCAGACGGTCAGGACGCTCGCGGGACATTCGACCGTGGCCAAGGTGTTGCGGAAACACTTGCACGGGTGTCCAGCGAGACGCCTTGGTCACAACGGGGAGAACTTTTCCGCTAGCCTTCTCGGTTGATCTTCAACTTGCGCTCGATGCCCGTGCGGCGTTCCGGATCTGTCGCCTCGATTTCCGGTATACTGAAGCGTTTTCGTCGACCTTTTCCTGGCGCATCAACTCTCGAAAGCGCCCGGCGTGCCAGAAAGGATTCACCCGATGGCTTCCCCGGCAGTCGATTTTGCCCGCAGCAATCAGCCGCGTTTTCTCGACGAGCTGAAGACTCTTCTCCGCATCCCTAGCATCAGCACGCTCACGGAACATAAAAGCGATGTGCAGAAAGCTGCAGAATTTGTGGCTGCCGATCTGCGCCGCATCGGAATGAACAATGTCGAGATCATTCCGACCAAGGGACATCCCCTGCTCTACGCCGATTGGCTGCACGTGCCCGGCAAGCCCACCGTTTTGATGTATGCACATTATGACGTGCAGCCACCCGATCCCCTGGACGAGTGGAAGTCGCCACCGTTTGACCCGACCGAGCGCAACAACAACCTTTACGCGCGCGGTGCCGTCGACGACAAAGGCCAGCTCTGGATGGAGGTGAAGGCGCTCGAGTCGCTGATGCAGGCCCGTGGCGGCAAACTGCCCATCAACGTCAAGATCATTTTTGAAGGCGAAGAAGAAGTGGGAGGCGAATCGATTGCCGAGTACGTCCGCAAACAGAAGGCGAAGTTGAAAGCGGATTTCGCGCTGGTCTGCGATACGGAACTGTTCGCGCCCGACCTTCCTACTTTGTGCGTCGGCTTGCGCGGTCTGGTGTACACCGAGATTGAAGCAGTGGGGGCTAAGACCGACCTGCACTCCGGCATGTATGGCGGAGCAGCGCCGAATCCGCTGTTTGCCTTGATCGAGATCATCAGCAAGCTGAAGGATGCGAAGGGGAAGGTGCAGATTCCGGGCTTCTACAAGAACCTCAAAGCGCCCAGCAAAGATGAGCTGAAGGCCTGGAAGCGCCTGCCATTCAACGAAGAGCACTATCGCAAAACCGAAATCGGTTCCAAGGCGCTGACGGGCGAGCCGGGATATTCGGTGCTCTATCGGACCTGGGCGCGCCCGACGCTCGAAGTGCACGGCATGCCGGGCGGATTTGTGGCTCCCGGGGCGAAGACAGTGATCCCGGCGAAAGCGTCGGCGAAGATTTCCATGCGGTTGGTACCGAATCAGGATCCGGAGGATATTTTCAAGCGCTACGCGGCGCTGGTCAAGAAACTTACGCCCAAAGGGATCGAGACAAAAATCAAGGTCTATAGCAAGAGCCCCGCCTGCGTGGTCGGCACCGACAATGAGTTCATCCAGGCGGCAACTGAGGCGCTGCATGACACCTTCAAGAAGGAGACCGTGTTTATTCGCTCCGGCGGTTCGATTCCGATCGTGACCGATTTTCAGGACGTGCTGAAGATTCCCTCGGTCATGATGGGCTTTGGGCTTCCTGACGACAACCTGCACGCTCCGAATGAGAAGTTTCACATCCCGAATTTCCATCGCGGGATTGAAACGATTTGCTTGTTTTTTGAGAAGATGGGGTAAAAGCGGACCGCGAACTCCAGGCCCTGGACTCAGGATTTAGGCCCGCTCCGGACACCCTCGAACGGGCCTTATTTCTGAGGCATGCAGACCGCAGAGCGACCACCGTGCCGGTATGCCCTAGAGAGACGCTCGACCCGGTGTTTTTCGTATTTCCTTCGAACTCATTTATGGGGTCGACGCAGCACCGGGAACCCCCGGGAACCCGCCCAGTGACTCGCCAATCTCGCGCCTTCAGGTAAAATATAGAGTTTGAGGTTGAGTGCCATGCGTACACGGGTTTTCGCGTCAGCGGTGCTGTTCCTGGTGGTCACCATTCTATCGGCCCCCTGGCTGCAATCAGAAGACGATCAGGGAGTGCCGAATTTCAATCCGGCTCCTCCGGCGGCGGGCGCGAAGCTTCCGCCAATTCTTACAAAGGACCGGCTTTGGGGCCCGAACGCGCAGTTTTCATATCAAACGCACGCCTATGAACTGGCGGCGAAGATTCCAAAAGTGATCTACCAGCAGCCGTGCTATTGCTACTGCGACCGCGGCATGGGACACACCAGCCTCTACAGTTGCTTCTCGGGGACGCACGGTGCGGAGTGCGGAACCTGCCTCAAAGAGCTTTATTACACCTACACCATGTTCAAGCAGGGCAAAACGGCGCAGCAGATTCGCGCGGGCATCATCAAGGGCGACTGGAAGGCGGTCGACCTGAACACAGCAGCCAGCATCGAGTAAGTGGCATGAGTGAAGCGCGCAGGCGAGCGCGCTCGCAATTCGAGATTTTCGATTTCAATTCTGAAACTAAATTTTGAGCTAAATTTTGAACTAGAGGCGGTTTGATGGCACTGAAAGTAGCCCCCAAAAAACAAGTGATCGAAGATCCACGACACACCCAGGCAGTGCAAAACTATGAATCCGGGCTCCGTGCGTTGCAGGAGCACAAGTTCGAGAAGGCCAAAGGGCACCTGCAAAAAGTGCTGAGCGGACCGGACAAGTCTCTGGTCGACCGGGCGCAAGTCCATATCCTCACCTGCGACAAGCATGCGGAAAAGCCGGCGCTGCAGTTCAAAACCACGGAAGAACATTACGACTTCGCGGTGTCTCTGATCAACTCCGGGGATTACGTGACCGCGCGCGAGCACCTCGACAAGTTATTGAAGCAGAACCCCAAGGCGGAATTCGTTCTGTATGGACTAGCCGCGTTGCATTGTCTGACCGGTCACGTCGAGGAATCGCTCAAGACGCTCAGCGAGGCAATTCAGGTGAAACCCGCGCTGCGCTTCCAGGCGCGCAATGATACCGACTTCCAGAATCTGGCGGAAGATCCGCGCTTCACCGAACTGCTCTATCCGGATCCGGGCGCCGAATCGGAACCGCAGGGAGAAGAAGCAAGCGCCTACTGAGACCCGCATGAGCTGCCATTGCGCTTAGCTCTTAGCACATAGCTCCTGGTGACTGATTCTATCCAGGAGCGGGCAGCCAGAAGCCGTACTGAATCGGTATGCTTACCCAGTTGCCGACCAACTCATCTCAAACCGGCAAGGCTGGCCCTGAACTGCGCGTGGTCGCAATCGGCGGCGGCACCGGCCTCTCCACTCTTCTGAAGGGGCTGAAAGGCTACGTTCTAAGCCCGGCGTTGGCCCCCTTCGGTCAGCCCATCATTCGTGAATTGGTCGGCGTGGTCACCGTAAGCGACGACGGTGGATCGAGCGGCCGTCTGCGCAAAGAGTTCAACATGCTTGCGCCGGGCGATGTGCGCAATTGCATTGTCGCGCTCTCTGAAGACGAAGCCCTGCTCTCAAGACTGTTTCAGCATCGTTTTCAGAAAGGCTCTGGACTGGAGGGCCACAGTTTCGGCAATCTTTTTCTGGCGGCGCTGACTTCGATCACTGGCGACTTCGCGGAGGCAGTGCGGCTTTCGTCGGAAATTCTGCTGACGCGCGGCCACATCTATCCCGCCACCATGGCGAGCGTAGAACTGGAAGCGTTGCTCGAAGACGGCACGCGGGTTCGCGGCGAGACGCGGATCACAGCCAGCAAAGGCAAGATTCAGGAACTGGCGCTGGTGCCTCCGGACGTGGAGCCGCTTCCGCAAACGCTCGAGGCAATCGCCAATGCCGACCTGATCACCATCGGCCCCGGTTCGCTGTTCACCAGCATGATTCCGAACCTGCTGGTACGCGGTATCCCCGAAGCGATCTTGGAATCGTCTGCTGTTAAGGTGTTTATTTGCAACCTAATGACGCAGGCAAATGAAAGTCTTGGTTTAACTGCAGCGGATCACATCCGCGCGCTCAACGAGCATGCTCGGGTCCAGTTGTTCGACTATTCTCTGATCAACCGCAAGCAAGCTTCCCCGGAGATGAAAGCCAAGTACGCGCTCGAGGGAGCTTCGCAGATCGTCGTAGATCTCGAAGCAATCGAGGCGCTCGGCGTCTGCCCAGTGCTCGGAGATTATCTCGAGGAGGGCGAAGTGGCACGGCACGCGACCGACCGGCTCGCGCACGACCTGATGGCTCTGATGGCGCGAACCCAGGATCGGCAGACGATCCGCGGTTAGATTGTGTTGCCGGTATCGCGGTTGAAATGGTTGGTTTCATATCAGGGTATCGCTTCCGCAATGCCGATGGCTCACGGATGTGGTGCACCTTCCCGGGGCTCGATGAGGTCATGAGCGGGGTTCGCGGTATATTGACTGAGCATGGCAAAAGCACCAAAGACAAAAACCAGGTCGAAGTCTTCCCCCTTAAATCCGCCGCGGCCGCGCATCGCCATTGCGATTATGGCAGCCGGCAAAGGCACGCGACTCAAATCGAAACATCCCAAAGTTCTGCATGAAATTGGCGGCAAGCCGATCCTGGCGCACGTGATTGCGACGGCGCAAAAGGTTGTCCCCGCGCGGGACATCTTCGTGATCATCGGCCATGAGGCGGAACGCGTCCGCGAAGCGGTTTCCGGTGCGGGCGTGAACTTCGTGCTGCAATCCGAACAGCGTGGCACCGGACACGCGCTCATGGTGGCGCGCGAGTCGCTCTCGGGCGGTGGCAATCGGTATGACCAGGTCATCGTGCTTTCCGGGGACGCTCCGCTGATTACCGCCGACACCATCAAGAAGCTTAGCGAATTTCACACTGCCGAGAACGCAGCCATGACCGTGCTCAGCGCCGATCTCGAGAATCCTTATGGATATGGGCGAGTGATCCGCAAAGGACGGGCGGAAGTGCAGGCGATTGTCGAAGAAAAGTCCGCGAACCCACAGCAAAAGAAAATTCGCGAGATTAATTCCGGGTTCTACGCCTTTGACGCGCCCGCCCTCTATGAGCACATTGGTCGCCTTTCCACCGCGAACCCGCACGGCGAGTATTACCTCACGGATATGGCGAGAATCTTTCATCGTGCCCGCAAGAAAGTGGTCGCGATCCAAACTTCGGATTCGGAAGAAGTGCTGGGCAGCAACACGCGTGCGGAAATGATGATGCTCGACGCGCGGCTGCGATTGTCAAAGTGCCGCGAACTTCTCGATGCAGGCGTCACGATTTTTTATCCGCACACCTGCGTGATTGACAGCGACGTCGAAGTTGGCGCCGACACCGTGATCGAGCCCTTCGTCCAGTTGCTCGGCAAGACCACGATCGGTGCGGATTGCCGTATTCGCTCTTATAGCGTGATCGAAAATTCTATCCTTGGCGATGGCGTCACGGTTCGGCCGGGAACCCTCATGGAAGACTCGCGTATCGGCGCGGGAGCGGTGCTTGGACCCTATTCTCACCTGCGTCCGGGAACTGAAGTGGGCGAAGGCGCTCATGTGGGCAATTTCGTCGAGACCAAGAAAATCAAACTGGGCAAGGGTTCGAAGGCAAATCACCTCAGTTACCTGGGCGATGCAGAAATCGGCGAAGGCGTCAACATAGGCGCAGGCACCATCACCTGCAATTACGACGGCGTGAGCAAGCACCAGACCGTGATCGAAGATCATGTATTTGTCGGCAGCGACTCGACCCTGGTCGCGCCGGTCAAGATCGGTCGCGGCGCCTATGTGGCGGCTGCCAGTTGCATCACCGAAGATGTGCCGGCGGACGCGCTGGCGCTCGGACGTGCGCGCCAAAGCGTGAAAGAAGGTTGGGCGCGACAGAAGCGCGAGGCGCGAAACCAGAAGCGCCGCTTGTGAGCTGGTTTCGAGGCCGGGCTTTGCCCCGTCCCGGCGGGAAGACGCCCCGCCTCGTCCCGCCATATCACACAACCCTGTCCCTCCAATAGAATTGGGCTACACTAGTCGCAAAGCAAACCTATGACCCCGAATTCTTCAACCCAGGAACTATCTCCGGTCCGCTACGACATTTCCCTGCTGACCGCCGAAGATGCTTATCTATTCAACGAAGGCAGCCACTATCGCATTTACGACAAGATGGGCGCTCACGTTGTCGAATCCAAGGGAACCAGGGGCACCATCTTCAGTGTCTGGGCTCCGAATGCCCGGCAGGTGTCGGTGATCGGTGACTTCAATGGTTGGGACACGCAATCGCATCGGCTCCAGACGCGAGGCTCATCCGGGATCTGGGAAGGCTTCATCCCGGGCGTTGGCAAGGGCGCGCTGTACAAGTTTCATATCGAGTCAACCCAGCTCGGTTACCAGATTGCGAAGACCGACCCGGTGGGACTTTTCACGGAGATGCCGCCGCGCACCGCCTCCATCGTTTGGGATCTCGACTACACCTGGAACGATGCCGCCTTTCTTGAAAGACGCGCCGCCACCAACTCGCTGCACGCGCCCATGTCGATCTACGAGGTTCACCTCGGCTCCTGGATGCGCATCTCCGAGGAGGACAATCGTTCGCTCAGCTACCGCGAGATCGCGCCGCGCTTGGCCGACCACGTCAACAAACTCGGATTCACCCACGTCGAACTGCTCCCCATCATGGAACATCCTTTCTACGGTTCCTGGGGATATCAGACGACGGGCTATTTTTCTCCCACCTCGCGTTACGGCACGCCGCAGGATTTTATGTACCTGGTCGACTACCTCCACCAGCGCGGTATTGCCGTCATTCTCGATTGGGTCCCGTCGCACTTCCCTTCCGATGGACACGGGCTCGCCTATTTCGACGGCACCCACCTGTTCGAGCACTCCGACGCGCGCCAGGGCTTCCATCCCGACTGGAAGACATTCATCTTCAATTACGGCCGCAGCGAAGTGCGCAGTTTCCTGATGTCGAGCGCCATGTTTTGGCTCGACAAATATCACGCCGACGGCCTGCGCGTGGACGCCGTCGCTTCCATGCTCTACCTCGACTATTCGCGCAAGCAGGGCGAATGGATTCCCAACAAGTACGGCGGACGCGAGAATCTGGAAGCCATCGATTTTCTGCGGCGTTTCAACCTCGAGGCCTACAAAGAGCATCCCGACATTCAAACCTATGCGGAAGAGTCCACCTCGTACCCCATGGTTTCGCGTCCCACCCATCTTGGCGGCCTGGGATTCGGCCTCAAATGGGACATGGGCTGGATGCACGACACACTCCAATATTTCAGCCAGGACCCGATTCACCGCCAGTATCACCACAACAAGTTGACCTTTCGCATGCTCTATTCGTTCCACGAGAATTTCGTCCTGCCCCTCAGCCACGACGAAGTCGTGCATGGAAAAGGTTCCCTCATCGGAAAAATGCCGGGCGACGAGTGGCAGAGATTTGCCAATCTGCGTCTGCTCTTCGCCTACATGTTCGCCCAGCCCGGCAAAAAACTCCTCTTTATGGGCTGCGAGTTCGGCCAGGTGAGCGAGTGGTCGCACGATTGCAGCCTCGACTGGAGCGTGCTGCAATACCCGGTGCATCGTGGACTCATGAACTGGGTCGAACAACTCAACCGCGTCTATCGCAGCGAACGTCCGCTGCACTGGTTCGATAACGATCCCCAGGGATTTGAATGGGTGGATTGCAACGATGCCCCGATGAGCGTCATCTCGCTGCTTCGTAAAGGCCAGGAAGGCGAGAATCCTATCCTCGTTGCGTGCAACTTCACGCCCGTGCCCAGACTGGGATATATGGTTGGGGTGCCGACAGGCGGCTACTGGAGAGAACTTCTCAACAGCGACGCCAGCGAATATGGAGGCAGCGGCATCGGCAACATGGGAGGCACTGAAGCGCTCTGCGAAACAACCCATGGCCGGCCCTATTCGCTGCGACTTACGTTGCCCCCACTGGGAGCGCTCTTTCTGAGGAAAGCCTAGCCGCAGACGGTACCTAGCAGCAGCAATTCCGGTTTCGGTTGTAATATTTGGACTCGATCCTGCGGACCCTGCCAGGGCGAGTCGCGAGCAGCGGTCCTTCGCGGCGAAAGGGGCGCGTTTCTGCCGCGCCTGCGACCGTGTCACGCGTCGCGCGGGAGTCCGCTGAACCGAACCTAGCGATTGAATCAAACCGATGAACCGAACGAACCAGGAGAACAGCCGATGCCGCAAGTCGCAGCCGTAGCGGAATGGGATTCGTTGCTGGCGCGTACGCGCGCGCTGATCCCGGAGACCTTCAACAGCGAAGGCCGCTTGCTCAACCTGATGGAAGGAGAATGGACCGAACCCGGGTTTGGGCGCCACTACACATCTTCGATCGATGGCCGCAGCCTGGGACGCATCCCCATGCTCGAACTCGAACCGGCGCGCCGTGCGGTGAAGTTCGCTAAGCATGAGGCGGCCGCATGGGCCGCGGTAGACCTCGACCAGCGGCGGCAGCGCGTGACCGACTGCCTGCAGCAGCTCAAGCAACGGCGCGAACTCATTGCCCTGCTCCTCATCTGGGAGATCGGCAAACCCTACGCGCAGGCCCTCACCGACATCGACCGCTGCATCAGCGGCGTGGAATGGTATGTCGAGAACATCGAGAGCATGCTCGGCAGACGCAAACCGCTCGGCCTGATCTCGAATATCGCTTCCTGGAACTACCCCATGTCGGTGCTGATGCATACCGTACTGGTGCAGGTTCTCGCCGGCAACGCCGTCATTTCGAAGACGCCGACTGACGGCGGGCTCTATTCACTGACCGTCGCGCATGCCATCGCGCGCCGCTGCGGGCTGCCCGTCTCGCTGGTGAGCGGCTCGGGTGGACAGCTTAGCGAAGCGCTGGTGCGCAACGAGAACGTGGATTGTCTCGCTTTTGTCGGTGGCAAAAGCAATGGCGGGGTCATCGCCTCCGCACTCTATGACGACCGCAAGCGCTATCTGCTCGAAATGGAAGGAGTAAACGCCTATGGCATTTGGGACTTCTCCGACTGGGACGAACTTGCGCAACAACTCAGGAAAGGTTTCGACTACGGCAAACAGCGCTGTACAGCGTACGTCCGCTTCGTAGTGCAACGCGAGCTTTTTCCACAATTTCTCGAAGCCTATCTGCCGGTGCTGCGTTCGCTGCGCTACGGCAACCCGGTTCTGGTAGAGAAAACAGAAGACCCGTTGCCCAAACTGGATTTTGGTCCGCTGATCAACAGCAAGCGCGTCGAAGAACTGCGCGTGTTCTACACCGACGCGCTCGGCAAAGGAGCGGTGAGCCTGTTCGAGGGCAAGCTTGCCGAGACCATGGTCTTCCCCAACCAGGACCTCTCCGCGTACCTGGCCCCGGCCGCGCTGTTGAACATCCCGCGCAACTCCAAGCTTTATCACAACGAGCCCTTCGGCCCGATCGACACCATCCTCGTCGTAGATCATCTCGAAGAACTGGTAACCGAGATGAACGTCTCGAACGGCTGCCTCGTCTCCTCGATTGCGAGCGACGATCCCGGGATTGCGGCGCGCGTGACCAGCGAATTGCGCGCCTTCAAAGTGGGCGTGAACACAGTCCGGTCCCGCGGCGATCGCGAAGAAGTTTTCGGCGGAATCGGGCAATCCTGGAAGGGCTGTTTCGTGGGCGGGAAATACCTGGTGCTGGCGGTGACCGAGGGAGGGCCGGATGAGAAACTCTACGGCAACTTCCCGACCTATTCTCGCCTGCCGGACGAAACGCGATTCAAGCCCGCGGCCTAGATGTGCGGATCCTAAAAGGGACTAACGATTTTGAAGGGTTTCCATCGTCGCTCAAGCGATGCCTTGACGCGAGAATCGGACTTTTTCAGCACTCTTTGAGGCCGGCTCTCACGGCTTCCATACCCCCGCGTTCACCAGCATGTCTTCCAATTTGGCTTTCTTCACGATTTCGCCAACCGCATCGTGATCGATGTGCGGAGCGATTGGCGTTTCGTTCTGCGCGATGGCGTAGGCGGTTACTGCCACAATCGCCTCGCCGCCCTTGAAGTCGAGCGCATCGACTTTGTCGAGCGTGTCGCTCGATTTGTGGTGGATTTCAAAATAGTGCGTCATGTCCACCCACAAATCGAGCGCCGGAATCCCCTGCAGCATGAAAGGACCGTGGTCGGTGTCGTAGCTTGTGTCGAGCGAAAGATCGCCGCCGTCCAGGCTCTTTAACAGGCCATCGCTCCAGGGCTGCATTGCCTTTCGTAAATCCTCGCGGCCCTCCACTTTCCATCCCTTCGGATGCCCCGCGCCATTGTCGGTATTCAGAACCGCTACACACTTTTCGAGCTCTTTCTTGTGCGCCTGCGTGTAGGCATACGATCCGAGCAGCCCCTGTTCTTCTCCGCCCCAAAGCGCCAGCCGAACACTGCGCCGCGGCGCTTTGCCGAGCGTCATCAGGGCGCGGCTGACTTCGAGAACCGTAACCGCGCCCGTACCATTGTCTTGCGCGCCCGTGCCGAAGTCCCACGAATCCAGGTGCGCGCCGATCAGAATCCACTCGTCAGGCCGCTCGCTGCCCCGAATCTCCGCGACCACGTTGTTGGCAGTCGTCTCCCCCGAGGTTTTGTTCTCGATCGAGAATTGGATAGTGACCGGCCCGCGCTCCAACTCTCGCTGCATGAGCTTCGCATCTTCCATGCCGATTTCGGCCGCCGGCAGCGGAAGCAACCTCGCACCCCACAGACCGTCGTGCGCATTCAAAACGTTGTTTTTCTCGCGATCGGGCAAAATCACCGCCAACACGCCTGCTTTCTGAAAGAAGGACCAGGCTGCCTCCATCTTTGACATGGCCTTCCCGTAGCCATCCGCATAGATCCTGGCCGTGTCGAGCAGAACAATCTTCCCCCGCAGTTCGCCTTCGCGGGATCGCAAAACCTCCGGCCCCACATCCGCAACGATTGCTACGCTGCCCTGCACTCCCCCCGGCGGGGTCGATGGCGCCCAGCCTAAAGATGCCAGATTCAGCGGTCGCGACAACGGTGCCAGCATCGATCCGCTCGCCGTTCCCCGCTGCCAACCAGCTGGAATCGTGAACGACTCCAGCCGTACGTTCTCGATCCCATAGCTGCGAAATTTCCCTACCGCCCATTCCGTCGATCGAACATGTGCCGGAGAAGCCGTCAAGCGCCCGCCAATGCCGTCGGCGAGTTCGCCCAAGGTGGTCATTGAGGGCCCGTTATAGATCGAAGCTGCCAGTTGGTCGGTCAACGGCTTGATCTCCGACGGCGTCTGCGACCACACCAGCACCGGGATCGCCCACCAAACCAACAACCAAAACGCACGACGCAAATTCATTGCTCCTCTTTCCTCGGATTTCCTCGGACTCGTCGAGCCGTGAACCCGTTCGCCAGGCGAATGGGCATTCTCTCTGAACACCGCCCGTAACGCAAATAATGTGGAGGCGACGGGCGGGGATGCCAGGCTCTGTCGGGCTCTCGGCCGATCCTCTCGCGGCATGCCGCTCTCATGCTAGACTCGCAATGAGTCAACCACCCTTCGGGATGCGCATCCTCACCCGCTACATCCTGGGAGAAGTCGTCTCCCACGCCTTGATCGGCGCCGCCGTTTTCACTTTCGTTCTTTTCACCCGCGACCTCGGACGCATCCTCGAACTTGTGGTCCGCAATAGCGCGCCACTGCCGAGCGTTGCCCAAGTCTTCTTCTTCACGGTCCCGGTCGCGCTCACCTATACCATTCCGATGGGCGTTCTGGTCGGCATCCTCATCGGACTCAGCCGTCTCGCGGCGGACAGCGAAGTGACCGCCATGCGCGCAAGCGGCCTGGGCGTATGGTACTTCCTGCGTGTGATCTCGATCTTCGTGGTGGTGGCGTGGCTGCTCGCTCTCGGCAATAGCGTCTATCTCGCACCCCGCTCGCTCGCCGCCCTGGGACAACTCGAGGACAATCTCAAGTCCTCGCAGGCTTCCTTCGAAGTTCAACCCCGAGTGTTTTACGAGGGATTCCCGAAGCTCATCCTCTACGTGCAGGACATCAAGGCCATGTCCGGGGGAGCGCTGTGGAAGGGCGTGTTCCTCGCCGATTTGACGGACCCGGCCGCGCCCCGCATCAGCCTGGCACGCGAAGGCCAACTCGTCAGCCAGGGAACCGAAACTCTCGACTTGCATCTCACCAACGGTTCCACGCACGAAACCGATCCGAAAGTTCCCGAACAATACCAGATCTCCACCTTCCAAACCACTGACATCCCGATCACTGTCCCCACCGCGCAAAACAGTCAGGAACACGAACCCACGTCACTTGCCGAGATCAAATTTGCCGAACTGCTCCGCACCGCACAAACCGCCGACCCCACCACTCGCCGCTGGAACCTGATCGAATACCACCGCCGCCTCGCGCTGCCGACCGCCTGCGTCGTGCTCGCACTGGTCGGCATTCCGCTCGGCCTCTCCTCGAAGAAGGGCGGCAAGTCCAGCGGATTTGTCCTGACCATCCTCCTGGTTTTTGTCTACTATTCGATTTCTCTGATCGGAGTTTCGTTTGCGCGCCAGGGGCACCTCTCTCCGGCCGCCGGGGTTTGGCTCGCCGACTTCGTGTTTCTCATCGGAGGAGTTTTTCTGCTCTGGCAGTCGGAACGCCGACCGATCGAACTGGCTGGGTTTCGCGCCTGGCTCAAAACTTCCTGGTCCAAAGCCTTGTGGTTTCGGAGTTCGGCGTCGAGCCTGCCGGCGGCGCCGCTGGTGAACGGCGAGTCCCGCGCGGCCGGGCGCGAGAGCGTCTTCAGCCGCGTGCCCAAGCGCCGGCGCTTGTTCAATCTTCATTTCCCGACCATCCTCGACGATTACGTGCTGCGCGGCTTTACCTTGTATCTGGCCATGATCGTCGCCGCTTTTCTGCTGTTGCTGCTGGTATTCACCCTGTTCGAGTTGCTGAGCGACATTCTGCGGAATCAGATCTCGCCGCTTACCGTGGGCGAGTACTTGCTTAATGTTGCGCCTTATTTTCTTTACACCACCACGCCTCTCAGCATGCTCCTGGCGGTGCTGGTCACCTTCGGACTGCTGCAGCGCTCGAACGAAATCACAGCGATCAAGGCCACCGGCATCAGTCTTTACCGCATCATCGTCCCGGTCCTGATCGCCTCCACCCTGGTCGCGGGCGTTCTGTTCCTGTCCGATCAGCTTTATCTCCCCTACACCAACAAGCGTCAGGACGCGCTGCGGAACGAGATCAAAGGCAAGCCCGCGCAAACCTATCTTCGCCCCGACCGCAAGTGGATCTTCGGCCAGCACTCCGATATCTATTACTATCAATTCTTCGATCCCGATCGCGATGTTTTCGGCGGTGTTTCCGTGTTCCAGTTCGATCCGCACACCTTCGAGATCACGCACCGCATCGACGCCGAGCGCGCGCACTGGTCAGCCCCCATGGGCCGCTGGGTCTATGAGCAGGGTTGGGAGCGAAGCCTGAACGGCTCGGCTCACGTGAGCGATCGCCAATTCGATGTTGCCACCTATCCCGAACTGTCGGAACCGCCCGGCTACTTCAAGAAGGAAGTCAAACAATCGTCGGAAATGAGCTACGACGAATTGCGCCGCTACATTCACGATCTCGAACAGAGCGGTTTTGACGTAGTCCGCCTGCGCGTGCAACTGCAAAAGAAGATTGCCTATCCGCTGATCACGCTGGTGATGGCTGTCCTCGCCATTCCCTTCGCGCTTTCCGCGGGCAAGCGATCCGCCGTCGCAGGAGTTGCCACCGCCATCGGCATTGGCGTTGTCTACTGGACGATCTCCAGCCTGTTCGAAGCGATGGGTAATCTGAGTCAACTGCCGCCCGCGGTCGCCGCCTGGTCCCCGGACCTGGTCTTCGGTTTCATCGGAGGATATCTCATCCTGCGCACGCCGACCTAAGCGGGCGTCGGAGGATCGCCATCGGAAACCGCCGGGACGCCGGAGTTCGATCCCCCGATGACTCGATGGCGAGATCGCCCGATTGGCTCTCGTTCTAGTGCACGGCCAGTCCGCTCGGCGACGGTGGGGCGATCACCGTGATCGGATTGCCGATGGCTCCGCTCGTCGTACTGAGCGTAAAGCCGGTAATGTTATCCGAGTCACTGTTCGAGGTATAGAGAAACTGTCCGCTCGGGAAGTTGTAGAGAGACTGGCCGATTGAGTTCACGCTCGCGTGGATTGCCATCGACACGGGCTGCGACCCGGTCGGCAGATTCGGCGGGGCGAGCGCAGTCAGCGCGCCCGACGAGGCGTTGATGCGATACCCAAAAACCTGGTTCGATAGGTAACAGAGGACGTAGAGAAAATTGTTCGTCGGATCCACCAGCATTGCAACCGGGTTCTCTCCCGTCGAGGGTGGTGCCGGCGATACCAATGGAATCAGGAGCGCATTGTTCACATCGGGCTGCGTGCATCCCGCAACCCCGACCACCGTGCACAGCTGGAAGATACTCAGCGCGCCCGCCGAGGATGGCTGGCTGCCAACATAGATGAAAACGCCGCCCGAGCTCTCCAAGGGGGTGGTGTTGACCGCCTGCACGGAAAGCGGATCGACCCCGGGAGTATAAGGCGGGTCCGGTGTCATGTCCGTGAGGGTGCCAGTCGAACTCACGCAATACAGGCTGAGCGCATTGTCATAGTGCTGGTCGGAAAGGTCCTGGTTGCTGGTAACGTACAGAAACTCCTCGGACGAGGAAAACCCACAAGCGGGCGTTGTGCCACTGCCAGGGGCAGGAAACGTGACGACGGAAAATCCGGTCGGAATTCGGCCGATGAAGAACGGACTTCCAGTTGCCGGCGTCAGGCTGGTTGAGCTAATGGCAAATGTCCATATCGACGGACAACCCGCGTACATCGGATTACTGGAGCCAACCAGGGGGCAGTTCGCCGTATTCGACCCCAGGTCCAGAACGAACAGGAACTGTCCGGCCGCATCGCGCGTCATGGCAATGGCGGTGTCTCCGACGGCCAGGGTCGCGGCGGCGGGGTTTGAGGGCGACGAGAGACTCCCGTCGGAGTTCACGGTGTAGGAATAGATCGTCGGAGCCACAGGCGTCGTCGCGGTAGGGAGGCCCTGATTCAGAACGAAAGCGGTCGTGCCCGTCGGGTTGAGCAAAATGTCCAGGGGAAGTCCGCACGGTTCGGGATTGCTTTGACTCGCCGCGGTCGGGCAGGTGCTTGCATTCGAATTGACGAGCGAGAGGGCCCCACTATCCAAATTGATGGTAAAGGAGCTCACGTTGTTTCCGACGCTCGGAGACCCCTCTACGGTGGTCCCCTCGGTCAGAACATACAAAACTCCCGCCGGCCGGGATGAGGAACTGCCACAATTGAGCAGAAACACACTGAGGGCACACATCCCCACAAGCGCAGCGACCAGACCTATTTTCTTCGACATCTGTTCTCCCACTGGAGTAGTCAGCCGCTTCCCGTCCGCAGGCGATGCCCTGCCAGCCGTCACGGAGACTGAAGCTTGTGGCTGAAATATATTTGTGTATCAGGAATGAGCGGGAAGAGCAAACCCGGGAGTAGCCGGAATCCGGATTTCAACCTCTAACCCACCCCCTTTGCGATTGGATGCGCGAAGTTGCCCGTCATGCAGCTTGACCGCCCGGTCCGCGATCGAGAGGCCCAGACCCGCGCCCCCCGTCTTACGGTTGCGGTCGTCGTCGATGCGATAAAAGGGTTCAAATATCTTTTGCAGGGCATCTTCGGGGACGCCCGGACCGGAATCGAGCACGCGAACCACAATTTCCCCGCCGCTCGCCGCCTGCCCCCGCTCCAGTCGCACCTCTACCGTCGTCCCGTCCGCCGTATAACGCGTGGCGTTGCGCACCACATTCTCGACCGCGCTGCGCAGCAAGCCGGGGTCGGCTTCCACCAGAAATTCATCAGCGTCGTCCGCCGTCACATGACACTGACGCCCCGGAGTTTCATATTCGGCGTCGTGGGCCACCTGTTCCGCCAAATCCCGCAGTGACAACATCGTTTTTCGCAGGCCTTCAGCCCCCGACTCCAGCCGCGAAATGGTCAGCAGCCCCTGGATCAGCTGATTCAGCCGATCAGCCTCGATTTCGATTCGGTCCAGCGAGCTTGCGAGTTCCGGCGCGACTTCCGGTGTCGCTCGTTGCCGAGCTAATCCGAGGGCTACGCTCAGTCTTGCCAGGGGAGAGCGTAGCTCGTGCGAAACATCCTTCATCAGACGCGACTGGGAATCTACCAGGCCTTCGATTCGATCGGCCATTCGATCGAAATCGCGCATCAATTCCGTCAATTCGTCGCGCCGGCTGCCGCTCGCCGGCGCCCCCGTACGTGCTCCCAAGTCGCCCGCTGCCAGGCTCTGCGCCGCCTTGCGCAACCGCGTCACTGGACTGGTCACCGACCAGGACAGCAGGTAGCATACCAGTCCCGACAGAATTACCGCGATGCCCAGCAAGTAAATGTCATTCGGCCCGAAAAACGACCTCGGCCCCGGAGGCAACTCCAACACCAGCGTGTACCGTTTTCCATCCAGTGTGAGCGCCTGCCGGATCATGCGGTCGGGTATAAAGCTGTCCATCCAGCTACCATGGTGGTGCAGCGGACCGCCGCGCATGCCTCCGGCTTGCGGTGTGCCGCCCTCACGGGTGTCCTCAATCCACGCTGGCACATGGTGGCCAGAGAGTTCCTGGCCTGTGGGATCAAAAACGAAGGCCCGCACGTGTTGCGTGCGATAAAATTCTTCCAGATAGTCGTGAGCGGCTCGTTGACCGCCGGTTTGGTAAGCGTTCACGGCCTCCGCCAAGGTTTGCGGCGCCTGATTCTCGATTCCATGGCGCGTCGGGCGCAGCGCAATGGTGACCACAATCGCTAACACCAGTGACATCGCCAGAGCGGCCCAGAATGACAGGAAAATCTTGAGAAAGAGGCTCTTCATTATTATTTTGTCGGTCGAATCCTGGCTGGCGGTCTCATTCAGTGATTCCTTCGAAAGTGAGCCGCGGGAGCTATGAGCGACTCGCGGTTTTGAACTCGCAGCTTATTTCTTCGCCTTCGCCCCCGGGCGCGCAAACATATACCCCACCCCCCGAATGGTCTTGATATGGTCTCCGTCCTCTTCGGAGTCGCCGAGCTTCCGCCGCACCTTGCTGACGTGCATGTCAATGCTGCGATCAAAGGGCATGAACTTCCGGCTGAGCACGGCATTCACCAAGCGCTCCCGGGTCACCACTCTGCCGGCCTCGCGCAGCAGAACTTCCAGCAGATTGAATTCGACCGATGTGAGATCGACGGTTTGCCCCGCCCGTTGCACACTGCGCGTCGCCGGATCCAATTCCACGTCCCCCACAGTCAGCACTTCCGGTACCGCGTCCGCCCCCCGGACGGGCTTGGCGCGGCGCAGGATGGCGCGGATTCGCGCCACCAACTCTCGTGGGTTGAATGGCTTCGGGAGGTAATCATCCGCTCCGATCTCCAGTCCGACGATGCGATCCACATCCTCGCCGCGCGCGGTTAACAGCAGCACGGGAATCTTCGACACGCTGCGGATCCGCCGCAGCACCTCGAAGCCATTGATACCGGGAAGCATCACGTCCAGAACCACCAGCGCATATTCGCCGGTCATCGCCTGTTGCAGCCCCACTTCGCCGTCGTGAACGGCCTTCAGGCTGAACCCTTCGGCGGTCAGGTACTCCTGCACGAGCCCGCACAATTCGACGTCGTCATCCACCACGAGTACGTGATCCATTCTTTTATTCATCTAACACCCTCGCTTGCCTCGCCGCGGTAAAGATTTGTAAGGATCGGGTGAGCGGGCCATCGGGTCACTTCGAAAGTCAAAGGTGCGCTCGATCTTCGATCACCCGATGGCACGATCGCTTTACAAAACTTTACCGCGATTGACCGACTCTTTACCTAGTCTTTTCTGGAATAGTGTTCTCATCGGTACATGTCGGACGCGTTTGGGCTGCCTCCCGGACCATACGAGATGATCGAAGCACGAGATCTAAGAAAATCCAAAGGAGTTCCAATGAAATCTACTCGTAACCGCATTCTCATGATCGGCGCCGCTCTAATGCTGGCAGTGGCCGCCGCGATCGCTCAGGGTCCGCACGATTTCGGCGGTCCGGGCGGCGAGTTCCACCACATGCTCAAGCAGCTCGATCTGACCAGCGATCAACAGAGCCAGGTCCAAGCGATCTTTGAAAAAGAGAAGCCGACCCTGCAGCCACTGATGCAGCAGATGCGGCAAAACCACAGCGCGATCGAAGCTCTCGAGGCGGCCGGTCCCTTCGATGAAGCCAAGGTGACCGCCCTCGCCACGCAAAACTCGCAGACCGTGATCCAGTTGGAGGTCGAGCACGAGCGCATTAAGTCCGAAATCCTGCAAATTCTGACTCCCGATCAAAAAGCGAAACTCGCTCAGATCGAGGCCAATCACGCAGCACGGATGGGCAAGTCCGGGCCGCCTCCGTCCTCGGACTAGCCGCTGGCTTTTTCCAGTTCAAGGTCTCTCTCCTTCCCGGGCGAGGAACGGAACCTCCAACCTCCGGCCTCGCCCGGCTTTTTCAGCGGCTTTCAAGAGTGGAGAAAACCGAATGGAACGCTCTGACCTGCTCTACCCGGGAATGATGTTCGCCGCCGGAATGATGTCGCACTGGACCGCGCTGCTGCTTACCGCCACTTTCGTTGCCCTCGCGCCTTGGTTCAGAAAATCCGCATCGAGCGCTGCTACAATTTCATCTACGGGACATCGTTTGGCGAATCGTCATCCGGCCACCGGTCGTCCAACCAATCATGGTGCCAAAGAAGCTACGCCCGCTCGTTCCTTATCTGAAGCGCTACCGCGGCGGTCTATTCTGGGGTGGGCTCTGCGTCTTAATCACGAACGGAATCTGGGTATTTTTTCCGCAAGTCCTCCGCCGCGTCTTCAATGATCTGAACTCGGGAGTAACCCGCCAGAAGCTTGTCACCTACTCGCTGCTCATCATTGCCATCGCTCTAGTCAAGGGAATCTTTCAGTTTCTGACCCGCTGGGTCGTCATCGGCATCTCTCGCGATATCGAGTTCGATCTGCGCAATGACCTGTTCGCGCACCTCGAGCGTCTTTCCTACTCCTACTACCAGCGCAATCGCACCGGCGACATCATGGCGCGTGCCACCAACGACCTCAACGCGGTTCGGATGCTGCTCGGTCCAGCGATCATGTATTCGGCGAACACCATCGTCTTCACGGCCGGGGCGCTCGGCTTCATGCTCGCCATCAGCCCCAAGCTCACCCTGGTCGCATTTCTGCCCTTACCCGTCGCCAGCATCGTCATCCAGTATTTCGGACGCCGGATCCACGAGCGCTTCGAACGCATTCAGGCGATGTTCTCCGACATCTCTGCCCGCGCCCAGGAAAACTTCTCGGGCGCCCGCGTCATCCGCGCCTACGTGCAGGAACAGGCCGAAATCGCCGCCTTCGAGAGCGCCAACCAGGAATACATCCGCCGCAGCCTGGGACTGGTCCGCTTGATGGGAATGCTCTGGCCGACGCTCGAACTCATGCTCGGCGCCGCGGTGGTAATCGTTCTCTGGCTCGGTGGACGGCAGGTCCTGCTCGGCAAGATGAACGTCGGAGATTTCGTCGCCTTTAACACCTATATGGTGCAACTGACGTGGCCAGTGATCGCCCTGGGATGGGTCATCAACATCTTTCAGCGCGGCACCGCGTCCCTGGTGCGCATTCAAGAAATTCTTTCTCAACAGCCCGAAATCGCCGACGAGACAGGAGTAAGTGTGGGGACAGACGTCGCGCCCGTCCAACCAGATCTCAACGCCCGGCGCTCCACAGCCTTCTCTCCCTCGATCGCCATCGAAGGCGCAATCGAGTTCCGCAATCTCAACTTCGCCTACAACGGCACCTCAGTTCTCAAGGACATTAACCTGCGCATCCCCGCCGGGTCGAGCCTTGCTATCGTCGGCCCCACCGGCTCCGGCAAGACGACGCTTGTCAATTTGATCCCGCGCATTTACGACGCCGAGCCCGGCACGGTGCTCATCGATGGCCGCTCCGTCCGCCAGTTCCATCTTGACTTCCTGCGCCGCCAAGTCGGATTCGTGCCGCAGGAAACATTTCTGTTCAGCGACACCATCGGTGAAAACATCGCCTTTGGAATCTCCACCGAAACCAGCCAGGAAGGCGGCGAACCGTCAATCGAAGACATCAAAGCAGCCGCCGCCGCCGCCAACATCGCTCAGGACATCGAAGGGTTCCCCGAAGGCTACAACACGATGGTCGGCGAACGCGGTATCACGCTCTCCGGAGGCCAGAAGCAGCGCACCGCGATCGCCCGGGCCCTGCTGCGCAGTCCCCGAATCCTCATCCTCGACGATGCCCTCTCGAGCGTCGATACCCAAACCGAAGACAAAATCCTCAACCATCTTCGCGAAATCATGCGCGGACGCACCACCATCTTCATCTCGCATCGCGTTTCGACCGTCCGCAACGCCGACGCGATCGCCGTCCTCCACCAGGGACGCATCGTGGAGCTCGGCACTCACGACCAACTCATCGCGCGCAACGGTTATTACACCGATCTCTACAACAAGCAGTTGCTGGAAGAAGAACTGGCCGAAGTCTAGCCCGCGTAGGGCGGACACTCCTTTCAACTTCGCTCGGGGCATGCTTGTCGGAGACCGCCGAGCGCGAGTAAATCTAAGTTTCTTGTCTCCTAGTTAAATAACAGTTCTAGTCATACAACCCATTTCGGGAATAACTTGATCAGACTAGAGGAAGCATTGATAATGCTTCCAGCCCCTCAATCTCCTTCAGCGCTACGGAGTGATCATGCGGTATACGCGATCGTCCTGTCTGCCTTCGTCTGGCTTGCCGACTCACTTGCTGATGCTAACAACCAATCTTTCGATGCCTTTCTCACGCATCCTCTGCTACCTTGCCAGCCTGATGATTGGCTTACTCGCCGGCGTGAGTCCTCTATCGGCCCAGCAGACACCGGCGCTGGTCACGCAACCGGTGGATAACTCCGTCCGCACGGTACTGCCCGGCAACGTCCATCCGCTCGCCCTCCCCCAGTTCGATCAAGGCGAAGCTCCCGCCGACCTTGTCTTGCACCGCATGTTGCTGGTGCTGAAACGCGGTGATCAGCAAGAGACCACGCTGCGCCGCCTCATTGAGAATCAGCAGAACAAGAAATCGCCCAATTATCATCAGTGGCTTACGCCGGAGGAATTCGGCACCCAGTTCGGCTCCGCCGATTCCGACATCGCAGCCGTCACCCACTGGCTGCAAGCTAGCGGCTTCCAGGTCACCCAGGTCACCAACGGCCGCACACTGATTGAGTTCAACGGCACCGCCGGGCAGGTGAGGCAGGCTTTCGGGACGGCGATTCACAAGTACGTCGTCAAGGGAGAGTCGCACTGGGCGAACGCCAGCGACCCCTCCGTCCCAACCGCGCTCGCTCCGGTCATCGCGGGTGTCAATAAGCTGAACGACTTTCGCAAAAAGGCCCAGAACATCTACCTGGGGACGTATTCCGAAAAAACCAAACAGCTGACCCCGCAAGGGCCGGAGTACACCTTCGCGGGTTGCGGCGGCGAGTGCTATGCGGTGACACCATTTGATTTCGCTACTATCTACAATCTCTCGCCGCTTTGGAGCGCCACGCCCACGATCGATGGCACCGGCCAGACCATCGCCATCGTCGGCGACAGCGATATCAATCCAAGTGATGCCACCACTTTCTGGAGCCTGTTTGGGTTTGGTACGCCCGGGCTTCCCCCTATGCCCACCCTCACCGTCACCACGAACGGTCCCGATCCCGGATTCAACCCCGACGAAACCGAGGGGGACGTTGACACCCAATGGGCGGGAGCGGCGGCGCCGGGCGCGACCATTGACTATGTCACTTCTGAAGACACAGAAACCGACGATGGCGTCGACCTGTCAGCCCTCTACATCGTAGACAACAACGTGGCTCCCGTCATGAGCTACAGCTATGGATTGTGCGAAGCCGCCCTGGGCAATGACGGCCTCGCCTTTTACGGCACCCTGTGGGAGCAGGCCGCTGCGCAAGGCATCACCGTCATGGTTTCTACCGGAGATAGCGGCTCGGCAGGCTGCGACAATGACGACGCCCAACCGCCCGCCCCGGCTCAGAATGGATTGGCCGTCAGCGGGATCGCTTCTACGCCATTCAATGTCGCCGTCGGGGGCACCGACTTCAACCAGTACAATACCTGGTCAACCTATTGGAATTCGACCAACGATGCGACTACGCAGGAATCCGCCAAAGGCTACATCCCGGAAACCAGCTGGAATTCCTCGTGCACCAATGGCGTGTTCCAGTTTGTGTCGGGAGGCTCCACCAACCCGGAGACCAATTGCAACAACGCGAAGTTTGACGCTTTTCTTGACCCCGTCGGCGGCGGCGGGGGCGCGAGTACCTATTGGCTGACACCTACGTGGCAGACTGGCACTGGCGTCCCGGGCACCACTGCCCGCTACCTCCCGGACGTTTCACTGTTCGCCAGCTCTGGATTCATCAGCAGTTTCTATCTCATCTGTCAGAGCGATGTCGGCGGCGCCTGCGATCTCAGCAACCTGCTGGGCCTAGGCGGTACCTCCTTTGCCTCGCCCGCTTTCGCGGGGATCATGGCTCTGGTGAACCAGCAGCACGGACCGCAAGGTATCGCGAACCTTGTGCTCTACAACTTGTCGGCAAAAAGTGGGGCGGATGCCTTTCACGACGTTCCCGTCGGCTCGACCAACGCGATGCCGTGCACGACCGGCACTCCAAACTGCGTCACCAGTAAATCCGGCGACGCGGTTGGCGTGCTCTCGGGTTATAGCACCACCCTTGGTTACGATCTGGCCACCGGTTTGGGATCAGTGAACGCCGCGAACCTGGTGAACAACTGGGACGACGTCACTTTTACACCCACGACTACCACATTGGCGCTGAATTCAGGCAACTCCGTGAACATCACGCATGGCGACTCAGTGACGGTTACGGTTAGCGCGGCCCCGACCTCAGGCTCCGGCACCCCGACCGGCGATGTCGCCATCCTTGTCAATCCCGGGACGCCGGGGAATCCAGGCATTGACGGGAACACGCTGTCGGGTGGCACCATAACATGGCCAACCAGCCTGCTACCCGGAGGTACCTACAAGGTAATCGCGCACTACGAGGGTGACACGACCTACGGTGGCAGCTACTCCAGCCCCTCGGCATCTGTGACCGTCAATCCGGAAAATAGCTCGGTGTACATGGGGAACCCCCCAGGATTAGTCGTCGACCAAAACCAGACAACCGGTGCTGACATCTATGGGAACTCGGTAGTCTACGGTACCGGTGCTTTTGACTTGTACTTGCTCCGGGCCGATGTGCTGAATTCGCACGGAAGCCTTTGCCAACCGGCGGCTTACTTGAGCGGCGAGGTCGCTTGTCCTACCGGCAGCATCAAATTCACCGGCGATACCAACCCCGTACCTTACAGCGCAACCCTCAATCTCAACAGTTTGGGATACACGGAAGATCAGGCGATCCAACTGAGCGGTGGCTCGCACACCCTGGTTGCGACCTACAGCGGCGACCCAAGCTACAAAACAAGCAATACCACCGCCACCATCACCGTCGCGAAGGCGACCTCCGTAATCAACAACGTCGAGACAAATCTGAGCTCAGTGAATGTAGGTCAACAATTCACGGTCAGTGCCACGGTCAACACCAGCACCCTGTCCAACACAAGTTATGGGCTGGCCCCGACCGGCACGGTTTCCTTCTTCTACGGCTCAACCCAATTGCTGGGCACGGTTGGATTGACGCCGACCAACGGGAGTTTCGGCTCTTATAATCCCGCGAGTGGACTTTACACCTCGACCCCAGCCTCTCTTGCCGCCAGCCTGACCACTTCGATCCCCACTGCCGGGACTTATAACCTCACCGCAACTTATTCCGGAGACGGCAACTATACGCCCGTCGCCACCGGGCAAAGCAACTCGGCGCAAATCGTCGTCAGCGGCGCTACCCCGAGCTTCACCATTGGCGCTATTGCCGCCGTGACGATTTCAGCTCCCGGACAGTCCGGGACAGCCCAAGTGACCTTGACTCCAACCGGCGGCTTCACGGGGAATGTGAGCCTCGCCTGTGCGCTCCCTGCCGCCATGACGGAATCGACCTGCCCGACCGTGGTTGCAGACATCACCAATTCGAATGCCGTCACGGCCATGGTCACGATTACTACTACAGCGCCCCAGGCCGCGGCCAACCGCGTCGCGACTACCGGTATGGTCGGATTCGGAATGCTGGCCAGCGTCTTCATGTTCGCCGTTCCCGGATTGCGGCGAAAGAAGGCTCCGCTCGCTCTACTGTTGTTCGGGCTCGTCGTCCTTATCGTCAGTTGCGGCGGAGGCGGAGGTGGCGGCGGTGGAACCTCCAATCCCGGAACGCCCGCAGGGTCTTATACTGTCACCCTGACCGGGACCAGCGGCAGCATTTCGCAGACCGCCACTTTTTCGGTGACGGTCGAGTAGCACTCATTCTTGTAGTCGGCTCATTTATGGCAAGGGCCGCGGAGATTTCCGCGCCCTTTCCTTATTCCGAGATCTATTCTCGTGGTCCGAAGTTCGTTTTCAAAATGGGTCTCAGAAACTCCTGACGCTCCTTTGGTCTGAACCCTAAACCAAAGACCTGACACCCGCCCCTAAATTCAGTCGTCGTCCGGGTCCGTCGGCGGCGTTTTGTCATTCAGGAAATATTCCGCCTTCAAAGCTGCCGGGATCGTCTGAAACTGGAGCGGGGTCTGATTGAAGTTGAAGCAATCGGAGAAGTCATCCGCCGCCGCGTCCGCGTAGCCGAGCGAAGGCAGATTGAAAGTAGTTTCAATGAACTTTAATATGCTGCCGAAATCGTGCTGCACGGGCGAGATGTACCGTGCTTTGGCGTAAGGCGAAATCACAATGAGCGGCACCCGGAAGCCATAGACATAGCCGCATCCAAACTGCGTGCAATTGACCAGCACCTGCGGCGGCGGCACATGGTCGTAAAAACCTCCCCAGTCGTCCCAGGTGACAAAGATCGCCGTATCCGCCCAATAGGAACTGTTGCCGATCGCATTCACCACCGATGCCACCCACGATGGCCCAGTTCCATCCGTTGACCCGGGGTGATCCGATGCCAGGCCGCTCGGAATCACCCAGCTCACATCCTGCAGTTGGTTGTTGGAAATGTCGGTGAGGATCTGGGTTTGGTTGAGGACGACATGACTGGTCCAATCCGGTCCATTGCAATCGCCGTTCGCGTTCAGTGGCAGGCAGATATGCTGGATCGCCTCCGGCCCGATCCAAAGTGCCGGAGCCGCTCCGCCAGCGTAACCCGAGGGCGTGTAATAGCGCCAGGTGCGGCCGTTCTGCTCCAGAAGGTCGGTCAGCGTTGCATGCTCAAAACAGGGAAAGATGGGCGGGTTTGATTTTTCGTTGCCAGTCGGATCGATCAGCGCTACGGTGGAGCCCGCGGGTGCGTCGCACCCCGCGTCCGGCGACAAACCACCTGTTTCCGGATTCTCCGCCGCAAACAGATCGCTTCCCGTGGAGGGAGCTGACGTCCCCGAAATGAGGAACTGATGCGCCGGCATGCTGGGACCCTCGTTGGTCTGGAACATGCGGTTGGCGAAGGTGTAGGTTTCGGCCATCGCGAAGTAGGGTTGAACTTCTGACGGGTCTACGTAAGAAAACACGCAGTTCTGAACACCCGCCGGGCAGACAACCTTGATCAGGTCCGCCCCGTCCATCTGACATTGCCCGGTGGTCGAATTCAGTTGGCACATACTGGTGAATGCTAGGTGGCTGTGGTCGGGATCGAAGTTGGCTGCGAGATCCATCTGCTGCAGCTGAATCGTATTACCTTCGGAGTCCATTCCGCTTTGGGCAATGTCCGCGCCCTTGCTGATCAGATTCGGGTCCTGAAAGAGATTGTCGGGAGTCCGGTTTTCCTGAACGATCACCACCACGTGCTGAATATGGCCCGGCGGGGGTGGGGTAGAAGATCCGCTCCCACCTCCACAACCACTGAGGCTGACGAGAGTGCCTCCCGCGGACAGCATCACAATTGCGAGCACTAAAATACGAAACCTGAACATAGCAGCGATCTCCTCGGGAGAGCGAGCGACTTTCGTTTGGCTAGGGATCGTAACCCGGTCGCACGACTTTGGATTCGGAGCGCAGGCACCAATTTCTTGCGGTCGCTTTTCGCAGCCTCCGAACAAGACGGCCATCTGGTTCGTAGGATGCGAAGCGCTGCGCGAGTGCGCGGGAAAAATCATCGTGCGGCGCTATTTACTGACTGGACGGGCGCGCACACCCGTCGGCTATTGGGAATTATGGATCTAGGGGAAGACTAGCCTCCAAGTATCGATAAGTTTTCAAGGCTCGATGGTGGGCAGTGCAGGACTACTCGCGCCACTTCTCTGAAAGTCCCAACAAAAATGGCAAAACTCGGGTTTCGACCAGTGTTTACGCAGGGTCGGGCTCTTGTCACGACCTCACGCATAGTAAGCGCAAGCTAGTCCTGATGCAAGGCTATTTGTGAACAGGTATCCAAATTGTATCCGGACGATGACCGCTGTGTAAGACTGCCCGCCGGTTCTTCCTTAGTCCTTCCCTTAATCGCCCCGTCGCAGCACCGCTAGTATCTGTGCCGGAGATGCAGGCGGCCATTTCGTTCGGTCCGAGCTTGGGAGTGCTGCGGCGTCAGGTTATGTGTAAATCTCAATCTGGCTTGAGGTCCTTTGCCATGAGAACCTCGTCGTAGTACCGACCGTCCTGCTTCAGTGCTTTCTTTTCCAGGCCATACTCCACGAAGCCCAGACGCTCATATAGCCGTCGCGCTGGTTCGTTGTCCCTGACCACAGCCAGCTGGACCAGTTCGACCCTCTGGCGTGCAAATTCGACTATGGTCTCGACGAGTCGCCGTCCAACGCCAGTGTTCCTTGCGCAAGGCCGAACGTACATTCCCACGAGCGCGCCCTTATGAGCTTCTTTTCGTCCTTCGCGGATCAACAACCCAGCGATGCCGACGAGTTCCGAATCATCGAAAGCGCCAAACGACGCCGAACCGTCAAGGCGTTCGGCGAAAAAAGTTAAAGGTCGGTCATTTTCAGCTTCGAATGTGCTGCCGAATGCTTCTGGGTTGCATCGAAGCCCTTCCAGTCGAATGTCTCGATACAAGGCGGCATCGAGTGGCGTTAAGCGTCGTATCTGGACCTGAGCGGCATCCACATTCCATTGATAGCGAAAACTTCAAATTAGGACAAGGCCCCGCGTGGTATCTTCGCGCCAACTCCGCACCCATCTCTTCGGCGGCAGATTCCAGACTAAGCCAGTGCTTTCGTTTCGGCAGCATCTCTTACGAGTTGTTCGGCTCTCGCGGATGCGCTGTCGAAGTTGGAGGCGACTCCCCAACCGATGATTTCCCGTGGTCGAACCTGTTGCACCACGTAATAGTAGCGGGGATCGACCGTCAGCCGATTCGCTACGATTTCTGCGCCATGCTAACCCAAACGAACGTGAAGGCTGGAGTGAAGAGAATTGCGCTTGCTCTCGTCGAGATGAAGCCTGTGGCTCTCCAAAACCGAATCCAAAACGTCGGGGCGGAACTCGTCCAACGCATACTGGCAGAGTCCAATGGCTGGTTTGCCGGGGAAGGATTTTTCCACCATGGAGTTCGAGCGCCCCGCGCCGGATTTCTCGGTCCGTATCGATGCCGATGAATCTGAGATCGTATTCGAGGCGCTTCAGGACCTCTGGCTTTTGAGCGCAGAAGCACCGCTCCCCACGCAGAATCCCTACCGCGATGCAGGGACTCAGCATTTCCATGAGCGCGTCTTCAGAACGATAGAACAGACACGTGTGATCGCCGTGGCAAAACTGAAACAAAGAGAAGAGTTCCGAAGAAGCATTGCTGGGGCTTGCGCCTTATTAATAGGTTTCGAGCAACTCGAAGAAAATTGAATACTGCTTTTAAGGGTCAAAGTCGGTACGCTGCCGCTCAGAAAATCAGTGAGGTTGGGACCAGGCGGATAAAACGAAAGCATCCCCAACCATTGCTGGTCAAGGGATGCCAGTCGAACAGCCTGCCCCGAAATCTGCTCCATATTGCTCATCGCAGCCCTTACTGTTTCTAGCTCTTGACGGTATAGCGTTACTGACCTCCAGTGACCTATAGCACGCTCCTCGGCGGGAGTACGATCAAATTGGGAGAAGCGCTTGTGAGGCACGAGACGATTCCGAAGTTACCTCATCATGGCCTTCGCATTGGCACTCCATCAGTGAAGTGCGCATCGAGGAGCAGTCGCGAAGCCCGATTGCTAGGTTTTTTCTTGCTGCTGGCGATGTGTATGGCAGCCGTGGCCCAGTCCGGAAGATCGGCTGGTGATGAATCCGTGCGGGTTGTCTCCCTCGAGAACGCTTGGAATCAGGCCGAAGTCACGCATGACGCGCAGGCTCTCAGTGCGCTGCTTGCGGAGACCTTTGATTTCACGGACGATGACGGACAATTCATGAACAAGAGTGAATTGCTGGCTTATATCAGAAATGGAGAGGCTCATTATGCCCCACTTGGCAACAGCGGAATTAAGGTTCATTTGTATGGGAATGTCGCCGTTGCCACCGGAATATACCAAGACAAGGTGAAAGAGAAAGGTAAATGGGTTGCGCACTCCGGTCGTTTTACCGATATCTGGATTCAGCAGAATAGCGTGTGGAAGTGTGTGGCGAGCCAGGCGACCCTCATCAGTCACTAGCTTAGCTATAGCTAGACCCGGAACGGTGGGGTCAACCGTTATCGCCACCTGCGCAGGAGCTTCCTCGCTAACGCGCACGCAATTCTGACGGGATGAGTCGCCAAGATGGAGATTTGTCCCGCTATGTTTTGCGGCTCGTGAAAAATGCCGAGTTGCCTCAGCACCGTCCCCCGGTCGTAGATTGTTTCCCCAGCCAGACGGTCATCGGCATCGAAAGTGTACACACCGCAAAGCCGGAACTCGACTCGTCGTCCCGTCGCCGGGAGACCCAGCCATCCGCCGAGATGTGTACCTCGAATGAGGACTTCCATGAGAATCGCGTCGTCTGCGACATGTCGGCGCTGTACCTCGATCTCTAAGTCAGGCAGCGCCTTCACTAGCTGCTGATAACACACCCGATTCCCGCTTCAGGACAAGGAGGCGCGTGCCGCCTAGAACTTCAGCCAAGAAAAATCCCTTGTAGAGCAGTCCGCTGCCGCGCGGACAATGGAACCGCTCGCGGCGCGTACTTCTCCCGCTGAGCGGAGATGTATCGAGATACGGGCCAGATATTTGGTTGATCTGGTCGGGTGTGAGTCGTAGTGTTGGCGTTCCTGCTCCGATCCCAGATTAGCCGGGGTCTTTTGCGTTGTTTGTACGACCAGCGATCTCTCGCAATTGTTCTGAGGTAAGGCCGTAAAGTGGTGGCACTTTGACTCCGAGCACTCCAAGATAGGCGTAGAGTTCGCCGCGATGGTGTACTTCGTGCTCCACCATCGACCGCAATAGTTTCCAAGTGGTCATTGGGGTTCCATCCGCCGACTGGCACTTCTGCTGCAATTGATCGTCGCTCAGCCGCGTCAGCATATTCATCGATTCGCTGTGCATCTGTTTCATGAATCGCACAACCTCGTCGCGGCCCTCTGCCAGTTCGCGACCACATCCGGCATAACGGTTCCATCCACCACATGCGCACTCCACGAACACGTTTCTTTCGGTTGCAGCAATGTGTCGGGCAAGATCGCCTAGCGTAAACTTGTCTGCGGCTGCACGCCACTCGATTTTGTCGGGTGGAATACAGGCGACGACCCGCATGGTGCGCTCACGAATTTTGCGGAAATAATCAAGAAACGACTGGACAGAGGTGACTTCCATGCGAATCATGGTACCGCACACCCACTCTCCGCGACCTTTGAAGTTGTAGTAGCCTGCTCGCGGTTTCCAACCGCGCATTGATCATACGGGTAGCACCAGAGGCATCCTTTGCCCATGGCGTAATGAGCCCCCGGCACATGGGCGAAAGTTCCCGGACAGGCTGCTTCGGTTCTGGCGGATCACGGGCACAAATTGGGTCGGCGCAATGTTGACGCGAGGGTCGAATTCGCCGCTTTGAATGCTCGCAATATGGGTACAAGAATATTCGAACGCGGGTGATGGACGGGGAAAATATCGACATCGACAGAGAGTTTGATGCCGTAATCTCGCGCGTTGGCTTCATTTACTTTCCGGACCAACAGAAAGCGCTCAAAGGCATGAAGCGCGCACTCAAAGCCTCAGGACGCCTGGGTGCTATTGTCTATTCGACGGCAGACAAAAATCAGTTTTTCTCCATTCCGGTTTCCATCATCCGCCGCCGCGCCAATCTGCCGCCACCCGCACCAGGTCAGCCGGGGCCGTTCAGTCTCGGTGGCGACGGCGTGCTGCGAAGTGCTCTGTCCCAAGCTGGTTTTCATCAAATTAAGGAAGAACGGGTCGTCGCGCCGTTGAAGATGCCTTCTGCCTCAAAATGCCTCAGATTCGAGAAAGTATCATTCGGAGCTTTGCACACCATGCTCGCTGGACTCGATGAAGCGAGCAAAGAGGCCGCCTGGGAGGAGATCGAAAACGAACTGCGCAAATTCGAAAGCCCCGCCGGGTTCGAAGGACCTTGTGAGCTACTTGTCGTCTCGGCGTCTGCTTGATGAGGATTTCCCATAGTTAGGACCTAAGAATGCCAAACACTACTTCTTCGCGCTACGTAGATCTGAGTCACACGATCGAACACGGAATGGTCACTTACAAAGCGTTCCCTGGTCCGGTAATTTGGGACTTCATGAGCCGCGAGGCTTCGAAGAAATTCTATGCAGAGGGCACGTCGTTCCAGATCGGCAAAAT
>Ga0302325_10002851_pt1 | contig 41530 bp, 35 predicted proteins | sample Palsa_T0_2_FD_201948 | JGI IMG/M metagenome (GOLD analysis project Ga0302325, IMG submission 201948) | Peat permafrost microbial communities from Stordalen Mire near Abisko, Sweden - Palsa_T0_2 | ecosystem: Environmental > Terrestrial > Soil > Palsa > Peat permafrost | place: Sweden: Abisko...
CGGTATTTCGATGATCGCGGTCAGCGAGGCGTTCGTTCTTGGCGAAAAACTCGGCCTGTCGCACCAGGCGTTGTTCGATGTCGCCTCGGCATCGTCGGGCCAATGCTGGTCATTGACCAGCTATTGCCCGGTGCCGGGACCCGTGCCCGCGAGCCCGGCGAACAACGACTACAAGCCGGGCTTTGCCGCGGCCTTGATGCTGAAGGATCTCAAACTTGCCAGAGAGGCCGCGCAATCCGTGAAGGTCGATACCGCGCTCGGCGCGCAGGCCGCGCAAATCTACGAGCACTTTGCCCAGGAGGGCCACAGCGGCGCCGATTTCTCGGCGATCATCAAGCTGGTCCGCGGGCGTTCGTAAGGCCGAAGACGAAAGCTTGCCGCGGGTCCAAACGCGACCCGCGGCAGATCGTCTTGCATATCGGAAGGAACCTTATTTGCCTGGATCCACCGGCGACCACAATTTGACCGGAGATGTTTTCTCGTAGGCCATCCCCTTCGGATAGCTGATGGCTTCCATCTGCAGGCCCCACGGCGCGAGGAAATAGAAGATGCTTTGTCCCGCGGCCGGCCCCTCGCCCACCGGAAGGTTGAAGAACGTCTTCACCCCCTTGCCGTCGAGATAGTCCTTAGCCGCCTTGATGTCGTCGACGTAGAACGCAATGTGGTAACCGCCGATGTCGCTGTTCTTTGGCGTCATATTCTTCTGGTCCGGCGAGCTGTATTGGAACAACTCGATGTTGGATCCATAGCCGCAGCGCACCAATGTTATTTGGTGGATCACAGCTTTCGGATCGACGTTGAGCAGATCATGCATAAATGTGCCCTTGTCGTCAGCAAACGGGCCGAACGACATGGCTTCCTTGCAACCGAGCACATTGACGAAAAAATCCGCCGCCTGCTTGATATCCGGCACCGTGATGCCGGTGTGATCGTGTCCGCGCAAACCCGGGACGCCGTCGGCGCGGGCGGTGACGGCGCTTGCCAGCAGGGCGGCGGCGACCGCAGCTATGGCGATATGACGAGTGTATCGAAACATGTCGCTCTCCTGTCGGGACGGATTTTTAGGGATCGCGCCCGGCCGCCCCCGGTGCCCAAGGCGCGAATTTCGCGAAGTCAAGCAGTCGCGGCGACCTCCACCGAAGCGCCGCTGGTCAGCCATCCTGGATCGACCGTTGGAAGCGGAATGGCGTCGATCAGCGCACGCGTATAGGCGGCGGCAGGCGCTGCAAAGACCCGTTCACACAGACCTTCTTCGACCACGCGCCCCTCGCGCATGACCACGACCCGCTGGCAGATCGAGCGTACCACCGACAGGTCATGACTGATAAAGGCCAGTGCCAGATGCATTTCGCCGGTCAGTTCCTTGAGGAGCCGCAGCACCTGCGCCTGCGTCGAAACGTCGAGCCCCGAGACGATTTCGTCGGCAAGGACAAAATCCGGCCGCAGCACCACTGCGCGCGCGATGCCGACACGCTGACGCTGACCGCCGGACAGTTCGTAGGAATAGCGATCGACCGTGTTCCTGGACAAACCGACGCGATCAAGAACACCATTCACCAAGCCGCGCGCCGCCTTTTGGCTTTCCGCCAGACCGTGAAGAATGATCGGCTCGATCAGGATACGTCCGATCGTGTGACGCGGATTAAGCGAGGACATCGGATCCTGAAAGATCATCTGCATGCGCCGTCGCAACGGGCGCCGCGCCTTTTCGTCCAGCGCGGTGATGTCGCTGCCGTCGAACACCACCGACCCCGCCGTTGGATTGACCAGGCCGAGCAGAGCGCGCCCCAGCGTGGTCTTGCCGGATCCGGACTCGCCGACGATGCCGACGGTCTCGCCCTTGCCGACGCGGATGTCGACGCCGTGCAAGACGGTCGCCGACGACCGTCCGCGAGCAAACAATCCCCGCGGCTGCCCGTAAGAAACCACAAGTCCGTGTGCAACGAGGAGATCGTCAGCCATGGCGCGACCCCATCACGCCCGCGTCGAAGGCGGCGATCTCGGCGCGGAGCGCCGCAACAACCTCGGGCGGCGTCGGTTCAAGCCCGGTATCGGGCCGGTCGTAGCGCGGATTGGCCGCAAGCAGCGCCTTGGTATAGGCATGGCGCGGGGAGTTCAAAACCTCCGCCGTGGTCCCCTGCTCCACCACCTTGCCCATGTACAAGACCGTGACTCGATCGCAGATCTTCGCCACCACACCGAGATCGTGGGAGACGAAAAGCACGCTGGTGCCGTGACGCTCCTGCAGCGAACGGATGAGCCGAAGAATCTGCTTCTGCACGGTGACGTCGAGCGCAGTCGTTGGTTCGTCGGCGATGACCAGTTTGGGCTCAAGCGCAAACGCCGCGGCGATGAGCACCCGCTGGCGCATGCCGCCGGATAGCTGATGCGGGTAGCTTTTCAACACGCGGTCCGGATCGCGAATCTGAACTTCTTCGAGCAAGGCGCGTGCGCGGCGGCGGGCTTCAGACGTCAACAAATTGCGTTTCAGGCGCAACCCATCCGTCATCTGCGCGTCGATCCTGCGCGCCGGGTTGAGCGCCGTCGAGGGATCCTGCGGGATGAGCGCGATGTCACGGCCTAGAATTTCACGCAGTTCCCTGGCGGACAGCGAAAGCAGATCGCGGCCTTCAAAGTCTATTCGTCCATCCGCAATTCTCACTTGCGACGGAACGATTCCGAGAATCGCTTTTGCGATCGTAGACTTTCCGGCGCCGCTTTCGCCGACGAGACCGTGGACTTCACCGGTGCCAACGGCGAGCGAGACGCGCCGAAGGATCGGCCTGTTACCGTCGCGCAACGAAATTGCGCTCAGCGTCTCGATGGAAAGCCGCGGCATCGTCATCGGCGCAATACCGGATCGAGGCTACGGGCCAGTCCGTCGCCAAGCTGATTGAACGCGACGACCGTTGCGAACAGGGCAGACAACGGAACCGCCAGCACCCACCAGGCTTCATGCACGATCTGGCGGCCCTCGGCGATCATGCCTCCCCAGGTCGGCGTATCCGAAGATACCGACAGGCCGACAAAAGACAGGATCGCTTCGACGACGACGGCGATGCCCATCTCGAGGGTCAGCAAGGCGATCAGCACCGGCACGACATTGGGAAAGATTTCGCGGAACAGGATCGCCGGGCGCGAGAAGCCGACGGTGCGGGCCGCCACCACATAGTCCATCTGCGCCTGACTCTTGGTCTCGGTGCGCACGACCCGGCAAAAGCGGGTCCAATCGATGACGACAATGGCGGCGATCACCGAATGCAGCCCGGTGCCCAGGATGGCGACGAGCAGAATCGAAAGCAGCACCGGCGGAAACGCCATCCAGATATCGACCAGCCGCGAAATTGCGGTATCGACGACGTTGCCCAGATATCCCGCGAAGAGGCCAAGCAGCGAGCCGATCAGGCAAGCAAGCCCGGCGGCAACGAACGCCACGGTGAGCGAAACCCGGGTGCCGAAGATCACCCGGGAAAGCACGTCGCGCCCGAGGCCGTCGGTGCCGAGCAGAAATCCCGGCTCGGCGTCGGTAAAGCCGATCGGCGGCAGCGTCGCCGCGAGCAGGTTTTGTGCCAGCGGGTCTTGCGGTGCGACCAGCGGCGCGGCGACGGCAATAACGATCAAAAGAAGGATAAAACCGCCCGCAAAGACGACTTTAGGGTCACGGGCCAGCCGCATTGCAACCGACGGCGGTTGCGGTCCGCTGTCCGTGGTCGATATCGTCGCTGTCGGTGACCAGTGTTCCACTGCGTGCCGGTCCTGCTCAGGAATGCCGTAGTCGCGGATTGAGCGTGGCGACGGCAAAGTCCACCCCAATGTTGATGAGGATAAAGATCAAACCGAACAGCAGCACCAAGCCCTGAATCAGCGGAAAATCGCGATTGATGACGGCATCGATCGCCAGATTGCCGATGCCGGGATAGGAGAAGATGCGCTCGACAATGACGGTGCCGCCGATCAGGAAGGTGAATTGAACGCCGGTGAGCGCCAGCGTCGGGCCGACCGCGTTGCGCAACGCTTCCTGCAGCACCAGGCGGAGCTCCCGAAAACCCTTGATGCGCGCCAGCAGCACGTAATCCTGCACCATCGCTTCTTTCAGCGATTGCTTGAGCAAGCGCACGATCACCGCTGCGAGCGGCAACGCCAGTGCCAGCGTCGGCATGATCATGTGGCTCACGATATTGGCCGCCACCGCGAAGCGGCCGGTCAGGATGCTTTCGGCCAGGTAGAATTTGGTGGCGAAGTCCTCCGCAAGCTCCGGATCGATGCGGCCGGTGAGCGGCAACACCGGTATCGCCACTGCAAACAGCAGAACCAGGGCCAGCGCCCAGATGAAATCGGGCACTGCGAGCAGGATGCTGTTCAATCCATCGATGACGGTTTCGCCGGCGGTACGCCGCATTAACGTGCCGGCGATCGCAATCATGCCGCCCAGGAGGACCGCGACGAGGAGCGCGAGAATCGCGAGCTCAAGTGTCGCCGGCAGCCGCGAGGCGAGCACTTCCGTTACATAACGATGCAGGGTGATAGAAGTGCCGAAATCGCCGGTGACGACGCCCGCTATCCAGATCCAAAACTGGGTCAAAAGCGGCGCATCGAGACCGTAATGCGCCTTCAGGGCCGCGATGTCAGCCTCGGTCGCGCCCGGCGAGATCATCATGGAAATGGGATCGCCGGGCACGACGCGCAGCAGAATGAACACCACGACCGCCACGCCGGCGAGTGTCAGCAACGCCATGGCGACGCGATTGGCAACGACAGCAAACAGCATGAACGGTCCTTGAGCTGACCGCGTCGATGGCCGCCGCGCCCCGGCGCGGCGGCGGACCGCTTCGACGAGACGTTAGGCCTTCGCGACCAGCGTCGGTTGCAGCGCTCCCGAAACGTTCGGGGTCACTTTCAGGTCGGATTTGTAGAGGATCGGCTGGGCATACTGCAGGAGTGGCAGGACATAGCCTTGCTCGGCGATATAGCGGTCGACGTCCGTCCAGCCCTGGATGCGTTTTTTCTCGTCCTTCTCACCCCATAGTGGACCGATCTTGGCGTCCAGATCGTCCGAGTGCCACGCCGAGTGCGGCGACTTCGAGAACATCGCGAAGCCGGTCGATGTCGTCGGGTCGCCGATCGCGTTGCCCCAGTTGTAGAACGCCGCCGGCGCCAGCTTGTGCGACATACGAAGCTCGAAGTGCTTGGCAATTTCGTAGGTCTCAATGTCGGCGTCGATGCCGACATTACGCCACATCCCGACGATCGCCTGGATCATTTCATAATCCTTCGGCTTGAAGCCGCGCGTCGTCTGGATGGTGAACTTGACCGGCTTTTCTTTCGAAAAGCCGCTGGCGGCGAGAAGCTTGGCCGCGAGAGCAGGATCGTAAGGCACCTTGATCGAAGGATCGAAGCCTGCGTATTCCGGCGCCAAGAGCGTGTCGATCGCCACGCCGTAGCCGCGCAGCAGCCGTTTGATGATGGTTTGCTTGTCGACGGCGTGACACATGGCGAGCCGAACATTCTTGTCCAGCATCGGCTCGATGTTGGTGATGAAGATCATGCCGATGTCCGAAATCGGCGTGACAACACCTTTCAACCCGGCCTTGCCCTTGAGACGGTCGAACTCTTCGTACGGCACCTCAAGAGTCACGTCCGAGGAGCCGCTCTCGATCTCGGCGACACGGCTCGTTGCGTCTCCGACGAATTTGAATACGACGGTCTCGAATGGGGGCTTGCCGCCCCAGTATTTCGGGTTGGCCTTGAGGCGCAGATAGGCGTTGCCCTCATAGGCATCGACCATATAGGGGCCGGTGCCGATCGGCTTCTTCTCGAAGCCCTGCGGGCCGACCTTTTCGTAATAGGCCTTGGGCAGCACGTAGCCGGTAAGAAACGCCATCCACTTAAAGATGACCGGGTCGTATTGCTTCACGTCGGCGATGATCCGCTTGCCATCGATCTTGAAGTTGTCGAGGCCGGCCCAGATGAACGCTACCGGATTGCCGCCGTCCGGCTTGCCTTCGCGCTGGATCGACCACACGACGTCTTCGGGCGTGAACGGGCTGCCGTCGTGCCACACGACATTCTCCCGCACGTCCATCCAGACTTTCGACTTGTCGTCGCTCCAGCCCCAACCGGTGAGCAGGCCGGGCTCGAACGACAGGTTAGGCTTTTGGCCGACATACTGATCGAATATCGAGCGGTAGATCGCCTGGATGGTCGGATTGACCGAAGACGGTCCGATATCGGGATCGAACGACGGCAGGTTGACGTTGTAGGCAATGTTGAGCGTGTTGCCGACAGCGGCGCTGGCGAAGCGCTGCGGCAGAATCAGTGTGCTAAGGAGGCCGCCGCTCGCCGCGAAGGCCTGACGACGCGTGACGTTGAACATGTTCGAGACTCCCCCAATGAACCGCCGCCGGCGGCAACTCATGCGCCCGACTCTACGCTTTAGTGCATAGCTGGTCGGCACCGTGCACGCAGATACTTTAAACCTAAAGCAACAACGGGACAAGCTGACGCATTGGGCTTTTTTCCGCAATTTTAGGCACTAGTTGATGGGTGTCGCGCCACGCGGCCCGGCTCGGTAGCGGCCTCGTCGTCGGCTGTTGGCTCGACGAACTCCGACGCCAGGGGCCGTTGCAAGACAATTCGGAAGGTTTCATAAGTGTATTAGATCGGCCGGACTCGCTTGATCGGGCGACGTCGGCCCGGAGGCTATCATGGCGGAACGGTCGTTCGCGCGCGAAGTGCAGGATCTCAAACTGGGGGACGGCGAAGAATTCCGCGGCGAAGGAATTCTCGCAATCACCAAAGCGCTCCTGCAATCCGGCGTTTCCTACGTTGGCGGCTACCAGGGTGCGCCAATTTCGCATCTCATGGACGTGCTGGCCGACGCCAAGGACGTGCTGGATGAACTCGGCGTCCATTTCGAAAACTCTGCCTCGGAGGCGGCGGCGGCCGCGATGCTCGCAGCGTCGGTGAATTATCCGATCCGCGGCGCCGTCACCTTCAAATCTCCGGTCGGTATCAATGTCGCCTCCGATGCCATCGCCAATCTCGCCTCCGGCGGCGTGATGGGCGGGGCGCTGATCATCATCGGCGAGGACTATGGCGAAGGCTCCTCGATCATGCAGGAGCGCTCCCACCCGTTCGCCATGAAATCGCAGGTCTGGCTGCTCGATCCGCGGCCGAATCTGCCCTCGATCGTCAAGGCCGTGGAAGACGGCTTCGAGCTGTCCGAGGTCTCGCATACGCCGGTGATGCTCGAAGTCCGCATCCGCGCCTGCCATGTCCACGGCCGCTTTACGACCAAGGCCAACAAGCAGCCGAGCTTTTCGTTGCGCGAAGCGCTGGAGAATCCGCGCCGCGACACGGAGCGTGTCGTACTGCCGCCTGCCTCGTATCTCCACGAGCGCGAGAAGGTCGAGCAGCGCTGGCCGGCCGCCGTCAAGTTCATCAAAGAGCGCAAGCTCAATGAATTATTCGGCCCTGAAACCGCCGACGTCGGCATCGTCGTGCAGGGCGGCTTCTACAACTCGGTGATGCGCGCGCTGCAACAGCTCGGTCTGGCCGACGTCTACGGCGAGACCTCGGTGCCGATCTATTGTCTCAACGTCACCTATCCTCTGATCGACGATGAAGTTGCCGCCTTCGCCGTCGGCAAGAAGGCGATCCTCATGGTCGAGGAGGGCCAGCCTGATTTCATCGAGCTGGCTCTGAACACGATTCGTCGCCGCAGCGATATCCAGACCAGGATTTGCGGCAAGGACGTGCTGCCGATGGCGGGCGAATACACTCCGGCAGTCGTCACCAAGGGCATCAAGGCGTTCCTTGAACTGCACGCAAACACGCTCCTCGGCAACGCGCCGCCGCATCCGGACGCCTCCGCCGTGCTCGGCGATCCGAAGATCAAGGCGCTCGGCAAGACCGTGCCGCCGCGGCCGCCCGGCTTCTGCGTGGGCTGCCCCGAGCGGCCGATCTTTGCTGCGATGAAACTCGTCCAGCAGGAGCTCGGTCCGCACCAGGTCGCCGGCGACATCGGCTGCCACCTGTTTGCCAGCCTGCCGCCGTTCAATATCGGCGCCACCACGATGGGATACGGGCTTGGGCCCGCATCATCCTCCGCCTTCAACGTGAAGGCCGGCAAGCGGCCGATTTCGATGATCGGCGACGGCGGCTTTTGGCATAACGGCCTTTCGACCAGTGTCGCCAACGCCGTGTATAACAAGCACGATGGCGTGATCTTGGTGGTCGACAACTTCTATTCCGCGGCCACCGGCGGTCAGGACATCATGTCCTCGCGCGCACTCAATCAAGCGCGTTCCACCAACAATACCATCGTCGACGCCGTCAAAGGTGTTGGCGTCAAATGGGTCCGGCACCTCGATCGCACCTACGATGTCACGCGGATGCGCGACATGCTGCGCGACGCGCTGACTTCGAAAGAGAGCGGCCCGAAAGTGATCGTCGCCTCCTCCGAATGCATGCTCAACAAGCAGCGCCGGGAGAAGCCGCTCTTTCAGAAATCAGTGCGCGACGGGGAACGCAGGGTGCGCGAACGCTTCGGCGTCGACGAAGATGTGTGTACCGGCGATCACGCCTGCATCAGGCTGTCCGGCTGTCCGTCGCTTTCGGTCAAGCATACCGACGATCCGCTCAAGGACGATCCGGTCGCCGCCATCGACAACAATTGCGTCGGTTGCGGCAATTGCGGCGAAGTGTCGGAGGCCGCCGTGCTCTGCCCCTCGTTCTATCGCGCAGACATCATCCACAACCCGACATGGCTCGACCGCTTCTTCTCCGGGCTACGCCGCTCGGTGATCGGCTTTTTGCAACGCCGGCGCGAAGCGCACCGCGTTGTCTTCGCGGACTGACGCGGAGCTGTGCCGTGATGAACGACCTGTCCGGGACGCCGACGCGGTACACGACAGAGCGGCCGATCTGCGTCGCCGTTATGGCCATGGGCGGCCAGGGTGGCGGCGTGCTGTCGGACTGGATCGTGGAGTTGGCCGAGTCGCAGGGCTGGCACGCCCAATCGACCTCGGTTCCCGGCGTCGCCCAGCGCACCGGCGCAACCATCTACTACGTCGAGATGCTGCCGCCGAAGGACGGCCGCGCGCCAATCCTGTCGCTGATGCCGGCCCAGGGCGAAGTCGATGTGGTGCTCGCTTCCGAATTGATGGAGGCCGGCCGCTCCATTTTGCGCGGCTTGGTGACGCCGGACCGCACCACCCTGATCGCCTCAACCCACCGCATGTACTCGGTCGCCGAAAAGGAAAAGCCCGGCGACGCCACCGCCGATCCGGCCGTGGTCGTCGAAGCGGCAGGCGTGGCGGCGAAGCGCACCATCGCTTTCGACATGGAGGCGCTGGCGAACAAGAACAACAGCCACATCTCCGCCTGCCTGTTCGGGACGCTGGCCGCATCCGGCGCCTTGCCGTTCGGCCGCGAAACCTTCGAGGCCATCATCAAAGGCGGCGGCAGAGGTATCGAGCCGAGCCTCAAGGCCTTTAGCGCCGCCTACGATCAGGCTACGCAGCCGGCCACGCCGCCTCCTGCCCTCACCCGCCCGACCAAGCGCTTCGCCCCGTTGCCGGTTTCCGCAGGCCGCCCCGACCTCGACAAGCTTCTGGCGCGCATCCGCGAATTTCCGGAGCAACTGCACAACATCGTCTTCGCCGGCGTCAAACATCTGACGGACTTCCAGGATCCGGCCTACGCGGGCGAATATCTCGATCGCGTTGCGAAGATCTATGAGGTCGACCGGACGCATGGCGGCGCGGCGAAAGCCTGCGCACTCACCGCCGCGGCGGCGAAATACATCGCCGTTGCGATGGCCTATGACGACGTGATCCGCGTCGCCGATCTAAAGACAAGAAGCAACCGCTTCGAGCGCGTCAAGCGCGAGAACAGCGTGGGTGAAGGGCAGATCGTCTACACTACCGAATACATGCACCCGCGGCTTGAGGAAGTGGCTGGCACGATGCCCGCGGCGCTCGGCCGCTGGTTCGAGGCCAACCCGGCTTTGTTCGGCTGGGCCTTCCGCAAGGGCCGCCGCGTGCGCTCGGGGACGATTCACTGGTTTCTGATGCTGTATGTGCTGGCGGCGTTCAAACCGATCCGCCGCAGCACGTTACGCCACAAGCGCGAGATGGCTCACCTGGAACGGTGGCTCTCGGCCGCCGGCGCGAGAGTAGCGGAGAACTACGACCTCGCCGTCGAAGTCGTCAACGCACGGCGACTGGTCAAAGGCTATTCCGACACGCATGCGCGGGGTGAATCGAAGTTCGACCGCATCATCGCCGCCGTACCGTTGCTCGCGCCTCGCGCCGACGGCGCCGACTGGATGCGCCGGCTGCGCGACGCCGCCCTTATGGACGAGAATGGCATCGCTCTCGAGGGAGCGCTCAAGACCATCGCGACGCTTTAGGCCCTTCCGCCGGACCGCGGTCGGTCGTCCGCAGTCTGCGGACCCGAGGCAAGAATCCGATGAAGTCCGAGACGTACCAGCCGCCGACGTTCGGGGATGCTATGGACGGGGACCAAAAGGATATAGGCCGTAGGGTGCGGGGCCGTAGGAGGTGACGCCGATTATTGATCCGCCGACCCAGGGGGCATCCGCGCTCCCGCCGAGGCCCCAGCCGCCCCGGATCAAGCCAACATAACCCCACCGATTATAGGGCCAAGGATTATGTCGGCAGTTCCTGAAGCAGTGTGCATCTGCCGGACTTAACGCGGCTAATGTCGGAACGACGATAGCAGTCGCGGCTACAAGAGCCATCAGGAGGCTTTTCATCACGTCACCGCACCAACGCTGAAGTAAAAAATCTTAAGTCGTTTAGCGGAACTCAATTTAATTTCGATGTAGCCGCCCAGAAAATTTGCGCGAATTGCTTAGCGGACGGTTACGTAGGCCTTAAGGGGTGAGTCTTGGCTTACTCAAGGACGTGGGTGTCGGGCCGGTTACCCTCTCGTTCTTACGAGTCTGACCGCGAGATGATAGCCGCGGCTATGCCGCGTCAGCCTGCCCGGTCATGAAGTCAAAAAAATAGACCAGATTTGCCGCACCAACCGCGTTCGTGGTCCAGTACTCAGCCGTTCCTTCCGCATTCGGACGGATGTCCGGAAAGACGGCCTTATCAACGACGGGACTTCCGCAACTCCGGTCGATAATGCTTTCAAGCTCTGGTCCGGACGGCACGCGCCATTCCACGCCAGCGTCCTTCGCCATCCTTTTCGCGTTATTGAGACTCGCGAATACCGGCTCCCCCGTGCATTCACGCTTGCCGTCCCAGGTGGTCCCGACACTACAACGCTTCCACGTCAGTCCGGTTTTCGTGTCGTACGCTTCACCGCCGTTCAGCACGAATCTCTGTTGCGATCCGTTCGCTCGCCCGTAACAAGCCGCCCCCGACTCACTCATCGGCAGCAGGCACAAGCCGGCCGCCAGCAGCACACCCTTCATCCGGACTCCTCAAACAACAACGCTCGGTCGCGGCACCTCGCAACCCTTTCACACAAGGATTTGCCGTACGGCTGCTGCAACTTTATCGGCCGTCGGCGTAATCGCGTCTTCGAGTGGTTTGGAGAACGGCGTCGGCACGTCCGGCCGGCTTACGCGCACGATCGGCGCCCGCAGAGAAGCGAACCCCTCTTCGGCGACAATCGCGGCGACTTCCGCGGCGACGCCGCAGCTCAGGTTTGTCTCGTCGACGATCACCAATCGTCCGGTTCGCCGCACGGAGTCGAGCAGGGTAGCGTGGTCGAACGGAACCAGGGTGCGGGGATCGACGACCTCCGCTTCAATCCCCTCCTCCGCGAGTTGCTGCGCCACCGCCAACGCGGCGTGAACGACGAACGAAGTCGCCACGATCGTCACGTCGCGGCCCGGCCGTTTGATGTCGGCGCGGCCGAACGGGATCGCGTAATCTTCTTCGGGCACGTCGCCTTCGATATCCATCAATCGCGCGTGGTTGATGAACACCGTCGGATTGTCGCTCTTGATGGCGCTGCGCAGCAGGCCCTTGACGTCGTAAGGGCTCGACGGCAGCACGATTTCGAGTCCGGCCGCATTCCACAACATCGCCTGCGGACTGTGGCTGTGTTGCGCAGCCCCGCCGCCGCGCAGACCATGGAGCATGTGATAGACGACCGGAACGCGCAGCGCCCCACCCGACATGTAGCGCGCGACCGCGGCCTCGTTGACCAGTGGCGACCAGCCGACATAGCTGAAGCTCCCGGTGCCGATGTCGACGAACGGCCGTGCTCCGGCCATCGCCGCGCCGGCGCCGAGGCTGACGATGGCGGCCTCCGATATCGGCGGATCGTGCAGACGATCGGGAAACTCGGCGCGGATTGCATCCATCAGCACGCGTTTCGGCCCAAGGCCAAGCACGTAGCTGCCGACCAGCGTTACGTGAGGATCGGTGGCGAGGCTGGTACGGAGCGCCTCGACCATGGCCGCCGCGACTCGTTTGTCTCACGGCGCGTTCCTCAGGCGAAGACGCCGGTGAAGGCGGTTTCCGGCGCAGGCATCGGACTTTCAATCGCGAACGATGCCGCCGCGGCAATGCGCTCGCGCGCGGTGCGGTCGCGCACTTTCGATTGTTCGGGGGTGGCAAATTCTTGCGCGACGATGTTGCGCGCCGCCAGCAGCAGCGGGTCGTGATCGCGGATCCAGTCCGCATGAGGCCCGGCGATCAGCGCGGAGTCCCACGCCTGATCGAGGTCGAATGTCGTCGCCAATTCCGGCCACAACGGACCGCTGCCGGGCCACCTCAACGTGAAGGCCTCGATGAATACCGGCCCGGCGCCGGCGCGGCATCGCTGCACCGCCGCACAAGCCGCGGAATGAACCGCCGCCATATCGGTCCCATCGACTTTGATCGCGTGAATGCCGTAAGCGGCGGAGAGCCGGGTAAAACTCTCGACCGCGGTGGTGGCGGTCGAGTAGCCACCTTGTTGCGCCCCGATTGCACCGGCGAAATTGTTTTCGCAGACGTAGACGACGGGGAGCTTCCACAACGCCGCGAGGTTGAACGATTCCAGGACGAGACCTTCTTCGAGCGAACCGTCGCCGAAGAACCCCACCGCCACCCGCGGTTCGCGCTTCACCTTGATGCCGTAAGCCGCTCCCGTCGCGAGCCCGGCGCAGCCGCCGACGATTGCGGACGTCGAGAGAAGGCCATGCGCCGGATCGGAGATATGCAGTGTTCCGCCGCGGCCGCTATTGAATCCGGTCGAACGTCCCAGAATTTCGGCCATCGCACGCCCGGGATCGCAGCCGCGACCGATGATGTGGCCATGATTGCGATGGGTCGTGCAGATGAGAGCGCCGTCCGTCAGAGCTTCGAGGACGCCGGCACCGGTCGCCTCTTGACCGATATAGATATGGTAGTGGCTGACGAAGTGCCCTGCGTCGTGCAGGCGGATGACGGCCTCCTCGAAGTGGCGAATCATGAGCATGCGCTCGAAGATCGACAGGCTGGTTTTCTGGTCGAGTGGCGCCATCGTTGTCCTGGCCGACATTCAGACGGCTGCTGGTTTCCGCCGCCGCGCCCGCCGGTAACTTAGCCTAGTGCCTTGGTCACCGGAACGCCCGAGCAATCTGCGCGGGGGCCCTCAGGCGCAGCGTCGCTTGATGAATCTCGCTAAGAAAAGAACGGCAAACTCACGCGCCGGCCAGCGCCTTCGCCAGCATAAAGCCTGAACCGGGGCCGGTGCCGGCGCCCGGCCAGGTCGAGGCGCCGACCATATATAAACGACCGATCGGCGTGCGGTAGCGCGACCAGCCGAAGGCCGGCCGGAACAGGAAATTTTGATCGAGGTGATGACTGCCGCCGAGGCTGTCGCCATCGACCAAATTAGGATTGTCGCGTTCGAGGTCGGCGAACGAAAGTACCGCGCGCGCGATGATGCTGGCGGCGAAACCGGGCGCGTAGCGCTCGATCATGCCGATCACCCGGTCGGCATAAGCTTCTTTTACTTCATCCCATTGCGTACCGGCGATCGAGCCTGCCGCATCGCCGCGGATCTGCGACGGCAACACGCGGACCTGAATCCAGAGAACGTGCTTTCCGGCCGGAGCCCGCGAAGGATCGACTGCGGTCGGCTGGCCGACGACGAGTGCGGGCTCCGCCGGCAAGAGGCCGTCGAGCGCGTCGATGTAGGTTCTCGCCATCGCAGACAGCGATGGTGCAAGATGCACATAGGCAAAGCGCCGCAACTCCTCGCCTGTCGTCCAGTGCGGCAGATCGTCAAGTGCGAGATGGATCATCATGGTAGCCGGGCCAGACCGGAATCTGGCCAGACGCTGCCCGGCCGCTGACGCGTTCGGGACCAGTTTTCCGAACAACACGCGCGGATGCACGTTAGCGATCACCGCGCGCACCGCCTCGATCCGCTCTCCATTTGCGAGCACGACACCTTTCGCTACACCGCCTTCGATCGCGATGCTCTGCACCGCAGCGCCAAGCCTCACCTCGCCGCCGGCCGCCGCGATGGTGCCGGTGAGAGCGGATATGATCGTGTCGGCGCCGCCACGGCCCAGCATCATGCCAAAGCTCTGATCCACCATCGCTTCCAGGTATGGAAACAGCGCACCGCCGGCGCAATCGGGCGGGAAATCCAGGTGCATGCCCCAGACTGCCATCATGACCTTGAGCTTCTCGCTTGCGAAATTCTCGTCGAGCCATTCGCGCGGGGACGCAAGGAGAAGGCGCGCGGTGTCGGCGACCCATGCGATACCGCGCGTCCGCCACGCCGCAAAGACCGCGCGCAGTGCCGACCATGACGGCATCGGCGCGGCGAGCAGCGCAAAGATGTGCGGAGCGCCCTGACCGAAGGCCGCGACCATGGCGCGCCACCGCTCGGCATCGGCGGGATCAAGCGCCGCGATCCGTGCCGCCGTGGCGTCGACATCTTTCTCGACGCCAAGCCAGCTGCCATCGGGAAAAGCGCTGGCGAAACAGTATTCGGCGTTTACAAACGACAGGCCGTGCGCGAGGAGACGATCTTTATGTGCAGCAAAGAACGGCGAGCCGGCGAACAGCCCCACATTCATGGCATAAAGGTCCTGGCGAAAACCCCGATGCGTCACTTCGCGGGTCTTCACCGCGCCCCCGGCGATGTCGGCGCGCTCGACCACCAGGATCTTCCATCCCTTGACGGCAAGATGCAGTGCCGCAGCCAATCCGTTAACACCCGCACCGACGACGACTACGTCGTAAGCCATTCCGTCCCTCCTTCGCCAACGTATAGAGCCTTACGATCAAATGCCGGTGCCCGAAGGCGAAGGAGCGCTCGAGTGTCGGTGCGCCGCGCCACGTCGCCGTTCCGGATTCAAATTGCGCGAGCAGTGGCGCGTGAAGTCCCAATGCGCTTTGAGTGCGGCGATATCGGCGGGCCGGCGCCCGGCCGGATTGTCAACGGCATCGCCGAGAACGACGCGGACACGCCAAACAACATGGCAACCGCCTGGTCGACGGGCGGCGGTTCGTGCCTACCGCGGTTATGCCTTCGAGATCAGCGTCGCCGGCAGCAAGGCTCCCGACACGTTCGCTGTGACCTTGAGATCGGATTTGTAGAGGATCGGCTGGGCATATTGGAGGAGCGGCAGCACGTAGCCTTGCTCGGCGATGTAGCGGTCGGCATCCTTCCAGCCCTGGATGCGTTTTTTCTCGTCCTTCTCGCCCCAAAGCGGACCGATCTTGGCGTCCAGATCGTCCGAGTGCCACGCCGAATGCGGCGACTTGCTCCACATCGCGAACCCGGTCGAGGTGGTCGGATCGCCGATATAGTTGCCCCAGTTGTAAAACGCCACCGGAGCGAGCTTGTGCGTCATGCGCAGCTCGAAATGCTTGGCGATCTCGTAGACCTCGATGTTGGCCTCGATACCGACACTACGCCACATGCCGACGATCGCCTGGATCATCTCGTAGTCCTTCGGCTTGAAGCCGCGCGTCGTCTGGATGGTGAACTTGACCGGCTTTTCCTTCGAAAAGCCGCTGGCGGCGAGAAGCCTGGTCGCCAGAGCGGGATCGTAGGGCACTTTGATCGAAGGATCGTAGGCCGTGTATTCCGGCGTTTCGAGGGTGTCGACTGCGACGGCGTAGCCGCGCAGCAGACGCTTGATGATGGTCTGCTTGTCGACGGCGTGACACATCGCCAGACGAACGTTCTTGTCGTCCATCACCCCGCCGTTGGTGATGAAGAGCATGCCCAGATCGCAGTCCGGCTTGCACACCCCCTTCAATCCAGCCTTGCTCTTGAGCCGGTCGTACTCTTCGTAAGGCACTTCCAGGGTCACGTCCGAGGAGCCGCTTTCGATCTCGGCGACGCGGCTCGTCGCATCGGGCACGAACTTGAACACGACGGTCTCGAACGCCGGCTTACCGCCCCAATATTTCGGATTGGCCTTGAGCCGCAAATAGGCGTTGCCTTCGTAGGCGTCGACCATGTACGCGCCGGTGCCGATCGGTTTTTTCTCGAAGCCCTGAGGGCCCACCTTCTCGTAATAGGCCTTGGGCAGGATATAGCCGGTCAGGAACGCCATCCATTTGAAGAGGACCGGATCGTATTGCTTCACGTCGGCGGTGATGCGCTTGCCATCGACCTTGAAGTTGTCGATGCCGGCCCAGATGAACGACACCGGATTGCCACCGTCCGGCTTGGCATTGCGCTGGATCGACCAAATGATGTCTTCCGGCGTGAGCGGAGTGCCGTCATGCCAGACGACGTTCTCTCGCAGGTCCATCCAGACCTTGCTTTTGTCGTCGCTCCAACCCCAGGCGGTGAGCACGCCGGGTTCGAAGGAGAGATCGGGCCTCTGGCCGATATAATTGTCGAACACCGAGCGATAGATCGACTGGAGGGTGGGATTGACTGAGGACGGACCGATGTTGGGATCGAACGAGGGCAGATTGACATTGTAGGCGATGTTGAGTGTGCTGCCGGTGGCCGCCGCCGCAAACCGTTGAGGCGCGAGCAACGCCGAGATGAGACCCCCGCTGGCCGCGAGTGCCTGACGTCGCGTGACGTTGAACATGATCCGACACTTCCTTTCCAGACAGGCACTGGCGGCGACGCGGGCCGCCTAAATGCTGTGGTTTGCGCATTGCTGCTCGGTGCGGTTCAGAAAGATTCTGTAAACCCGAGGCATCCCGGCAGCGGCAAACCTAAGAAGCGGTTCGTAGAGCGTCAACGCGCCATCTTGCGCCTGGCGCAAGACGCGAAAATAATTCGATACCAACTGATGATCGTCTTTTTGGTGCGAAAGGTGGCCCGACCATTGTTCGGGGATCGCCCGGTAGCAGCAAAGCGACGCGAACAGAGCATTACTGAACAGTGGCGGCTTCGCCCGGGAGCGCCGTCGGCGATTTTATCCCAATTCCTTAGCCACCAAAAACCCGGAGCCGCCGCCAATGTGATGGAGCCGCGGCACCAGCGTGCGGTGATTGACCGAGTTGTGAAACGGTCGCCACACGAAAAATTGGTCGATACCGCAGAAGCCCCCATAGGGATCGCCACCCACCAGATTCATGTTGAGGACCTCAAGGTCGGCCGGCGAATAGGCTTTCCGCGCAATCACATTCTCGTGGAAATCCTCGATATGCGAGGCAAGAATCGCCTCGATCCGATCGGCGTATTTTTCCCGCACTGCTTCGGACCAGCGCCCGTCCGCCGGTGTCGCAATCTCACCAGCCGCGTCGCCCTTGATGAAACGCGGCGCCTCCGGGAGCTGCAACCACAGTATGGACGCGCCTTGCGGACAGCGACTGGGATCGAGCGCGGCAGGCTGGCCAACGCAGATGCTGGGCACCGCGGGCAGCATGCCCCGCTCCGCTTCGTTGGCGGCCTTGGATACGCCGTCGAGCCCTGGCGTGAGATGGGTGAGCGCAACCGTGCCCAGCGCCGGGGCTTTCCACTTCGGCGGCGTCTTGAGCGCATAGTGGACCTGCATGTTGCCCTTGCCGTAGCGATACTGCGCCACGGATTCCGTGATGTCCGCAGGCAGCGTTACGTCGGCGAGCAATCGTCCATAGAGCTGATGGGGCGTCACCGAACAGATAACGCCCTTGGCCGCTTCGATCTCTTTGCCGCCGGCCAGCCGCACACCGCGCGCACCACCGTTTCCATCGACGAGCACCCGCTCGACATCGGCGCCAAGAATGATTTCACCGCCGTGGTCGCGGATCAGGCGCTCGAACGCCGTGAGCGCATTGCGCGCTCCGCCCTTGACGATGGGGGCACCCGCGACTTCGAGCGCAAACGCGATCACCTTCGTTATCTGTCCCGAATAGGCGCTTTCCGGACCGAGGCCGGTGTGCAGCACCCACGGTGCAAACAGCGCGCGCACGACGTCGGACTGATAGCGGGTTTCAAGCCAGCCGCGCGTGGTCCCCAGCGCATCGCCAAAAAAACTCGCAAGACCGCGAAGGCCCCGGCGCCAGGCCTCACGCGCGACGATCTTGAGCATGGCGCGCGACCAAAGCGAGCCGCCAAGGAGCGCAAACAGAAACGGCGCGTCGGCCCCGACGCGATCGACGTCGGCGGCAAAGTGCGCGCCGTCGCCGGCCGCGAGTTGGTTGAAGGCAGCGACGTTTGTCTTGCGGTCCATTGAGAGAACCGCATGCCTGCCGTCGGGTAGCACCACCGCCGTCGGCGTCGGCGAATGTGCAAAGACAAGACCGCGCTTTTCCAGCTCGGGGCCAAGCTCGGCATAGGCCGGCGAGGTGACGAACAACACGAACGTTGTCGCCATCACGTCGTGGACAAAGCCCGGCGCCGTGATCTCTTCGGTGCGAATGCAGCCGCCGATGCGGTCGCTACGCTCGAGCAACAAGACCTCGTGGCCTCTACGGCCCAGCAAGGCCGCCGCTACAAGCGCATTGATCCCGCTTCCGACGATGATGTAGTCGGCGGCCGCCATTATTGCCTCCCCGGCTTACTTCTTGGGCACGAGCGCGAGCACCCGCAGCGGGCTACCGGTGCCGTTGACGATCTTCAACGGCGCCGCGATCACGATCGCGCCCTTCGGCGGCAGCTTGTCGAGATGACAGAGGCTCGCCAGACCGTAGCGGTTTGCCTTGTGCATGAACGTGTGAGCCGGAAACGGCGGATCCATGCCGCCGGCGGAGCCCGCGTCCGTGCCGATCGCCTCGGAACCCCAGCCGATCACACCCTTCGAGACCAGATAATGGATCGTTTCGGCGGCCGGACCGGGTGAATGCGGTCCTTTCTCATCTGCGTTGAGAAATTTTGCTTCACTGTCGTTGCGTTTGTACCAATCGGTGCGCATCAGGACCCACGAGCCGGCCGGGATGTCGCCATGCGTCTTTTCCCAGGCTTTGACGCCGTCGACGGTCAACAAAAAATCACTGTTTTTCGCGGACTCCGCTGAACAGTCGATCACGCAGACCGGAGCCACGAAATTCTTGACCGGGATGCGATCTGTGCTGCCGTCCTTGTAGTCCTTGCCGCTGATCCAGTGGTTCGGCGCGTCGAAATGCGTGCCCGAATGCTCGCCAAGTTTGAGCCAGTTCCATGCCCAAAACGGCCCATCCTTGTCGTAGTGCGAGATGGCATGAATCTCGATCGGCGGCGTATTCTTGCCGATCTCGGGCGGCAGCTTGATCAGCGGCGTCTCGGGACCGAGCGGCGCGGTGAGGTCCACCACCTCGATGGCGCCCGATGCGAGCGCCGATGCAAAGTCGCTGAGAATTTGGGTACTGGTCATGCGGTCTCTCCGTCGCGCGCGATAAGGGTTTCTGGATGAGGCGGTTCAGCCCGGCCGGAAGCCTAGCGCAATCATTTTAGATATGAAATATCTGCGCTGGCAAGCGATCCGCTGAAACTCATATGGCTTACACAGCTTAACGGAGCGAGCAAATGCCTCACGATGCCGTCGTGATCGGCGCCGGTGTCAACGGGCTGGCGGCCGCTGTGCATCTTGCCGCCAAGGGCTGGAAGGTCGCTGTCGTCGAACGCGCCGACATGGCCGGCGGCGCCGTAAAGACCCGAGAGATCACGCGGCCGGGCTTTCGCCACGACCTCTATGCCATGAATCTGAGCCTGTTTGCCGGCTCGCCGTTTTTCGCCGCCCACAAGGATCGGCTCCTGGCGCACGGTCTCGCATTCGTGGGCGCGGAGCATTGCTTCGCGACGGCGTTTCCGGACGGGAGCTGGCTCGGAGTTGAAAAAAATCTCGAGGCCACCACGAAGCGGATTGCCGCTTTGAGCGCGGCGGATGCCGAACGCTGGCGCGCGATGGTTACGACCTTTGCCGGCGACGCGCCGCATATCTTCGCGCTGCTCGGTTCGCCGATGCCGTCGTGGCCGGCGTTGCGCGCGATCTTTGCAGCGTGGCGGGCGCGTGGCACGGCGTGGGTGGCCGAAACGGCGCGCCTCCTGGTCGCGTCGCCGCGGGAATGGCTCGACGAGAATTTCGACAATCCAAAGCTCAAAGCCATGATGGCGGTCTGGGGCATGCATCTTGATTTCTCGCCCGATTGCGCCGGCGGCGCGCTGTTTCCGTATCTGGAATCGATGGCGAACCAGAGCTTCGGCATGGCGCTTGGGCAAGGCGGCGCCGACTCAATCGTGGTAGCGATGGTACGCGCCATCGAAGCGGCAGGCGGCGAGGTGCGGCTTGGTGCGCCGGTGCAAAATATCGCCGTCGAAGGCGGCGCTGCCAAGGCCGTCGTGCTCGCGGACGGCGAGCATATCGACGCGACCCGGGCCGTCATCGCCAATCTCCATCCGCGGGTGTTGTTCGGCGATTTGATTCCGGATTCCTCCGGGCCGGCGCAACGGCTCGCCAGACTGCGGCCCGGACCCGGCACGATGATGATCCATCTCGCGCTCAACGATCTGCCGCCGTGGAGCGCGGGCGCTGAGCTTCGACGGTTCGCCTACGTCCATCTCGCGCCTTCATTTGCCGCGATGGCCAGGACCTACACCGAAGCGCTCGATGGTCTCTTGCCGGTCGAGCCGGCGCTGGTGATCGGGCAGCCCACGGCGATCGACCCCTCCCGCGCTCCACCGGGGCAACACGTGCTTTGGGTCCAGGTGCGGGTCTTGCCCGCGCATATCCGCGGCGACGCTGCCGGCCGTATCACCGGCACCGAGTGGGATACCGTGAAGGAAGCCTTCGCCGACCGCGTCATCGGCATCATCGAGCGCTACGCGCCGGGCTTCGCGGCGAACATTCTCGCCCGCGCGGTGCTCTCTCCCGCCGATCTCGAACGCGACAATCCGAACCTGGTCGGCGGCGACAGCCTCGGCGGCAGTCACCACCTCGATCAAAACTTTCTGTTCCGCCCGGCCTTCGGCTGGTCGCGGTACCGCACGCCGATCGATCGTCTTTATATGGTGGGCGCCTCGACGTGGCCCGGTGCCGGCACCGGCGCCGGTTCGGGTTTCATGCTGGCCAAAAGCCTCGCAGGCGCGTGAACGGCTTTTCGGCGCGCGGATGCTCTTTGTCAGTTTTTCGCCTTCAGCAGATCGCGCCCGATAATGAGCTTCTGCACTTCAGTCGCCCCCTCGTAGATGCGTAACGGTCGAATCTCCCGGTAGAGATGCTCGACGACAGAGCCGACGCCGACGCCAAGACCGCCGAACATCTGCACTGCCCGATCGATCACCCGTTGCGCGCCTTCGGTCGCGGCCATCTTCGCCATGGCTGCCTCTCGCGTCGTCGAGACGCCCTCGACGTCGCGGAGCCAGGCGGCTCGATAGGTCAGCAGCGCCGCGCCGTCGATCTCGGTCGCCATGTCCGCGAGCCCGGCCTGGGTCAACTGAAAATCGCCGAGCGTCTGGCCGAACATCTTTCGGGTCTTGGCGCGCCCAAGCGCCTCGTCAAGCGCACGGCGGGCGAACCCGAGTGCGGCGGCCGCCACCGAAGAGCGGAAGATATCAAGGTTGCGCATCGCGATCTTGAAACCCTCGCCGGACGACCCGATGAGGTTGGCGGCCGGAACGCGGCAGGCTTGAAATCGCAGCCGCGCCAACGGATGCGGTGCGGTGACTTCGAGCCGCTCGGCGATCTCAAAACCGGGCGTTCCGGCATCGACCGCGAACGCCGAGATACCGCGCGCGCCGGGCGCCTCGCCGGTCCGCGCAAAGACCACGTAGACGTCGGCGATGCCGCCGTTTGAAATCCAGATTTTCTCGCCGTCCAGCAGATAGTGATCGCCCGCGTGTTGCGCCGACAACGCCATGGCGGCGACATCGGAACCGGCCTCTGGCTCGGTGAGCGCGAACGCGGCGATGGCTTCGCCGCTTGCAACCCGCGGCAGATAGCGTTTCTTGAGTTCGTCCGATCCAGCGAGCCCGATCGGTCCACTGCCGAGGCCCTGCATCACGAAGGCGAAGTCCGCCAGCCCACTGTGCCGCGCCAGTGTTTCCCGAGCGATCACTAGATAGAGCGACCGCAGCGGATCGTGCGCACCGCCATAACCCGCCGGTACGCAATGCCGGAGCCATCCTGCGGCGCCGAGCGCGCGAACCCAGCGCACGCATATCGCATCGACGTTGCCGTGTACCGGATCGCCTCCCTCCACCTCGGCCACCGCCTGATGGGCCCATTGATCGAGCTCCTCGGCGAAGGCGCGGTGCTGCGCGTCGAAAAACGGCAGGCGCAGGTGCGCGGTCCGGCTCATGCTGGTTCTCCTCCCGGTCGTTCAGAGGTTAATGTTCGCACGATAGTGAGCTTCATAACCATGCCATCGGCAAATCATTGCATTTTTTGCCGTTCTCGGCAGACTGGCGCGTTGGTTGGTGCGCGCGTCGCGGGAGTGCCGTCATGAAAGTGATCATCGCAGGCGGGGGCATCGGCGGCCTGGTGACGGCGCTGATGCTGCACGCGCGCGGGATCGACTGCGAAATTTTCGAGCAGACGGACGGCATCCGTGAACTCGGCGTCGGCATCAACACGCTGCCGCACGCCATCAAGGAGCTGGCCGATCTCGGCCTCCTCGAACGCCTGGACGCCGTCGCGATCCGCACTTACGAGCTGTTCTACACCAATCGTTTCGGGCAGGAGATCTGGCGGGAGCCGCGCGGGCTCGATGCCGGCTACGACATCCCGCAATTCTCCATCCATCGCGGCCGGCTTCAGACCGTCATCTATCAGGCTGTGCGCTCACGGCTGGGCGAGTCGCGCATCCATCTCAATTGCCGGCTCGGTTCCTTCACCCAGGATGACGGCGGCGTCACCGCCTATTTCTTCGACCGAAGCGGTGCGCATCGGCACACCGCACGCGGCGACGTGCTGATCGGCGCCGACGGCATCCATTCGGTCGTGCGCGACAAGCTGTTTCCCAATGAGGGGCCGCCGCGCTGGAACGGCCTCATGCTCTGGCGCGGCGCGATCGATTGGCCGGCCTTCCTGACCGGACGCTCGATGGTCGTCGCCGGAGGGCTCGCGGCAAAGCTCGTCATTTATCCGATCGCAGAGGGCTCGCGGCCGGATAAGCGGCTGACGAACTGGGCTGTTGTTGGCCGCGTCGGCGATGCATCGATGCCGGTGCCGCAGAAACAGGATTGGTCTCGGCCAGGTCGCTTCGAGGACCTGATGCCGCACGTGCAGCGCTTCCGCATTCCCTACGTGGACGCGCGCAGCTTGATTGAGGCAACCAACGAGTTCTGGGAATATCCGATGTGCGACCGCGACCCGCTGCCGCGCTGGAGCCACGGCCGCGTCACGTTGTTGGGCGACGCCGCGCATCCGATGTACCCGGTCGGCTCGAACGGCGCCTCCCAGGCCATCCTCGATGCCCGGTGCCTGGCCGACCGGCTGAAAGATGCCGACCATCCGGGCCACGCGCTGTGGAGCTATGAGCAAACGCGCCTGCCGATGACGGCCGACATCGTGCAGATGAACCGCCGCGGCGGTCCGGAAGGCGTCATCGACGCGGTCGAAGCCCGCGCACCGGAAGGTTTCAGCAACATCGACGACGTGCTGTCGTTCGAGCAGCGCAAGGCCATCGTGCGCGGCTACGCCTCCGCCGCCGGCTTTGCACGCGAGCAGGTCAATAAGGCGGCGTGAGAGGTTTTGCGGGCTACTACTGCCTACGCCGGCGGCGGCAGGAACATGACTTCGTACTTGGCCGACAGCGCGACGACTTCCGGCGGCGTCTGTTCTCTCATGCTGTGGATGGCCCAGAACAGATCGTAGAGCTTGCGCGTCGGCGTCACCCAAAAAAAGCATTTCACGGTCTGGTCGGTCTTGTTGAAGATGCCGTGAGGAATTTGCATCGGCAACCGGATCAGATCGCCGGTCGTCGCGGTAAATTCGCGGCCTTCAAGGACGAGGTCGAACTTACCGTCGAGCATGTAGATGAATTCGTCCTGGGTCGGATGAATGTGGGGCGGAACGAACGTGCCGGGAGGAAACGTCGCGTGCCACGAAAGCGAGTTTTCCGAGACCTGCTTCGGCACGTAGGTCTGGCCGAGAATATTCCAGACGATGCCGTCTATGCCCGTGCCCGCCTTGGTGATGCCTGGCGTCATCGAAGTCATCCCACCCTTACTCCCGTTCCAGCCGCAGCTCGCGGCATTCAAGCACGCGTGCCGCGGATCGCCAATGTGCGGGGCGCACAATCATCTAACAGCGTAAATTTGCCTCAGCGGCCGTCATTATTAAATCCGCACAGGCAGCTTCACAAGCCTACTGATTTAAACTTAAAATATCTGGCCGGGCCCGCTCGACAAATGGCCGCCCGGGCCGCGGGCACTTAAATCGTTGCAGGCCCCTGTCAGGAGACTGGATATGATCAAGCTTAAGTCGCTCGTTGCCATCGCGGCGGCATTTGGATTATGGGCGTCCGCCGCCTATGCCGAGGACAATCTCAAGGTCGGCCTGATCGCCACCCTTTCAGGGCCGCCTGCCGTGCTCGGCGGGCAATTGCGCAACGGCTTCACGCTTGCGGTCAAGGAGCTGGGCGGCAAGCTCGGCGGCCGCGACGTCGACATCATCGTTGCCGACGACGAGCTCAAGCCGGACGTGGCGGTGACCAAGGTCAAGTCGCTCATCGACCGAGACAAGGTCGATTTCGTGGTCGGCCCCATCTTCTCCAACATTCTCGGCGCGATCATGAAGCCCGTTACCGAGGCGAATGTGATCCTCATCAGTCCGAACGCGGGATCGTCGAGCTTTGCCGGCAAGGACTGCAATCCGAATTTCTTTGTCACCTCCTACCAGAACGACCAGGTGCATGAGGTTCTGGGCCAGTACGCGCAGGATTCCGGCGCCAAGAAAGTCATCATCATCGTGCCGAACTACCAGGCCGGCAAAGATGCCGCCGCGGGCTTCAAGCACAAATTCTCGGGCGAAATCCTTGACGAAATTTACGTGCCACTCGGCCAGCTCGACTACTCGGCGGAACTGTCGCGGATCGCCGCCGCGAAGCCCGACGCCATCTTCGCCTTCATTCCTGGCGGCATGGGCGTGAACTTCGTCAAACAATTCAGCCAGGCCGGCCTCGCCGACAAGATCACCTTCCTGTCCGCCTTTACCGTCGACGAGTCGACCCTTCCGGCGCAGCAGGACGCTGCCCTTGGCATGTTTGCCGGCGCCAACTGGGCGCCCAATCTCGACAACCCGCAAAACAAGGCATTCGTCGATGCATACTTGAAGGAGTACAGCGCCGTGCCGGCGAGCTACGCCTTCCAGGCCTACGACGCGGCCTTGCTGATCGACAGCGCCGTGCGCGCGGTCAAAGGCAACCTCACCGACAAGGACGCGTTGCGCGCGGCGCTCAAGAAAGCCGAGTTCAAGTCGCTGCGCGGCGGCTTCGCGTTCAACAACAACCACTATCCGATCCAGGATTTTTATCTGACCAAAGTCGCCAAACGCCCGGACGGCAAATATGAGACCGAAATCGTCAAAACCGTGTTCTCCAAATACGGCGACTCGTACGCGAAGGACTGTGCGATGAAGTAGGCGGTCAGCCGCGCCGCCACGACAACCGGCGGCGCGGCCGATCCGGCTGACGGAAGACGCCCTCGCCTCCCGTTGCGGTGGCGCAACCGCGGGACCTGGTCCCGATACGAGTTCCATGTCAGGTACGCTCTTCCTCGTCCAAGTCTTGAACGGATTGCAGCTCGGCGTTCTTTTGTTTCTGATCGCGGCTGGCCTGACGCTGGTCTTCGGCGTCATGGATTTCATCAATCTGGCTCACGGCGTCCAATACATGCTCGGGGCCTACCTTGCCGTCGCGTTCTACGGCGTCGTCGGCAACTTCCTGGCTGCGCTGATCCTGGCATTGCTGGCGGCGCTCGCCTTCGGTTTGCTGCTCGAATTTCTCATCTTCCGGCACCTCTACGAGCGCGACCATCTCGACCAGGTCATCGCCACGTTCGGCATCATCCTGTTCCTCAATCATGCCGTGAGGGTGATCTGGGGCGCGGCGCCGTTGACGCTGCCGGTACCGGATTTTTTCACCGGCACGGTCGTTCTGATGGACGGCCAGCTCTACCCGGTCTGGCGTCTCGTCATCATCGCTTCCGGCCTCGTCGTCGCGGCAAGCCTTTATGGACTGGTGTCGTTTACCCGGATCGGCATGCTGGTGCGGGCGGGCGCTACCAATGCCCGCATGGTGTCGGCGCTCGGCGTCAACATCGAGCGCCTGTTCATGATCGTGTTCGGCTTCGGCACGATGCTGGCGGGCTTTGCCGGGATCATGATCGCACCGATCATTTCGGTCGAACCCGGGATGGGTGACAACATCCTGATCCTAGCTTTCGTGGTGATCGTGATCGGCGGCATCGGCTCGATCCGCGGCGCATTTCTCGCGGCATTGTTGATCGGTCTCGTCGACACGCTCGGTCGCTCCTTCTCGATCGATATTCTCCGCCTGATGATGGGTCCCTCGCCCGCCCGCATGGCGGGTCCGGCGATTGCGTCGATGCTGATCTACGTCCTGATGGCGATTGTGCTTTACGTGCGGCCGGCCGGCCTGTTTCCAACAAGGGGCCGCTGAAATGAGCGGTGCGCCACTTGCCGCTCCAGGCAAACCGCGCGCGCTTCGTCCGACACGCGACGTCGTGCTTCCCATACTGATGTTTCTCGTCTTCGCGCTGCTGCCGCTTTTCGCCTTGCTGACGGCCAAGCAATACCTGCTCGACATCGGCGCTCGTATGATGGTCTTTGCGGTTGCTGCGGTCGCACTCGATCTTTTGGTCGGCTACGCCGGCCTCATTTCGTTCGGCCACGCGGCGTTCGTCGGGCTCGGCGCTTATGCCGTCGGTATCCTGTCCGCTCACGGCGTGGATGACGCGCTTATCTCACTGCCCGTCGCCATCGTGGTTTCGATGCTGTTCGCCTGGCTGACGGGCGTCGTTTGTCTGCGCACCAAAGGCGCGTATTTCATCATGATCACGCTCGCTTTCGGGCAGATGGTGTATTTCATCGCAACGTCGCTGGCGCCCTACGGCGGCGACAACGGCCTGACCATTGCGGCGCGCAATACCATCGTCGGCTGGCCGCTGCTCAAGAGCGACCGCGCATTCTACTATTTCACCCTTCTCTGCCTGCTGGCGACCTATCTGTTCTGCCGCGCGCTGGTCGTATCGCGCTTCGGGCGCGTGCTGCGCGGCACCAGGGAAAATGCGACCCGGATGGCGACGATCGGATTCGACGCCCGGAGATTCCAGCTCTTTGCGTATGTCATTGCCGGTGGTCTCGGCGGTTTCTCCGGATTCCTGCTTGCCAATCTGACCGAGTTTGTGAGTCCCGCTTATATGTCGTGGCAGCAATCCGGCGAACTGATCGTCATGGTGATCCTTGGCGGTGTCGGCACACTTGACGGCGCCATCATCGGCAGCGCCGCCTATTTGCTTGCCGAAGAATGGCTGTCCGGGTTTACCGAGAACTGGAAGGTGATATTCGGGCCGATACTTGTGCTGATCGTGCTGTTCGCACGTGGCGGGCTGATCGGCATTGCTTCTCGCCTTTGGCGGCGGTCCGGTCATGCCTGAGCCCGTGCTTCGCCTCGAAGGCCTGCGCAAGAACTTCGGCAGCCTGGTCGTGACCGACGACATCACGCTTGATGTCATGCCCGGCGAGATGCACGCCATTATCGGCCCGAATGGAGCGGGAAAGACCACGCTGATCAATCAGATATCCGGACTGATTCCGCCGGACGAGGGAAAAATCCTGTTCGCCGGCGCCGACGTAACCGCCTTGCCGCCGGAAGCGCGCGCCTTGCGCGGGCTATCACGCAGCTTTCAGATTTCCTCGATCCTTCCGGGCTTCCCGGTGCTTGAGAATGTCGCGCTCGCCGTTCAGGCGCGCGAAGGTTCAAGTCTGCGGTTCTTCGGCCGAGCCGCCGACGAGACGGCGCTCAATGCACCGGCCATGACCGCGCTCGAACAGACCGGCATCGCCGACCGTGCGCATGTGCGCGCCGGCGAGCTTTCGCATGGCGAGAAACGGGCGCTCGAGCTTGCCATTGCGCTTGCCATGAAGCCGACACTGCTTCTGCTCGACGAGCCGATGGCCGGAATCGGGCGCGAGGAAACCGAGCGGCAGGTCGAATTGCTGCTTCGGCTCAAAGGCCAATTGACCATGATCCTCGTCGAGCACGACATGGCCGCGGTATTCGCCCTGGCCGATCGCATTTCGGTGTTGATCCGCGGCCGGGTCCTCATCACTGGCATGCCGGACGAAGTGCGCGCCGATCCGCAGGTCGTAGCGGCGTATCTCGGCGCACAAATGGAATGAGGCGGACGGTGCTGACGATCGAAACGCTCAAAGCCGCCTATGGCGCCGCGCAGGTCCTGTTCGACGTAAGTTTCACCGTCGGCGAGGGCGAAATGGTCACGCTCCTTGGCCGCAACGGTATGGGCAAGACCACCACTATCTCGACCATTATGGGGCTGATGCCAGCGGCCGCCGGGCGGATCACGTTCGACGGTTTGCAGCTCGGCGGCTTGCCGCCGTATCGCATCGCCCAAGCAGGGCTTGGCCTGGTGCCAGAAGGCCGTCAGATTTTTCCGACGCTCAACGTCGAGGAGAACCTGATCGCGACCGCCGCAGCCCGCTTTGGACCGCCGCGCTGGCGGCTTAAGGACGTCTATCGGATGTTCCCCAGCCTCGCCGAGCGCCGCCGCAACATGGGCAACCAGCTCTCGGGCGGCGAGCAACAAATGCTGGCGATCGGCCGTAGTCTGATGACGAATCCAAAGCTCCTCATCCTCGATGAGGCGACCGAGGGACTGGCGCCGCTCATCCGCAACGAAATCTGGGTGAGTCTCAAGCAGCTGAAGGCCGACGGCCAGGCCATTCTGCTGGTCGACAAGCACATCGACGCGCTGCTCAAGCTCGCCGACCGCCATGTCGTGATCGAAAAGGGCCATGTGGTCTGGTCGGGCACATCAGCGGCACTCATCAAGGATCCGACCGTGCGGCAGCGGTATCTTCAGGTGTGATCCCACACCGGGGCCGAAGCGTTGTTACACGCAAATCAAGAATCAGCTCCCGGAAACGATCGATGCGGCCCGTCTTATTCCGAGACTCAGAATTCGATGCAGCAGGTCTGGGTAAGCAAGACCGTCGTGCCGAGCGGCCGATGCAAATTCCTGGCTTTCCGCGATTTCGGGATTGGGATTCGCTTCGAGGAAATAGGTAATGCCATTGGCGGCGAGGCGGAAATCGATGCGGGCATATCCATCGAGCTCCAACGTCCGGTAGATCCGTTTGGCCATTCGCTGGATGCGGGCGTGTAACTCAGGCTCGAGATCTTTGGCCGGTCCGTGCAGGATACCGCGGCGCTCCTGATAGTCGGGATCGTGTTTGACCTTCTCCGTGGCGATGGGCCAGGCACCTTGGGCCATGTTGCCGAATTCAAGCTCCCACACCGGCAGCACTCGCAGCCGTTCGTTGCCGAGCACACCGACGTAAAGCTCACGCCCCTCGATGTACTGTTCGGCGATGGCAGCGGTACCAATCCGTTCGTGAATGAATGTGACACGTTCCGCAAACTTGTCGTCGGTATCGACGACGGATGCTTGAGAAATGCCGTATGAGCCGTCCTCGCTCAGGCTCTTGACGATCAGAGGCAAGGCAAGCCGTGCCGGACGCCGGACCTTTCGGCGCATCGGGAAGACGGCAAAGGCGGGCACCGGAATCCGATGGTAGTGCACGAGCGCCTTGGACATGCCCTTGCCGCGCGCCAGCATCAGGCCGCGCGGGTTGCATCCGGTATACGGGATACGCATCAGCTCGAGATAACTTGCGACGTTTTGGTCGTAAATGGCTTCGCCGTGAAACTCCTCGAGCAAGGTCAGCACGACGTCCGGCTTCCAGTCGTCGATCTTGTCACGAATCGGCTTGAGCTCGTCATGCACACCGAGTGGACTGACGTCGTGCCCGGCGGCACGCAGGGTTTTTACGACGTCATACTCCGTTTTCCATTCATTGATTTGCTGCTCGCTGTACCCCTTGGTTGAATCCGGGGGTATCAGGTCCGGGTGGACGAGCACCAGGACACGAAGCCGTTTCATAACGCGATCCATCTTCGCCGCGACGAACCAAGGAGCGAATGCATCGTTTTGGCGGTCAACAGCACGGTAAATTCCATAACCAGTTTGCGCTCGGAGCCAACGGCGCGCAGATTGAGTTCGCGGCATCTGGCTATCATATCGTCGAGCACCGCATCGAGCGTGAGCTGGTATTCACCCGTCCACTTCGCAACGAACTCTCGAACTCTTGTGCGGTTGCGTCTGATGAACAACGAAGCCGCCTCCGACCGGCGATGCTTTGGATCGGCGGAGAACAGACGCAGCAAATCGCGGTCATAGGTCTTCGGCGTATCGAAGGCATAGATCGCCTGTTTCTTTTTGTAATGTTCGGCGAGCGTCTCCGTGAGTCGCGACAGAGGGTCCACCCGTTCCCTGTGGGTAAGCAGCGGCCGCCGCGTGGCGATTTCCGCCATCAACTCGTCAACGTATTCAAGCTTCTTGAGCGCCGGCCATCCGGCATAGCGCTTCCGCCAATTGGAACGGGGCCTGAGCCACACAGCAAACGTTTCGGCGAAATCCTCGTCCGGATGGCTTTGAGCGTACCAGAGCCGAAGATGCTGGACAAAATGCCGGCTCGCCGGATTTGGCCGGTAGTAACGTGGATAGCGCTTCGAGGTTGGGCCAAATAACTGCTGCCACCGGCGGCGGCGAGACAGCTGATAAGCGTGCTGGACGACATGACCGGCTTCGTGCCGGAGAATGTTCATGCACTCGGACCAGGTGCCGCCCTCAACGTCGATGATCATTTTCCTTTCCAGCCGCATCAACCGCGGATGGGCCAGATAGAACGGAATCGCGATACCAGGTGTGGTGTCCGGGCTGAACCACTCGTTTGATATCCAGACGTGGGGCCGGACTTGGATGCCGCGCTCTTCGAGCTCGCCGTGCAGATTGTGGACACAGTCCTCGAGCCAGGTGCCTTCGACCGCGACCTTAAGATCCTTGAGGCGTCTCTTCAGCAACTGATCGTCGGAAAGTGAGGCCCAGGCAAATTTCCTACGCGGCATGGTGCTTAAGACCTGGAACGAATGGATGCCTCGATGATGTCATGAGAGGCAGTCTGCGACAACCGCCACCCAGTGTCCGAACGGAATGGCTGAGCCCTCAATCCATCGACCGATAGCCGTTCCGGTCAGAGCAGGTCGTGGTTGTCCCTGCCCGCAACGCCTGCTCCTGCCGCCTCAGCAGACATCAAAACCGCGCTCTAGACTTCCGGCACCACCGCGGTCGTCTCGATCTCCAGACGCGCTTCGGGCTCGACGAGGCGGGTGACGGCAACCAGCGCCATCGCCGGATAGTGGTCGCCCATCACCTCCCGGTAAACGTCGCCAAGCGCGGAGCGCGATTTTAGATACTCGTCCATATCGCGGACGTACCAGGTCATCCGCACGATATCGCGCGCGGATGCGCCGCCCTCGATAAGGACCGCAATAATATTGGAAAAAACCTGGCGCGTTTGTCCTACGAAATCCGCCGGAAAGCGCCCGCGCTCGTCCCAGCCGACCATTCCGCCGACGAAAAGAAGGTCGCCACGGGCCTTGATGCCGTTGGCGTAGCCTTTGGGCCGCGGCCAACCCGAGGGCTGCAGCACGATATTCGACCTCGTGCGCGGCGGAAGGGTCTCGGTTGGGCTGTCGGGCAATTCAATCTCCCTAGGATGCGAGCTTGCTCGCGGCCGATTGTGTAGCTTTGCGCCGTAACTCGAAGCGCTGCAATTTTCCGGTCTCAGTGCGCGGCAAGCTTGTCACATATTCCACCGCACGCGGATATTTGAAAGGCGCAACCGCCGCCTTGACATACTCTTGCAGCGTGCGTGTCAGTGCGGCATCGGCGGTAAAACCCTGATTGAGGACCACATAGGCTTTGACGATCTGACCCCGCTCGTCGTCGGGCTGGCCGACGACGCCACACTCGGCGACCGCCGGATGTGTCAGCATGACCGTCTCCACCTCCGGCCCCGCGATGTTGTAGCCCGCCGATATGATCATGTCGTCGGAGCGTGCCTGATACCTGAAGTAGCCGTCGGCATCCTTGATATAGGTGTCGCCGGTAATGTTCCAACCATGTTGCACGTACTCGGCCTGACGCTTGTCACCGAGATAGCGGCAGCCGGTCGGGCCTCTCACGGCCAGGCGCCCCGGTGTTCCGGCCGGCACTTCGCGGCCGGCCTCATCGACGACACACGCTTCGTATCCCGGAACCGGTTTTCCGGTCGCGCCGGGAAGCATCTCCTCCTCGCGCGACCCAATGAAGATGTGCAGCATTTCGGTCGAGCCAAGGCCGTCGATGATGCGGATGCCGGTCGCGCCCAGCCATGCCTCGAACGTGGCCCCGGGCAAGGTCTCCCCGGCGGACACGCATTTTCGCAGCGACGAAAGATCGTGATCGACGAGCTTGCCGAGCATATTGCGAAAGGCCGTCGGGGCGGTAAAACAAACCGTGGCCTTGAGCTTTCCGAACGCAGGCAGGAGTTCGTCCGGGCCGGCTTTCTCCAACAGGACGGCAGCCGCGCCGACGCGAAGCGGGAACAGCACCAGCCCGCCGAGCCCAAAGGTAAACGCGATCGGCGGCGAGCCGATGAAGCGATCGGCACGATCGGCGCGGAGCACGTATTTGCCGAAAGAGTCGCAAATCGCCAGCATGTCGCGGTGGAAATGCATGGTGCCCTTCGGCACGCCGGTCGTGCCCGACGTAAACGCGATCAAGCACACGTCGTCGCTTGCCGTGTCGCAAGTGTCGAAATGTTCGTAGCCCGGCTTCATCATCAGCGACTCGAGACTGTCGGCGGCGCTCGGTCCCCAATAGACCATCCGGCGCAGTGCGGGCGCGAGCGGCCTGGCCTTCTCCATTTCGTCGGCGAGCCGCACGTCGCACAGCGCAAGCCGGATTTCGGCTTTCGTGAGCGGGAAAGCGATCTCCTTGGCGCGCAGCAGCGGCATGGTCGCGACCACGATGCCGCCAGCCTTGATGACCGCAAAATACGCCGCCACCATCGTCGGACTATTGGGCCCGCGCAACAGAACCCGATTGCCAGGCACCATGGCAAGGTCGCGGATCAACACATTGGCAATGCGATTCACGCGCTCGGCGAGATCGGCATAGGACCATCGCTCCGTCGGCGAGATGAGGCAATCGCGGCTGCCCTGCCCGGCAGCGACCCAATCATCGACGAACGCGGTCACGCAGTTCAAGCGATCCGGGTAATGCAGCTCCGGCAGCTTGAACAAAAATTCCGGCAATTGCTCGGGTAGCGGCAGATGATCGCGCGCGAATGTGTCGATATGTGCCGACGGGATCATGGTGCGTCTTCCTTGAGCTCCTAATTGACAAGCCCAACAAGCGGGTTCAGTTGCCCCCGAACACCGGCTTGCGCTTGTCCGCGAACGCCCGGTACGCGCGGACAAAATCCTCGGTTTCCATGCATAACGCCTGAGCCACCGCCTCAGCCTCGATGGCCGTCTCGACCGACATGGCCCATTCCATTTCCAGCATGCGTTTGGTCATTGCGTTGCCGAAGGTCGGTCCGGCGGCGAGTTCGGCGGCCAGCGTGTGCGCATCGACAAGCACGTTTGCCGGGGTGGAAAGCCGGTTGAAGAAGCCCCACCGCTCGGCGTCGTCGCCGCCGAGGGCGCGGCCGGTGAACAAAAGTTCCGCCGCGCGGCCTTGGCCAATGATGCGAGGCAAGATCGCGCAGGCGCCCATATCACAGCCGCCGAGACCGACCCGGTTAAACAGGAAAGCCACTTTGGCGTTCGGGGTTCCAATGCGGATGTCGGAAGCCATTGCCATGATAGCGCCAGCGCCCGCGCACACACCGTCGATCGCGGCGATGACCGGCTGCGAGGCTGCCCGCATCGCCTTAACGAGTTCGCCGGTCATCCGCGTGAAATCCAGCAGTCCGGTCGTGTCCATCTCCGTGAGCGGCTTGATGATCTCGAACACATCGCCGCCCGAACAGAAATTTCCGCCCGCGCCGGTGACCACGATAGCCTTGATGGTCTTGTCGCGCGCGGCGGCGCGAAAGATATTCGCCAGCTCGGCATAGCTCTCGAACGTCAACGGATTTTTGCGCTCCGGACGATTGAGCGTAATCGTCGCGACCGCGCCGGCGACCGCAAGATGCACATGCTGGGCGGCATAACCCGAGAGCGGCAGCGTCACCGGATTGGCGCTGGTCATCGCGGCGGCTCTCCTGAAATCGCAACGCGCGCCGACGCTTTCGTTTTGGCCAGAAGCCGCATCAACAAATCGATGTCGGCGGGCGAAAGCTGGGAGACGATCTCGGCGATCCAGCCTTCGTGGGCGCGCGCCATGGCGCGGAACACGCGGCGGCCCTCCGGAGTGAGACTCACGAGCTGCGCTCTGCGGTCGCTTCGCGACTGGCGCCTATCCAACAGCCCGAGCGCCACCAGCCGTTCGGAAAGCCCGGTGACATTGCCGTTCGAGACCATCATGCGCCGCGACAGCTCGCCCAGCGTCATGCCGCCGGGCGCCTTGTCGAGTTGCGCCATAAGGTCGAATCTCGGCAACGTGACGTCGAATTCCTGACGCAAACGGCGGCGAACCTCACCCTCGATCAAAGTCGTGCAGGTCAAGAGCCGCAGCCAGAGCCGCAACTCGCTTTCATGGTCGCCGGGTCGCTCGGTGACCTTGGTTTCCGCATCCAGCGGGACGCTCGTCGTTTCCTGCACGCGGTGCCTCTCGTGTCAGCCGGGTAGCATTTGCGCGCCCACCCCAGTCACTTGCCGGTGAAGAATCATTTTAAGGTTCAAATTTATAGGCTTCAAGTAGACTTAGGTCTCGGCTAGCCGACCATGACTTCGCCACCCGCCACCGCGATGGCCTGCCCCGTGATGGAATTCGCCCCAGCCGAGGCAAGCCAGAGGACGGCCTGCGCGACTTCATCGGGCGTCACCAGACGACCTTGCGGATTCGATGTTGCCAGTGTGGCGCGCGCGTCGTCGCGGCTGCGCTTGGTTTTAGCGACGATGTTGTCGACCGCGCGCTCGAACAGGGGTGTCTCGGTGTATCCCGGACAGACCGCGTTGACGGTGATCCCGGCGCGGGCGAATTCCAGCGCCAGACTGCGCGTCAAGCCGATGACGGCATGCTTCGCGGCCACATAGGCCGACACATAGGCATAGCCGGTAAGGCCGGCAGTGGACGCGACATTGATCACCCGCCCGGCGCGCTTGGCGATCATGTCAGACACGACCTCCCTGGTGACCAGAAATGTACCGGTGAGATTCACGGCGAGCACTCTGTTCCAGGTTGCCAGATCGGTTTTCGCAAACGGTGCGCTCGGCGCCTCGCCGGCGTTGTTGACCACAACATCGATCGGACCAAATAAGCTCCGCGCAGACTCGACGCCTGCGCGGACCTTGTCCTCATCGGTCACATCGAAATCGGCAACAACGTGAGTGCGGGCGTCGCCGAGCGACGTTTGCAACGCGGCCAGCGGATCAAGGCGGCGGCCGGTGAGGCTCACCCGCGCGCCAGCTTTGGCGCATGCAACCGCGATCGCCGCGCCGATGCCGGTCCCGGCGCCGGTGACGAGCACGTGCCGATCGCTGAGCGAATAGTCCGCCACGACTGTCATTCGTCCTTAGCTCGGCCGCGGACCGGCGGCGGCGCGAGCGAGGTTGGTTTCGTATTGCGCCTTGCCGGAGAGATATTGCTTGGGCCAGGCGATCGATTTCACGCCGATCTTTGCCGCCTCGTGCAAGGTCCAGGCGGTATCGGCGAGATGCGGGCGGGCAAGAGCGCAGAGATCGGCGCGGCCGGCCGCGATGATCGAATTGGCGTGGTCGGCTTCCGAAATCGCGCCGACGGCCACCGTCGCGATGCCGACCTCATTGCGGAGCTTGTCCGAAAACGGCGTCTGAAAGAGGCGTCCGTAGACCGGCTTTTCCTCCTTTGACACCTGCCCGGAGGAGCAGTCGACAAGATCGGCGCCGGCCTCCTTGAACATTTTCGCATAGATTGCGGCATCGGCGGGCGTATTACCGCCCTCGGTCCAGTCGTGACACGAGAGGCGGACCGACATCGGCCTTTCTTGCGGCCAGACCTCGCGGACGGCCCGGAAAACCTCAAGCGGGTACCGAGCATTGTTCTCGTGCGAACGGCCATATTCGTCGGTGCGATGGTTCGTCAGCGGCGAGAGAAAGCAAGACAGCAGATAACCGTGAGCACAGTGAAGCTCGATGATGTCGAAGCCGGCCTCGATGCCGCGCCTCGTGGCCGCGACGAAATCCGCTTTCACCCGGTCCATGTCGGCGCGCGTCATGGCGTGCGGCACCTGGCTGTTCGCCATGTAAGGCAGCGCCGAGGCGGAAATCAGGGGCCAGTTGCCCGCTTCCAGCGGCTGGTCGATACCCTCCCAGGCCACGCGCGTCGAACCCTTGCGGCCAGCGTGGCCGAGTTGCAGGCCGAATTTTGTCGACGTCGTCGTGTGGACGAAATCGACGATGCGCTTCCACGCCGCCACCTGCTCGTCGTTCCAAAGGCCAAGACAGCCGGGCGTGATGCGCGCGTCCGGCGAGACGCAGGTCATTTCGCTGAACAGCAGACCGGCGCCGCCGAGCGCACGGCTGCCGAAATGGACGAGATGAAAGTCGTTGGGCAGGCCGTCATCGGCCGAATACATGGCCATCGGCGACATGACGATACGGTTCTGCAGCGTCAGTCCGCGCACACGGTAGGGCGTGAACATCGGCGGCACGGGAGGACCGTCCGGATCGACATTGATTCCGGCGCGCGCCGCAAACCACCGTTCGTAGTCTTCCAGCCATACCTTGTCGCGAAGACGCAGGTTTTCGTGGCTGATGCGCTGCGAGCGCGTCAGCAGCGAGTACATGAACTGCTCGGGCTCGAGCGTATCGGCATAGCGGCTGCCGACGACCTCGAACCACTCCATCGCGTTGCGGGCGGCGTTCTGGATACGGGCGACATCTATCGCGCGCACCTCCTCGTAGGCCGCAAGCACCGCGGGGATTTTGTCCGACGTTGCACCCAGGTTTCTGAATTGCCTGGTCAGCTCGATGGCGTCTTCAAGCGCAAGCTTGGTGCCGGATCCGATGGCGAAATGAGCGGTGTGGGCAGCATCGCCCATAAGCACGACATGGTTTTTGCCGTTGAAGTGACTCCACTTGCCGCAGATCAGGCGGCCGAAGTTGAGCCAGGCCGAACCGCGCAAATGCCTGGCATTGCTCATGAGCTTCGCGCCGTCGAGGACTTCGCTAAAAAGCTGTTCACAAAACTCAACCGAACGTGCCTCGTCGGCTGCGTCGAGGCCGTGCGCCTGGAAGACATCTTCCGTTGTTTCGATGATGAAAGTTGAGGTGCTTTCGTCGAACTTATAGATGTGGGCCTGGAACCAGCCATGCTCGGTGCGGCGAAAATCGAACGTGAAGGCATCGTAGCTCTTGTTGGTGCCGAGCCAGATGAATCGATTCGGCCGCATCACAAGATCGGGCCTGAAGGCATCCCGATAGCGATTGCGAATTTTTGAGTTGACCCCGTCCGACGCGATGATGAGATCGGCATCGGGAAATTCCAGATCGGAATCGACCTCCCGGTTGAAGACCAGTTCGACGCCGAGCGCCTCGCAGCGCGCCTGGAGGATATTGAGAAGCTTCTTGCGCCCGATACCGACGAAGCCATGGCCGGTGGTGCGCATCCGCTTGCCCTTGATCAAGACCTCAATATCGTCCCAGTGATTGAAAGCGCTCTCGATTTCCTGGGCGGTCTCGGGGTCCCACGCGCGCATGTTCTCCATCGTGGCATCGGAAAACACGACGCCCCAGCCGAACGTATCGTAGGGCTTGTTGCGCTCGACCACCGTCACGTGGTGCGCAGGATTTTCCTTCTTCATCAGCAGGCCGAAATAGAGCCCCGCCGGGCCGCCCCCGATGCAAACGATACGCATATTTCTCTCCGTCCGAATCGCGAACGATTTTACGTCACGTATTTGGCTTTAGCGCCAAGCATTAGCCATTGGTGGCGACAACCACAAGCACCATGGCCGCCACGCGAGCGCGCGCCCAACGCCGTACTGGCGGTTACGCCACACCAAGCTTCTTTGGCGTCTTTGGCACCGGAACGACAGTCCGGATTTCGCCGGAACTACCGGCGTTTCGACGTCAAATCTTCGGCGGATCGAGTGATCGCGCGGGGGAACCCACAATTGCGCCGCGCGTTAGCATGAAGCGGTTGAGATCGGCGCGCCGCCCGTCTCACGCCCTCAAGCAAAAAGGAACCTGCCATGGGATTGTTCTCGAAAGACATCAAGACGATGAACGACCTGTTCGTGCACACGCTGCGCGACATCTACTACGCCGAAAAGCAGATCGTGAAGGCGTTACCCGACATGATCCAGAAGGCGAGCGATCCGCAGCTCAAACAGGGCTTTCAAGGCCACCTGCGTGAAACCGAAAATCACGTGAAGCGTTTGGAACAAGTATTCGAAAAAATCGGCGAGAAGGCGAAGGGCGTGGATTGCCCAGCAATCGACGGCATCATCGAGGAGGCGAACGAGGTTGCCGGCGAAGTCGACGACAAGGCGGTTCTCGATGCTGCGCTTATCGCGGCTGCGCAGGCCGTCGAGCATTACGAGATGACACGCTACGGCACACTGATCGCGTGGGCGAACCAGTTGGGCCGGCGGGACTGCGTCTCATTGCTGCAGCAAACCCTCGATGAGGAGAAGGCGACTGACAAGAAGCTCACGGCCGTGGCCGAGAGTCACGTGAACCGCAAGGCGGCATAAGCCCGGGAGCTGCGGAACCTTCGGGGTATCCCAGGGTTTCCAAAAAACGACAATCACAGCTTGGAGGGAGAATGACGATGGACTGGAACCGCGTCGAAGGGAACTGGAAGCAGACCAAGGGAAAGATCAAAGAGAAATGGGGTCAGCTTACCGAAGACGATATGACGCAAATCGACGGGAAACGCGACCAGCCTGAAGGCAAGATCCAGGAGCGCTACGGACTCGCGAAAGACCGGGCGCGCAAGGACATCGACGATTGGCTGAGCACGATGAACTAACGGTACGGCTTCGTACTTGCTTGGCCAAGTTGGACAACGGCGTGGCGCGCAAGCATCACGCCGTTTTCTTTTGCGGCAGAGGCGCGGGCGGCCCAGGCACTTAGCCCGGCTCGGCCACTTCGAAACATCGGCCCGATAGTCTCGTTCACCATCGAGCATCGACATATTGGAAAATTCAATGAGCCCCGACGCGAGAGCCCCTGAATATAAAGAAGCCGATCGGCGAACCGCCCAAGAACCGGTCGTTTCGACGCCGCGCGCGCGGCAAGGGTGTCACCGGGCACAACGTCCGCTACGTGCTCGCCTTCGGCATCGCCGCCGTCGTCGTGGCGTTTGTTATCGTCTATTTCGTCTACGTTTGACGGCGACGGCTCGTTCTCAGTCGCTTCGTTCGACGAACGCGTGCCTGGCTTTGGCGACATCGCCGGCGCCGACCGCCGGGGCGGCGTTGCCCCAGCTATTGCGAATGTAAGTAAGGACGGCGGCGACCTGGTCGTCATTTAGCAGCCAGCCGAACTGCGGCATGGCGGCGCCTGTCGGCGCCTCCTGCGTGGCCACGCCGCGCGCCCCGCGCAGCACGACGTGGAGGAGCGAGGTGGGATCGTTCTGTTGAAGGATTGACGAGTTGTCCAGCGCGGGGAACAAACCTGCGATACCTTTGCCGTCGGACGTATGGCAACCGGCGCACGCGTCGGCGTAGATATTCCTGCCGATCTTCATGATCGAGTCGCTCGACGCGACTGGCGACTCATGTTCCTGATCGTTTCGACCGGGCTGATCCTTCAAATAGACGGCGATCGCCTTGAGATCGGCATCGCTCATATGTGAGGTGGAATTGCCGACCGTTTCGGACATCAGGCCGGTTGCAGCACCGGTTCGATTGTGCCCCGTCTTAAGGTAGGTGGCGATTTCGTCCACCGACCATCCGCCAACGCCGCGGCGCCGATCGCCGGTGATGTCCGGCGCAAACCAGCCCTGCAACGCGTAACCCCGCAGCCGCTCGCCCGTCTTGTCGCCGCCAAGGAAATTCTTCGGCGTGTGACAAGCGCCACAATGGCCGAGGCCTTCGGTCAGGTAGGCGCCGCGATTCCACTGCGCGCTCTTGTTCGGATCGGGCCGGAACGTGCCCGGTGTGAAGAAGAGGCGATTCCAGACCAGCATCGACGCGCGAATATCGAGCGGAAACGGCAATTGATTGGGCTCCACCGTGTTCTGCACGGCCGGAACCGTGTTGAGATAAGCGCGGATCGCCAACGCATCGCCGCGCGTGACCTTGGTGTAATAGTTGTACGGCATCGCCGGGTAGAGATGCGTTCCATTCCGGCCAGTACCCTTCGTCACGGAGTTGATGAATTCCTGATCGGTCCACGCACCGATGCCAGTCAGCGGATCTGGCGTGATGTTGGGCGCGATCAACGCGCCAAATGGCGTTTCGATCACGCGCCCGCCGGCCAAATCCTGACCGCTGCCGGGCAGCGTGTGGCATGCGGCACAGTCGCCGACGATCGCGAGATAATGCCCTCGTTCGATCTGGGCGAAGTCCTGCGAATCGATGTTGGCCGCTGCGGCGATGCCGGCCGATAAAATCAGCACGCCACCAAGCCAGAGCCCGCCCGCAAGCCTGGGCAACGAAGCCGCAAAAATTTTCGCGCCATCACGCATGCACGAGGGGGCCCGGACTCTTGAGATACTGCGAACGGATCGCGGCTGCCGACCAATACGCAAGCGCGCCCACCGTCCCGGTAGGATTGTAACCGGCGTTCTGCGGGTACGCGCTCGCGCCTTGCACAAACAGATTGGGTACGTCCCAGCTCTGCAGATATCGGTTCAGCGCGCTGTTGCCCGGGTTGTCACCCATGATGGCGCCGCCGCAGAGATGCGACGTCTGATAGTCAGTCACATCGTAAGGTCCCTTGCGCGGTTGTTTCACCACCTGCTTGGCGCCCATTTGCTGGAGGATTTCGGCGTACTTGTCGGT
>Ga0302325_10002853_pt1 | contig 41524 bp, 50 predicted proteins | sample Palsa_T0_2_FD_201948 | JGI IMG/M metagenome (GOLD analysis project Ga0302325, IMG submission 201948) | Peat permafrost microbial communities from Stordalen Mire near Abisko, Sweden - Palsa_T0_2 | ecosystem: Environmental > Terrestrial > Soil > Palsa > Peat permafrost | place: Sweden: Abisko...
GCCGAAGCGGAGCGACACGCTGCGGTCGCGCTGATATTTTTACGCGGCGCGAACGGCAATTTTGGCACCGGGAACGACATCGTGGAACTTCGGGCGCTTCATGGCCATCCCGCCGCGGCAAAAGCCTTTGGCAGCGCGATGGCCGACGCAATGCAAGCTGTCGAGGGGGCTTCGAAGCCAGTCGTCGTCGCAATCGAGGGCTTATGTTACGGTGGCTCGGTCGCTCTGGCACTTGCTGGCGATTTACGCATTGCTGCGAGCAACGCCACTTTTGCGATTACGCCCGCCAAACTAGGCGTGGTGTACCTTCAAAGCGATCTACATCGCTTGGTTGCTGCTGTTGGCGCAGGGCAGAGCAAGAAGCTGATCTATTCGGCGCAGCCCATCAGCGCTACCCGGGCCCAAGAAATCGGGTTAGTGGATGAGGTGATCTCTGCTGACCATTTTGAATCGGAACTGAAGCTCCTAACTGATCCAATCTTGCGTGGATCGCCATTTTCACTGCGCCGAAGTAAGGAAATGCTGCGAATGGTAGATCCAACGCCGACGGAAACGGAGGAGAGCCTCGCTTCGTTTGTTGAAGCAACACAAGGGGAGGATTTCGTAGAAGGGGTGGATGCCTTTATAACGAAACGATCGCCACGGTTCCGATGAGTACGGCAAAGCGGTGTGCGTGTATTGGCGCCCCTCGGCAAGGGCAAGCCAGTGCGCGCCATGGCGCATAAACTCGCGCCCTTACGCATTTAATTGTTTGTTTCCTAAAGAGGCCCAAAAATGGAAATCACGCGCTTCGCCGCCGCCAAACGCTACGACGCTCCCAAGCACTTTGACATGCGCTCCCTGCGCCTACAGGGCTTTGATATGTCCGGTTCCAGGTTCGGCTGGGTCGGGATATCGTTTTTTCTGCCAGGCGGCGGCGCCGAGATGGATGCAGGCCCGATCGAGAAAATCTATGTCGTGCTCGCGGGACAAGTTACGATCGAATTGGGCGACGGCTCGGTCCACAATCTAAGCACGCTGGATTCGTGCCTCATCGCGCCGGGCGAAGCCCGTGCCGTTCACAACAAAACCAACGAGGTTGCAACCATGCTGGTGTTCATGCCTTACCCGAACGGCGTGCGGCCGTGAGGCCGAGGCCCGGCCTTTTTCATCAGAATTGAGAGTTTAATTGGGGGGATCAGGGTCGTTGATCGAGGATGGCAAAGAGCGCGAAATGTAGTCCCCTACAAAAACCACGGGATCAAGCAGCACATGTTGGCAGTGGCTACGATTCCGAGCTAAGTGACTTCCGAGATCAGACACTGTGGAGTCCAGAATGCGCACTTTGGTACTAATCGGTGCTGACCGATAAACGCTTAGCGCTTATTTATCGATCGAGCGGCTCGACGACGCTTGCCCCGTACCACCGCGATTTCAGGATTTGACTTCGCGATCCGAGCCGCCGTTCGCGAAACTAACGCGCGCGCTCGTTCTGGCGCGAGTCCCAGCATGCGCACGACGCATTCGCTTGTTAGCATCTCGATCCCCTCCATCGCTGGATTCTCTAGCCGTGCCTTGAGCCCCGCACCCACGACCGAGAGGAGTATGCCAAACGCGATATCGGTCGGGCACATTTTAAAATATCCCTGCTGGATCCCGAGTGCCACATCCTTGCGGATTCCGCGAGAAATGCTCGCGCTGAACTCACCCAAGTCGGTGACTGCGTGCACGATCATCCAGCCCCATGCCGCATCCGCAGCGGCTAGATAGATGAACTGTTGCGTCGCCGTGGCAACTCGCTCGGCACCATCCGTGAGCTCTTCCATGGACTCATCGACGCGATTCACAAACATCGTCGCTACGGCGTGTCCCAACGCATCTACAAACTCCTTTTTGTCCTTGTAGTGATAATAGAACGTCCCATTGGCAACGTTCGCGTGATTAGTTATCTCGTTGACCGACGTCCCTTCGACCCCGCGCTTGGCAAAAACTGCGATCGCAGCGTCCATCAAAAGCGCCTTGGTTCGCTGCGCCTTGTCCTGCGAGCTTGCTTCATTTCGAAATTGAACTGACTGCATAATGCCTACTCTCGCACAGGCACCCCGGTTGGCGCCAGAATTGCGATGTGGCAGCCCTTTAATGTCTTATTGACGAGACCAACGGCTTTGTAAATACTAGGAACTGAGAAGCGCCTCAGTTTTCGCGGCCGCCCCCTGAGCGGCATCAACGCTTCCGGCGGAGCTAAAATGAAAACGTCGTTGATCATCGATAACACCGACCAACCGGCGTCAGGTGGCGCTACCTTCGTGCGCTCAGACCCGAATACCGGCCAGGCGGTGACAGAGGCCGCCGCTGCGGGCGTTGAGGACGTACGCCACGCGATCGAATCGTCGGCAGCCGCCCTACGCAACTGGAGCATGGGGGGTCCCACCGCACGGCGCGATCTCTTGCTCAAAGCAGCAGAACTCCTTCACGAGCGGAATGACGAACTTAGCGACTTGATGGTGAGGGAAACAGGCGCCAGCGCAAGCTGGGCAAAATTCAATACGCATCTAGCGTACGACATGCTGCGCGAGGCCGCGTCGTTAACGACGCACATCAAAGGTGAGGTAATCCCGGCGGATAAACCGGGCTCATTCTGCATGGCTATTCGTCGGCCGGCAGGCGTTGTGGTGTCAATCGCGCCGTGGAATGCGCCAATCATCCTGGCCGTACGCAGTTTCGCAACCGCGCTTGCGTGCGGCAATACGGTTGTGCTGAAGGCCTCGGAAAGCAGTCCCGGAACGCAATACCTTCTTGCACGCATCCTGTGCGACGCTGGCCTGTCTCCCGGGGTATTAAATTTTATAACCAACGCGCCGGCTGATGCCGCGAAAATTGGAGAGGCGTTGATTAGTCATCCCGCGGTGCGACGTGTCAATTTCACGGGCTCAACCAAGACTGGCCGCATCGTCGCCGAAACTGCAGCACGTTATCTGAAACCGGTACTCCTCGAACTGGGAGGGAAGGCGCCTTTGCTGATACTGGCTGACGCGGATGTCGACAACGCGGTGCGAGCAGCGGCCTTCGGCGCCTTCATGCACCAGGGACAGATCTGCATGTCGACGGAGAGAATTGTCATTGACTCAAGCGTCGCCGACGATTTTGTCGACAAGTTGGCCAAGAGGGCGAGCAATTACCAGATTCGGGCACCCGGAGAAGCCGGGTTTCCGCTCGGCTCTATGATTAGCTGTGATGCCGCCACTCGGTCGGAAGTCCTGGTCAAAGACGCTGTAGCAAAGGGTGCGAAATTGCTAGCTGGGGGGAATGTACGAGGCGCGACCATGAGCGCGACGGTACTCGATGAAGTCACTCCTTGCATGAAAGTGTATTACGAAGAATCGTTCGCGCCCATCGTGTGTGTAGTACGAGTTACCGGCGTAGAAGAAGCGGTGCGGGTCGCAAATGATACCGAGTACGGACTGTCGTCCGCCATATTCTCGCGCGACGTTAAATTAGCGCTGGAAATAGCGCAACGCTTGGATTTTGGGTGTTGTCACATAAACGGTCCAAGCGTGTACGACGAAGCTCATATGCCGCTCGGAGGGATGAAGGCCAGCGGGTATGGTCGTTTCGGTGGGCAACCGGGCATCAACGAATTCACGGAGGTTCAGTGGATATCCATTGAGGATCCCAACCAGCATTATCCAATGTGAATCGATGATTCTTAAGACTAAAGGCTTCAGAGAGAGCACCCATGCCAGCTGAGTACGACTTAATTGTTGTGGGTTCCGGCCACAACGGCTTGACGTGCGCTGCTTACTTGGCAAAGAGCGGCTTGAAAGTGCTGGTATTGGAACGAAACGATTGGTACGGCGGCGGCGTGGTGACAAAGGAGATATTGGCTCCGGGCTTTCGCTTTGATCTCCATTCCTCCCTGCACGTAAACATTCAAGCGAATCCGCTTCTTTTGAACGATGAACTACAACTTAAATCCAAGTACGGGTTGCAGTATTTGTATCCTGACGGAGTGTACTCAACCGTCTTTGATGACCAGACGAGCCTGATCACGTACAAGGATGTGGACCGCACCTGTGAGGCGATTGCCAAGATTTCGCCGCACGATGCCGACGCCTACAGGCGCTTTGCAGCCATGAGCATGCAAATCGTTCCGATGGTCATGCAGAGTCTGTTTGTACCGCAGCCGCGGCAAGGACAGTTCTACGCATTGCTTGATCAAAGCACCGAGGGACAGGAGATCTTTCGGGCGCTGCAAATGAGCAAGCTAGACATTTGCCGCGAATGGTTCGAGAACGAGAAGGTAATCATCCATCTTCTGAAATTCTCTGCTGAAACATTGACCGCGCCTGAGGACAAGGGCACAGGATTCGTTCTATACACGATGCCTGGCATGGTTCACACGTACCCGATCGGCGTGCCGATTGGGGGTAGCGGAGCATTAGTGGATTCGCTAATTCGGTGCCTAAAAGCACATGGGGCTGAGTTTCGGGACCAGTGTTACGTTGAGAAAGTCCTCACCGACCGTGGCCGCGCGTACGGGGTTCGTCTCGCGGGTGGAGAAGTCGTTCGCGCAAAAAAAGCCGTCATCGGAATGATCCATCCCTGGCTTATTGGCGAAATGGTGGAAGGAGTCGACGCTGGAGTAGTCGCCCGGGCAAAACGTGTGCAGACGGGCGCCTTCTCGCTAATGCCTCTGCATTTGGCATTAAATGAGGCACCCAGGTACATCGCCGGGGATGAGGCGGGTCGCGTGATTCTCGCCAATTATGCTCCCTCTACGTTGGAACGATTTCTAAAACTGTTTGATAACTATCGCTATGGCGATATGTGGGCGCCGGGGTCGACTGATTCAATCATGGCCTCTCACATGCAATGTCAATTCGACCCTACGCAGGTTCCTCCAGGGAGGGCCGCCATCACGGTGTACGGCTTCGGGCCCTTTGAATTGCGTGATGGCGGATCCGCGGCGTGGGATCGTCGTCAGACGGAAGTAGGGGACTGGGTACTGGAGAGGTACCAGCACTATGCGCCCAATGTTGCGGGCAGTAACATTATCGCGCGTCGTTTTGACACCCCCCTGGAAATCTCGCGTCATTCTCCGATGTTTCAAAAGGGCGACGTGAGCGGTTGTGCAGAGTATCTTCATCAAATCGGTGGGCACAGACCCAACCCTGAACTATCCAGGCTCAAGGTCCCTGGAGTTGAACAGCTGTATCTGACTGGAACGGCTATCAATGTTTCGAGTGTGAGCGGGGCCGGCCGTGCCACGGCGATGGTGATGTGCGATGACTTTGGCATCGATTTCGATCGCTTAGCGGGGTAGTGCTTATGAAGTTGTTCACTCCCGAAAAGACGGAGCTTCTAAACGTGACGGCGATAGCTCCACACCGCGATGGGCTCATTATTCACGGACGTATCATGGGCGCAATGCCGATGAAGGCCGTGCTAACACCGCAGGAGCTTCGGCGCACGTTCCAGCTATTCGGTCCAAAACTCTACTGGACGCTCTTGCTGATGCTGTTCAAACGCGCGCCCCGAACCCTCCAGAACTAAATCGTAACCGGTGAGAGGTCGATCGCCGTGAACTTCGTGCTCAAGATGCCGAAGTTGGTTTTTGGGGTGGGGTCCTCGCGATGTCTCGGTGAAGAACTCGCCACCCTGGGAGCGACGCGCCCGCTCTTCTTGAGCGATCATGGCCTGATCGCATGCGGCGTTTTTGAGCGTGTCACTTCGAGGCTTCGAATTGGGAAGCTGCTCGTCTATGAAGACGTACCGGAGAATCCGACCTTCGAGGGCGTAGACCAGGCGGCTGCGCTGGTACGCGATGAGCGGTGCAATGCAGTAGTAGCCATCGGCGGAGGCTCAGTCATTGACACCGCCAAGATGGTGGCCGTGTTGGCTGGCCACAGCGGATCTGCAGCCGATTACATTGGCCATTCCGAAAAGATCACGGGAGCCACCGCGCCGCTCATTGTCTTGCCAACCACGGCGGGCACCGGCAGTGAGGCTTCGCCGGACGCCGGTATACACCCAACGAGTAATACCCGTGCATCAGGTATCACCAGCCTCCATGTGGTTCCAAGGGTAGCTATCTGCGATCCTGACTTAACGATGACGATGCCACCGCGACTAACAGCGTGCACCGCGCTTGATGCCCTATCGCATTGTATTGAAGGTTATCTTGCGACAACCAATATACCCCTCATTGATGCGATGGCACTGGATGGAGTGAGGCGCGTTTGGCAAAACATAGAATTAGCCACGGCTGATGGGCAGGACCGAGAAGCGCGCACGCAGTTGATGGTAGGAGCGTTCTACGGCGGTGTGGCCATTGGCAAGGGCTTGGGCCCGGCTCACGCCATCGCAATCACGGTTGGTGATCAGGGACTTCATCACGGGATGCTGAGCGGCCTTGGCGTAGTGGCGACGATCGCGACGATGCATAAACACGTGCCTGGTCGGGTGGACGATGTGGCGGGAGCGATGGGCCTGAGTGGCGGGGAAAAGATCGAAGCCTCGTTACGTCAGTTGTTTGGGAAACTAGATTTGCCAGCCAGTCTGCGGGAGATGGGCTATCGACCTGGCGATTTGAACGAGCTGGCACATGCGGCGGCAGCAAGCCACTTTAATATCACAAGTCGGTATTGCCCAAACGAAGAAGAATATGCCCGCATGCTTCAGAACATACTCGCCTGAGAAACATTGACCCGGCGCGGGCCATAGGTGGCTCCCATTCATTCCGCAATCGGCGGTGATTGGGGTGACATCGGCTTTCACGTAGGCATCTGTCGTAACGTGCCATCCTTGCCAACCGTCCTAACGATTCCTATGCCAGAAGCCACGCAAATCCGATGAACTCAGCTCGTAAGTCGGGGTCCAGCGGCGCTCGAATCCGTGAATGGAGCAAGAACTTACTTACCCGCGATGCGGTGTACCTACTGGCTGACTGCGCCTTTGTCGATCGAGCGCTAGGACGGTGATCCACAGGCTTCAACCAACTTCGTGACCGGCAGATCTTGAATCCGTCGGCGACGCCGGATGTCCGCCTACGACTCTTCAAGACTCCGAGCACCCGCGCTACGACGCCGAACGCTGGACGCGCGGGGCTTTGACCGACCTGCCAATCCGAGATACCAGCGAAGAAATTGAGGCTCATGAATTAGAAGCTGTCCCGACTTTGATTCATACACAACAGACGAAAGACCGTTCGTGGCGCGGTTTCGCAGTGCCCATTGAACCCTGGGGCAGGTTAATAAATTTGGATGCCGCTCAACGAGCGCGTCCTTAGAGAACAGCTCTGAGGTGGGTGGGATATCCAGTCGCGGAACATTAGAGGAGGTTATGTGTGCATGCATGGTTCGACACGACTGTATTTGATACTCCACGCGATGCAACCCTCTGCGGGCATGAATCCCGAGATGTGGACTTCTGAGCACATAATGTATGGCCCGCCAGGAGCTGAAGACTCCTGAGGCAAAGTGCTCTTTGGGTGCGCATGTCCTCGGTTTTGGCGGCAAGGAGTAGGTGTCGCCAGACCGTGGGCTGATCTTCCCAGCGGGGCCTAACGTACCGATGTAGTTGTCTGACCAGGGATTCGATCCTGGTGAGTGAAAGGGAGGCAATTAGTTCCGCGACGTCCCGTGTCATTCCAAAAAGGCATGCCGCGTCGGAGTTCGCGCGGAGAGTGTGCCAAGCCGTCACAAGGGTAAGCCGAGTGAGCTGAGTTGCCGTCGGCGATGACCATCCACCGCGTGAGGATGTTGGACGGAGCGATCGTGCGGGAGCAGACCCCTGCATCTGCCACCAATCCCTGCTCATAAACCGAAGATCTACTAAAAGGATTCCGAGCCGCGCGGCGTACAACTCCATTGCCGGGGTCATGGGAGACAAAACGTCCCTCAAGGACGCCGCAAACGGCCAAGCCGCAGCCTCCCTTCGGTGGCTAAGCTTTACGAGCTCCTCTATGCATTTTCGGTTGACCTCGTAAATCGATGATAAATCTGCGACTTCCGAACGCACTGGTGCCGACCCTAGGTAATCCTTGTGCACGCCAGAAACCGAAGCGTCGGCCGGGGAGTCGTCAGTTGAAAGGCGCAATTTCACGTCCACGCTTCTGTAATGTTGCTTACAATAGATGTAGAATAAGTAGCACGCCTGCAGAGAAGCCGCAACCGCAGTTTGCCGTCGAAAATCGCAATATCTCTGCTCGCCTTATTGTAGTTAGCTTTTTTTTGGCCTGATTCTGGTGTACCCCCGCACACTTTAGAGGGCGGTCAATGAGCGAATCCGTCAAGCTTGCAGTGCGATTAGCTGTGCTGCGCATCCTAGACCCGCTCGTTAAATGGCTGCTGCAGGCCGGCCTCGGTGTCGGCGACCTGATGTCGTTAGTTAAGGTGGCGTACGTTCGCGCCGCGAGGGAGCAAGGGCTCGAATCTCACGGCGAGAGTCAGCGAGCAAATGCCTCGCGCATTGCTGTTGTCACCGGCCTTACGCGCGCCGAAGTCGCGAATATATTGTCGGGCGATCCGTTAGAGAATCCCTATCGCCGAGGCAGGCAGCGCGCAGAACGAGTCCTATCCGGTTGGTGGAATGACCCCGCATTTCAGGACTCGGCAGGACGACCGGGTGTTCTTCAGCTTAGAGGCGGAAAGGGTTCCTTCGCGGGGCTTGTCGACCGGTACAGCGGCGAGCGGTCGCGCGTTGCCACGATTCTGTCCGAGCTTCTTCGGGTCAAGGCGGTCCGCAAACTGGCCGACGGGCGGCTACAGGCTATTAGCCGCACCTACGCAACCACGCGTTGGAGCGCTGAGGGGATCGAGAGTCTTGGCGAAGAACTCGGCGAGCATTGTGCGGCTCTGCTTCATAATTTAAATCACCCGGAGCGCCCGTTGTACGCGCGGCGAATTGTCAATACCCGGTTGGATCCGCGCTATCTCCCAATGCTGTTGCGGGATATGGAGCAACAGAGCGAAACGGTGACGGAATCGATGGATGACGCGTTGAATGATCCGCAGCAGACATTGAAGGGCAAGCGTGACGGAGACGCCACGTCGTTGGGGCTCGCGCTCTACCTATTTCAGGTGAAAGATGAGGAGTCGCAGGAACCGGGAGTGCAACCCAAGCGGTCGGGGAGACGCGATTTAGGACGTGCTAGCAGCAAGGAACGTGTTCGCGACGTGCGCCGACCGGCGCGCGCCTGGAGCAAGTAAAGTGAGAACGCGGCGCCGGCCAAGGGGTTCTACCGAGTTCCTTCCGCGCGAGGTCGCGTATTCACGCGAATGTCTGGAACGGCTGGCGCGCATTCTTGTACATAGCGGCCACTCGCCAGCTGCGCTGGGACGTGAATTTCGGGAAATCTGTAGCGCGCTTAAGGAACCCACGGAACCGTGGGATCCGATGCAAATCAACTATTGGGCGGATCTGCCACACGTGATTGCGCACTGGCATGCCGATCCGCAGTACGTCGATTCGCGGGGCGTACCCATTTCCTTGCCATTGCAGGGAAAAGGGCCTTCTCTCTTCGCACTGGCTAGGCGCGTGCTCCCGAAGCAAGAACCCGCGAAGATCGTAAAAAGCCTGTTGCGCCTGCATGGAGTTCGCCGAAACGGCCGTCGATATGTTCCGACCGGACGTTCATTGTTGTACTCGAGAGCGAGCAGTCGAGTCCACGGACTACTGGCGTTGTTGGGCATGCTCCGCACGGTTGAACGGAATGTTTCTGGTTCTCGGAGCGGTGCAATCCTTGAGCGTGCAGCGATGAATCCGAATTTTCCCGTAAGCGCGTTACCGGCCTTCCATCGTCGTCTAAAGCCGCATGCGGCTGAGTTCCTTTGGGGCATTGACGGAGACATGCGGCGACGCGAAATGACCGCGTCGGATGGCCCCAGGACTCGCCTGGGCGTTTGTGTGTTTGCGTTCGAAGATCCGGGCATTGGAAAAGGATCGCCGAAATCGAAAACGCGGCGAGGTCGTCGGGGACGAGTCGGCGAAACGGAGCGTCGGGGCAAGCCATGAGCCGAAGTGGCGCAGCGCGGACCACACATGCTCCTTCGCGGGTGAGAGGGCGCCACGTTACGCAACTCGACGCCGCAGCGCTTGAGGCGGTCGGGCGATTTGTGCGCGTTTTGGGTCGCTGCGGCTATCAGCCGGATGCAATCGAGCGAGAAGTATCCGCGGCGTGCCGGAAGATTCCAAAATCCTGGGCACGCAGTTTCCCAGCGACCCTTCGCGAGATGCGGGACGCCTCCCATGTACTGACTTTATGGTTCTCGGAGCCCGCATTCGTGGACGCCACCGGCAATCCGCGGGCTCTGCCACTAAGAGGTGCGCGAGCATCCCTTGAGGCCTTGGTTCGGCGTGTGGATCGGCGAATTTCGGCGAGCGAGCTTTTGAGCTATCTGCTGCGAATGCGGGCGCTTCGGGTCGTGCATTCACGCTACGTACCGCGTGACCGTGTCCTTTTGCTGCGCGGCGCGGGAGGTCCGGACAACTTCCGAGGGTTGCGCGGACTTTTGGGAATGCTGCGGACGCTCGAGCATAACGGCCAACCCAAAAGTCGAGCTTCGGGTTGGTTCGAAGCGTTTGCTGAAAATCCGCGTTTCCCGGTGAGTCGTCTTCCGGCGTTTGAAAAGAGGCTGCGTCGCACGGGGAATCGGGTCTTGCTACAGCTCGATGCCGACATGCACCGACGGGAAATCGCCCGACGCCCCAATGAGCGCACGATTCGGCTCGGGGTGGGCATGTACCAGTTTGAGTATGAGTCCGATCCCTTTGACCGAAAGCCCCGGGCGCGTCGCAAAGGGCGTTGACAAAATCGGATAATTGAACATGCGCGTATCCGACGATCGCTACTGTCGAGATCTGCGGAGATTCAATCTCGCGGTGCGAATGCTTCGGCATGAAGCCCGGACGAGCACAATTTGTGCATGGACCGGTTTTAACGGGGAGCGCATCCGAAATCTTGCGAGGTCCCATGGACATGACGAGGCAGGCGCGAAGCTCGGACGCCGCCGCGGGCCTGCTCCCCGGCGATTGAGTCCCATTCTCAGCAATCCAATCCTGCGAGCGGAAGTTGCGGCCATAGCGGGACTCTGTCAGGTCCTGCGTGTCATTCCAGCCGAAAATCTCCCAACCGTACGATCTACGCTGCCCAGCGTCGCAAGGGGAGAGCGCCTGTGCTACGCGTATGAGCTCTTTCGCGCCATTGTCCCCAACGTGCGCCTGACGTTTGAACAACTCGTCCTGCTCGTCACGGCGCTCGCAGAAGGTGACCGATGGACCACCGCAATCTGCCACGTCTGTCATGCCGTGATCCTGAGCGACCGGCTCTCGCTGGCCCGACTTATCTGCGAGGAATGCTCTCGGAACGAAGCCCGGGAGCGCGTCGCGCCGGTCGCAGTCGGGGTTAGCGAACACAACGGGAGCGAAGGCTCGAAATACATCCAGGGCAGCCTGTTCCAAGATGATGAGCCTGACAGAACTACCATTCCGATAGAGCCCGAATAACGAAGTAGTAAAGGGCCAGTAGCGCAATCGCACCCAAGGCTGACGCGGTCAGTTGCAACGCCGTGCCTGCCGGGATCGCCCCGCACAAGAACAGCAAGGCGCCCGTCAGCAGCACGACCAACGAGATCAGACTCAGGGCAATGCGTACCACCGGCTCCAGAACAATCAATGCGCCGAGGAGCGGTATGCAGAGGACTCGCCCTACGAAAATAAGAACGCCGTACATCGATTAGCAAGGTGAACTGACGTCGTTGGCCTTTCGAGCGCGCCGTGCGCCAAACGGCCTCGAAAGTACCACTGCAACTTAAGATCGGCCAGTCGAATATTCGTTCAAGTGAATGAATATTCAGCCGCTTCAATTTTTTGCGATGAGAGCTCTTCCATAAGTTTGTAGGGTTTAAGCCCTCAATTGTTTCGACGGAGAGTGGAATATGACCTGATCATCCCCTCACTTGCGCTCTATCCGGGGAAATCACGCTGTGGTGCTATAGAAACCGGCTTAAGACCGCAGCGAGTTGGGGAGAGCAATGATCAATAGGTCTTCGACGACGGACAGCATCGTAGGAACAGTCCTCCTATTCGTGCTTCTGGCGAGCTCACCGGATCCCGCACTCGCCCAAGCTTCTTCACCGTTCATGACGGGTGCCACTGCTCTGCAGTCGAACATCCTGGCGTGGCTTACTCCAGTTGCGGTGATTCTGGTCATGGTGCTGGGAGCCATGGCTATGGCGAATCGCATCTCGTGGGGATGGTGTATCGCGGCCATCCTCGGCATCGCGATCGCATTCGGGGCACCGCAGATCGTGAGCTGGGTGCGCGGCATGTTTGGCGTCTAGGGGGTTGCGATGAGCCAAGAAACGACAGGCCTCCAGGCTGACATGCTCTTCGTCGGAGCCACTCGACCGCCCATGCGCTGGGGAGTGACGTACTCCGCGCTTCTCGTGAACGGGATTTTTACGATGGAGGTCTTTCTTCTCAGCAAGAATCTCCTGACTCTCGGGGTTGTGTTGCCCATCCACGGAGTCTGTGCGCTCTTGTGCGCACGGGATGCTCGCTTTTTCGACCTAGCCCTCCTTTGGGGGCGAACCCGAATTCCGGCGCTGCTCGCAAACGCAAGATTGTGGCGATCGAGCAGCTACACGCCACTCAAACTCGATCCACCGAGCGGACGTGGGCAGCGCCGGAGTGCCGAAGCGACGGTCAGCATTCGCTGCCGAGGACGGGGCCGGTCATGAATGCGATTCAGCGAGCCCAGTTGCGGCGCGAATTACCGGGTGCCGCGCGGATTCCCTATACCGCGCACGTATCTCCGCACATTATCAAGACGAGTTTTGGAGACTACGTCCAGGTCTTCAAGTGTGGCGGTGGGAGCTTTGAATGCGCGGATGACGAGACGCTGAACACCTGGCACGAGCGCCTGAACGTCCTCTGGCGGAACATCGCAAGTCCTCAAGTTGCCCTCTGGGCGCATGTAGTCCGTCACCGCGAGCTGACATCCACCGAGGAAAGCGGGAGCGGGTTTGCACGCGATCTGTCGGCGAAATATCGCAGGAAGCTTGCCCATCAGACGTTGATGGTGAACGACCTTTACCTGAGCACCGTCTACCGGCCGACGACTGGGGTAGCCTCCGGGCTTGCCGCGACGATGATGGGACGGGTCGCGGCCGACGCGACATCTCTTGAACTTCGAGACGCACTCGATGCGTGCGAAAAATTGCGGGAAACTTTGCGGGCATCGCTCGCGCGCTATGAGCCCGAAGCGCTGGGGATATACGGATCGGGTGGATTGACATATTCCCGGCCGCTTGAGTTTCTGGCACTCCTTATTAATGGCGAACATCAGGCGGTTCCGCTGCCGCGCTGTCCTCTCTCGGAGGCGCTGGTCACATCGAGGATTTCGTTCGGGACGGAAGTTCTGGAGTGCCGGTTTCCGGCCGGGTCACGGATCGGCGCGATGCTCGGCATCAAGGAATATCCGACGCCCACCTCCGTCGGGATGTTCGATCAGCTGCTCGCTTCTCCTATTCCGTTTGTCCTGACGCAATCCTTTACGTTCCTGTCAAAAGCGGCCGGGCAGGGGCTCCTGCAACGCCAATTCAATCGGATGCAAAACGCGGGCGACTTTGCCGTATCCCAGGCCGAGGAGCTCAAAGACGCGTTGGACGCCCTGACCAGCAACGAGTTCGTCATGGGCGATCATCACTTCTCCCTCCAGGTACTGGCGGAATCCGTGGCGCGCCAGGAGGGACTGCAGACGAGTGCGCGGCGGGGTCGCGATCAGGAGAAATCGCACTTCAAATTACTCAATGATCGAGTCGCTCTGGCGCGGGCCATCCTCGCCGACACGGGCATGACGGTCGCACGCGAGGATCTCGCTCTTGAGGCAGCATTCTGGGGACAGTTACCCGGCAACTTTCCCATGCGTATCCGCAAGGCGCCGATCAGCTCGCGTAATTTCGCAGGCATGGTTCCCTTTCATAACTTCCCGACAGGACGTGCCACAGGCAATTACTGGGGTGAGGCGCTCGCGCTCCTGGTGACAAGCGCCGCTTCACCCTTCTACTTCTCGCTGCACGCAAGCGATCCGACCGATCCCGAGGGCGGCTCGCGCAAAGACACCGGGCACACCCTGATTTGCGGTCCGACTGGCTCCGGAAAGACCGTGTTCATTGGGTTTCTCGTGGCGATGCTCGAGCGGCAAGGTGCCGTGCAGATCATCTTCGACAAGGATCGGGGGCTCGAGATTCTGGTCAGAGCCCTGGGCGGTGAATATTGCCCACTCCGGAACGGCGAGCGCACGGGCCTCAACCCCTTGCAGCTGCCACCGACACCTCACAACGTGGAGTTCCTGAAGCGCTGGCTGCGCGTTCTGGTTCGGCCAACAGGCGGTGGGCACTTGAGCGTTGGGCAGCAAGCGGATCTCGACCAGGCACTGCGCGGCACGCTGGCTCTGGAGTTGTCCGCACGTCGCCTCTCGCGGCTTCTGGAGTTTCTCGATTCCTCGGACTCTGAGGGCCTTCATGCGCGACTCATGCCTTGGTGCGAAGCAGGGCGCGGGGATTACGCCTGGGTCTTCGACAACCCGGACGATGCAATCGTCCCCAAACTCGCCGGGCACGCGATGGTGGGATTTGACGTCACGGATTTTCTGGATCACGAGGTGACGAGAACTCCGGTCACGCTCTATCTCTTCCATCTGGTTCGGCATCTTCTCGATGGCCGGCGACTCGTGTGCTGGATGGATGAGTTCTGGAGGCTGCTAGCGGATCCGGCCTTCGAGAGCTTCGCGAAGGACGGACCCAAGACCTGGCGCAAGTTAAACGGCGTGATGGCGCTTGCGACACAGAGCACGGGGGACGTCCTGGAAAGTCCGATCAGTCGGACTTTGATCGAGCAGACGCCCACCAAGATCTTCTTTCCCAATCTTGACGCCAACCACGGGGATTATGTCGGGGGCTTTGGCCTTACCGAGCGGGAGTTCCGGCTCATCAAGGAGGAGCTTGAGCCAGGCTCCCGTCGCTTTCTCGTGAAGCAGAACCATCAAAGCGTCGTCTGCGAGCTCGACCTCAAGGGATTCGACGCGGAGCTTGCGGTGATCTCGGGGCGTCGAGCCGCCGTGGATGCTCTGGGCGAGCTTATCGCGCGCTATGGCGCCAATCCGCAGATCTGGCTGCCGCACTTCTATCGCGAAGTCATCGGAAAAACTTCAGGCTGACCTTTAAGGAGATCATCGATGCGCTCAAAGATTACAGTCACCATCGCCGTCCTTCTGTCACTGGCATTTGCCGGACCGCGGCCGGCGCAGGCGCAGTTCGCCGTGATCGACGTGGGTGCCATTGCCCAACTCATACAGGAAGTCAGCACGCTCGAGCAGGATCTCGCCGTCGCGAAAAATGAGCTGACGCAGGCGCAGACGGAATATGCCTCGATGACCGGCAGTCGGGGCATGCAAAATCTTCTGGGCGGCATCAATCGGAACTATCTGCCGCAGAACTGGACTCAGCTCTCGCAGATCATGGGCGGCTCATCTGGTGGCTACCCTGGCGTGGCCAGCAGCTATAGCTCCCTCGTGACTTCGAACGCGGTCATGGGACCTGCCCAGGTCGCGGCACTGTTGCCGAGTGAGCAGGCAGAGCTGCAAGCGCAGCGAAGCTCCGTGGCGCTGCTGCAGACCACGACGCGCACGGCACTTCAGAATGCGAGCGATCGCTTCGCTTCTCTTCAGCAACTCATCAGCGCCATCGGGCAGGCGACGGATCAAAAGGGCGCGCTCGATCTTGAGACCCGGATTGCGGCGGAGGAAGCGATGCTCCAGGACGAGCAGACGAAGCTGCAAATTCTTTTTCAGGTCGCGCAATCGCAGCAATGGGCGCAAGTGCAGCAGTCCCGCGAGCAGTCGATTATTGACCAAGGCTCGCTCGAGCAGCTTCCGGCGATGGGACTGTAGGCATCATGGGATTTTTCGCCGAATTCAGTGCGTGGCTCAACGGCCTTTTGAGCGGCTACATCGATGAGAACGCCGCGAGGATCGCCTCCACCCTGGAGCCTGCCATCGTGACGCTGGCGGTGGTGTACGTCATGGTATGGGGCTATCTGCAGCTCATGGGGCAGATCGAAGAGCCGTTCATCGGCGGTGCGAAGCGCATCATCACGCTCGCGATCATTCTCGGCTGCGCACTCAATCTGTGGCTCTATGACAGCCTGATCGTCGACACGTTTTTCAATGCGCCTTCCGAGCTTGCGGCCATCGTCATCGGCGCGTTCAATCCGGTGTCGATTGTGGATCAGATCATTTTTCAGGGGGGTGACGCGGCCAATCTTCTGCTTCAGAAGGGCGGCCTTCTGAACGGCAACTTTGCGTACTACCTCGCAGGGATCGCCGTCTACGTGATTGTGGGACTGACGGCGATCTACGCCATCTTCCTTCTGGCGCTTTCGCGCATTGCGCTTTCGGTCCTTCTGGCGCTCGGGCCTCTCTTCATCGGCCTTCTGCTCTTCCAGAGCAGCAAGCGCTTCTTCGAGGCGTGGATTGCGCAGCTTGCGAACTACGCCTTCATAGCCATTCTGACCGTACTCGTGGCCGCCTTAATGCTGCACGTTGTGACCATGGCAGCGCAACAGGCCGTAAGCGCAGGAGGCGGAATTCAGATCGCAAACGCGGTGCGGCTCTGCATGGCGGCGGGACTCACTTTTCTAGTGATGAGGCAGGTCATGCCCATGGCCGCGGGGCTTGCCAGTGGCCTTGCCCTCTCAACGTTTGGAACGGTGAGCGCGGCGCTCTTGTGGGGATTCGGCGGTGCCGCGCGCGGCACGGGTCAGTTTGCGCAAGGTCTGACCGATCGCGAGTCGACACGGTGGGATTCCCTGAGTCGCAAAGCCGGGCAGGGCATTCGCCGGGGATTGGTGGGTGCGGTCAGAGGCAGCTCAAGCAATTACATTCGTCGGAGTGCATGACGACATGAATCGACAATGCAGGATCGTTGCTGCTGTGGTGGTGGTCGTGCTCTTGGTCGCGGGATGCAGTGCGCATAGGAAGCGCATCGACTGTAACGCGCATCTTACCCCCATCAATCCCATTGCCACGCCGAGACCTGAGAAGGGACACCCATGAACCGTATCAGCGAACTGCAGCCCTATTTCGACGAAGCAGCCTCCTGGGATGCCGATCGGCGCGAGCAAGGTCGTCGTAGTCTGCGTCTTGCCGTGGGGACCGCCGGAGCGGGCTGGCTTGCCGTCTTGTTGCTGGCCGCGGCCCTGATCGTACTGATGCCGCTCAAGCACGTGGAGCCCTTTGTCGTCCGCGTCGATAACGCGACCGGCATCGTCGATGTGGTGCCGGTCTATGCCGGAACGACAGGGGCGCCGGAAGCGGTCACGCGGTACCTTCTGACACACTACATCACGGTCTGCGAGCGCTTCAATTACGCGACGGCGGAAAGCGACTACGAGGAGTGCGGTGCGTTCCATACGGCACAGCGCAATCAAGCCTGGTATGGGCTTTGGAATCCCACCAATCCTGCATCGCCACTCAATCTTTACAAGGACGGCACGACGGTGCGCGCTCAGGTCACCTCCGTCACGTTCTTCAAGCGGGCGAGCGGCGTCAGCGATCTCGCACAGGTGCGCTACGTCAGGGCGAAACGTGCAGCCGGCGGTGAACACGAAATAGCGACGCACTGGATTGCGACGCTGCAGTACGCGTACGCCGATCCGTCCTCAGATCCGAAGATGCGCAGCTGGAACCCCTTGGGCTTCAAGATTCTGGATTTCAGGTCGGAACTCGAGGTGTTGAACGAAAATTCGTCGGCCACGATCGCGTCGGCGTCCCCTGCCAAGCCCTGAAGGTTCATTCCATGAAACTCTCTGTACTTCTGATTCTGAATGCGTTCGTCCTCAGTGCTGGGGCAGAGCAGTTTCCCATACGGGGCACGCTTGATCCGCGCATCCGAAGTGCTCCCTACAGCGCAGATCAGGTCTATCGCCTCAAGGGGTTCGTCGGGTATCAAACGGACCTTGAGTTCGAGCCTGGCGAGGCTTTCGTCGGACTGGGCGCTGGGGACATCGAGGGCCTTGCCTTCGTGGCGCAAGACAATCACCTGTTCTTGAAGCCCAAGGCTTCGAGGGTGGGGACGAATCTCACGATCCTGACCTCGCGGCGAACGTATCACGTCGACTACGCGGTGAGCGCAGGAGCACCCGAATCCAATTCGGACGCGACTTACGTCCTGCGATTCATCTATTCGCAGAGTCTTTCCGACGCAACGCTCGAGCGGGAGAAGCTCGCCTTGAGCGCGGATCACGGCGCGCTCAACAAGGACTATTGGTATTGCGGCAACCCGTCCGTCCGCCCCATTGCGGCCTCGGATGATGGCGTGCATACGCGGCTGCGATTTGAGGCCCGATCGGAAGAGCCTGCCGTGTTCGTGCTCAATGACGACGGCACCGAGTCGCTCCTGAACTTCAGCATGGACAATGGAGACGTCGTCATTCATCGCATCGCTCGGCGCTTCATCCTGCGCCGCGGCAATCTGACGGGCTGCATTGTCAACAAGAGTTTTGGAGGCACCGGCGAACGGTTGAAGTCGAACACCGTGTCGAGCCAAGTCGAGCGCGAGACACGGGGAGCGCAGCCATGAAGCTCCCGTTTCAGCTCGATTGGAAGGGGATCATGAGCCGCAGGAAGCGGCCTCCTGCTGCGCCCGGTGCCGCCCCCGCAAGTTCCGACTTATCAGATGCGCCGATCCCGGAGGATCGCGGAATTCCGTCCGTCAACCGAGCGGCGTCGCTCCAAGCGCGGGCCAGCAGCTTGTTCGCGCTTCTTCTCATGGGTGCGATCGGGCTCGGCTTGCTCACCTGGTATTACTCGCGAGCCCTTTCCCGCCCCGCGCGTGCCCAGCACGCCGCGCAGAGCGCCACCCGAAATCGCGCGCAAAGTGAGATGGCGCTGCCGCCGCTCGGTCCCATTAAAGCGCCCATGCTGACCGTCGAGTCGGTGCCGATGAGAACCCCGACCCCTTCTGATTCCGCAACGCTCGGGAAATTGCTGGGCCCCGCACCGGAGCTCCCACCGATCGCTACGGCGCATGCATCGGCCCCGATTGCGCCGACGCAAGTGCAGTCGCTCGCGCGCCAAAACGGGAACGGCGATCGTCGCCTGGCAGGGCCGGCTTTTTCGCGCGTCTCGCAGAGCGAGTCGCAAGGACCGGGCGAGTCCGTCTCACCGGGAGGTTCGGAAGGCAGCGTCTCCCTCGCAGCGTCAATGCCCGGCAGGCCGGGAGTAGAAGGTTATGGTGGTGGGACTCCCGAATTGAATGCGCTCCTGCGTCCCACGGTGGCACCCGCCGTCGAGGCTTCAGTGCTCTCAACACGTCGGTTCTTGTTGTCAAAGGGAGCTTTTATCGATTGCACGCTGGAGACTGCGATCGATTCGACGCTTCCCGGCATGACGACGTGCATCACGGCGACGGACACCTTCAGCGCCGATGGCGCCGTGGTGCTGCTCGAGCGGGGCACCAAGCTGGTCGGCGAGACGCGCGGCCAGGTCCAGCAGGGAATGGCGCGTGTCTTCGTGCTTTGGACCGAGGCCCGAACGCCGACCGGGGTCGTCGTTCCCCTCGCATCACCGGGGACGGATGAGCTCGGCCGCTCGGGGGTGAGCGGCGAGGTCAATCGGCATTTCTGGGACCGATTTGGCGCGGCAATCCTCTTGTCCGTCATCGATGGCGCCGTCCAGGCGGCCGCACAGTCGGGTCGGGGTGGCGGCAGCGCGGTCATCGTCGGTCCGGGTGCGTCACAGGATGTAACGACGGAAGTCTTGCGGGACACTGTGGGCATCTCGCCCACCATCACCAAGGCTCAGGGGGACCGCATCGAGGTCCTCGTGGCACGTGATGTCGATTTTCGCACCGTGTACGCCTTGCGGATCGCGAAGTCACCGGAGCCACACGAGGTTAATCCGTGATGTCGGCCGTCAACGCCGAGCGTGCCGTGTCGAAGCTGCGTGCTGTGCCCGAGCTTTCCGCGCTCGAGCTCAATCTGCGCGCTCTGCGGCCGATCTTGAGTGACCCTGAGGTCACGGAGCTTTGTATCAATGCGCCGGGAGAAGCGTTCGTTGAGACCCGGCGCGGCTGGGAGCGCCGTGTCCTGCCGTTCGCGGACTTTGACTGGTGTCGGCGCCTGGCCAAGTTGATTGCCAACTCGACCCGTCAGCGAGTGGACGAATCGAATCCCTTGCTCTCGGCCTCCCTTCCGACGGGAGAGCGTGTCCAGATCGTCCTGCCACCCGCAACGACGATCGGAACGGTGGCCATCACGCTGCGTCGGCCTTCCCAGGATGTGTGGTCGATTGCAGAACTCAGCGAGCGGGGCATTTTTCGCAACACACGCCGATCGAGCACGGAGCTCGATGACACCGAGAGCGCGCTCCTGAATCTGCTCTCAACCCGGGACTTTGAGGCCTTCATGCGTCTGGCTGTAGTCGCGCGCAAGAACATCCTGGTGTCGGGCCCCACGGGCTCGGGCAAGACCACCTGGACGAAGGCACTGATCCGGGAGATCCCGCCCAACGAGCGGCTCATCACGATCGAGGATGCCCAGGAGCTCGTCCTCGATGCGCATCCGAATCGGGTGCGACTCTTCTACTCGAAGGACGACCAGGGCCTCGCACGGGTGACGCCGAAGCAGCTCCTCGAGTCCTGCCTGCGCATGAAGCCGGACCGGATCCTGCTTGCGGAGCTGCGTGCCGAAGAGGCGTTTGACTACCTGCGCAACGTCAACTCTGGCCATCCGGGGTCAATCACGAGTATTCACGCAGGAAGCTGCGAGCTTGCCTTTGAGCAGCTGGTCCTTCTCGTCAAACAAAGCGCAGCGGGCCGCGAACTCGCGCGCGCCGACATCAAGAAGCTTTTGTATCTGCTGGTGGATGTCGTCATTCAGTTCGGGGTCGAGCGCCAGGAGCGATTTATCCGAGAGGTTTGGTATGAGCCGGAGCGGCGTCGGCGCAGCCTCGCAGAAGTCGGCTAGCGCGTGGACTTCGGCGGCCGTCGGAAAGCCGGTGCTTGTCGGCGCGGCGGCGCTCGTCGGCGGAGCTTATCTTGCGGGCATGTTCTTACTCTGGTCGCTCCGCTTGGATCCGCGGAGTGCCACGCCGCTGACGGTCTCGCAATACGCGTATTACTTCGGAGCTCTGGCAGCGATCCGAATTCGGCTCTGGGGATCGTTGGCATGTGCTTATGGCGTGATCGCGCTGTGTGCGGGCCTGGTATGGCTTCCGCGGAGGAGGTCGCTCCACGGTGACGCACGCTTTGCCACGGGCGCGGAGATCGCCGCCGCGGGCCTCTTGGGATCTCAGGGGATTATTTTGGGGCGGCGCCGGCGACGTTATCTCATGTTGTCGGGCCAGCAGGGTGTAGCACTCGCCGCGCCGCCCCGGGCGGGCAAGGGCGTCGGGATCGTCGTGCCCAATGCGCTTAATTGGCCGGGCTCGCTCGTGTGCGTCGATATCAAGCGCGAGAACTGGACCCTCACCGCCGGTTATCGAGCCGCCTCGGGACAAGCCTGCTATCTCTTCGATCCCTTTGCCGAGGACGGGCAGACAGCGCGCTGGAATCCCTTCTCCTACGTATCCGAGGACCCCGTACGTCGCTTGAACGACCTGCAGCGCATTGCCGAAATGCTCTATCCCGATCCGCCGAATGTCGATCCATTCTGGACAGCGTCCGCGCGATCCCTCTTCCTTGGGATTGCCCTTTACCTTTTTGAAACGCCCTCATTGCCGAAGACGATCGGAGAAGTGTTGCGCCACGGCATGGCGAGTGATGATGAGGGCTTTGGCCAGCACTGGAAGCGACTCGTTGAGGGGCGCAATAGCGGCAGTCGACCGCTGTCTTCCCAGTGCGTTCGGAGCCTCTACGACGTCATCGACTTGGCGCCGGTCACCGCGAGCTCCATCCGGAAGACGTTCACGAGCCGGCTTGATCTCTGGCTGAATCCCATTCTCGATGCGGCCACGGCCGAGAGCGACTTTGACCTGCGGGCGCTGCGCAAGAAGCCGATGTCAATCTACGTCGGTGTCAATCCGGACGATCTGCACCGATTGAGGCCCGTCGTGAATCTTTTCTTTCAGCAAGCCATCGGGCTTCAGACACGCGAGCTGCCGGAGCATGATCCGGCATTGAAGCATCAAGTCCTCATGCTGCTCGACGAATTTACGGCCCTGGGGCGTATCCCGATCATGGCCGAGGCCATCAGCTACCTGCCGGGATACAACGTACGCGTGCTCCTCGTGATTCAGACGCCGGCACAGTTGCGCGAGGTCTACGGCGTTCACAGTGCGGAGACCATGCTGAAGAGCCTCGCGGCGCGCATCATATTCGCGCCCAAGGACTATGCCGATGCACGTGAAATCTCGGATGAGCTCGGCTTCACCACAGTGCGGGTCAAGACGGTGTCGAAGCCCGCCGCGCTGACCTTCGGGGATCGACAAGCCCGAGGGAGAAGCCAGAGCGTGAGCGAGCAGCGACGCGCACTGCTTTTGCCGCAAGAGGTGAAGGAGCTCGGCATCGATGAATCCCTCGTCCTATACGAGGGACTGCGGCCGATCCGATGCCGCAAGATCCGCTATTTCCGAGATCGCAGCTTCCAAGCGCGCTTGATGTCTCCGCCGTCTGCGCCGGTCTCGGCGATGGCTCCTTTGGGCCCTCCGGTCACGCGAGCGGGCGCGCACGCCGCTTCAACGGCGGTCAACGTTGGGGAAGTGGACTTGATCTCCCACGAACCATCCAAAGCACTCGACACGACGCCTGTGATGAGAGAAGCGACGCCGGAGGATGTTGAGAGACTCGCGTCTTTAACGGCGGATGACTTCGAACCCGATCTCCTCAAGCTCGATCTCCCCAAGCACGACAGAGCGCTTTCTGAGTCGGAGCTGACGACGGCCGTCGAGAGCTTTATGGACTCGCTGAAGTCGCACGAGAAGCGTGAGCGATGATGCGGCGGAGCGGAGCGCTGACTCAGGAGCGAGCGCAATGAAGGAAGTCCTGGACTCAGATGCTAGCGACAATGGCCGACCGAAGAAGCGGTCCGCCCGCGCGCCGCGGATTCGGGTTCGCCCGCCGGCGAAGCCACCCGATGACACCAACTCGATCGAGGCTGTCAGGCGAGCGCGGTTCCGGCGCTCCAGCGTGTCCCAGGGCGCTCGAGAAGCAGAGCCAGGCGTACGAGAAGCCGCCAGGAGTAGCAGCCAATCGGCAGACGGAGCATCCGAGAAATCGGGTGAGTCCGATCCCTGGACGGTGCCGCAGTCGGTGCGGGACCGATTCGTACAGGATCGGCGTCAATTCTTCTTCCCCGACGGAGCTATCGCCTTCAAGGATCACGGCCGCAAGCTCACCACGTCGAGCGAGAACACCAAGGTCATCGAGAGCCTGATCGAAATTGCGCATTCACGCGGATGGTCGGAAGTCACGGTGCGTGGCACGGAGCGCTTTCGCAGCGAAGCGTGGCGCCAGGCACGTTTGAACGGTCTCGCCGTCCGCGGCTACCGGGCTACGGAGGCCGAGGAACGGGAGCTCGTGCGCGCGCTGGGTCGCCGAGAAGCTGCGGGAACGAGCGTCGTCGTGGACACCGAGCAATCTCGGCAACCGCCTGCGCCGGATGGCCATCGTCACGATCCGGGTCAGAGCTCTCGTGCTTCACCGGTTCGCTCAGATGCTGAGACTGATATTGTCGGGCGCCTCCGCGACCATGGCCGAGACACTTATCGGCACAAGACCGGGGAGGCTCCCTCGTATTTTGTGCGTCTGGAGACTCGTGACGGCTCGCGTGAGATCTGGGGGAAGGATCTCGAGCGTGCCATAAGCCACTCTCTGAGCCAACCGCAGATCGGAGACGAGATCACGCTGCGCACCACGGGACGCGATCCCGTTGAGGTTCGCCGATCGCTCCGAAATTCTGCCGGGCAGCAAGACTCCACGGTCGTCGATGCATACCGCAACCGATGGATGATCGAGAAGACTCAATTTCTCGTGGAGCGCGCCACTGCGGCGCAAGTGGTGAGGAACGACAGTATCGACCCGAAAACAGCCGTCCGCGCGCAGCCCCAGCTTGCAGGGACCTACGTCACCCTGCGTGCCGCGGAACTCGCGGCCGAAACCATCAGGGACCCCTTGGATCGGCGCCGTTTCGTCTCTCAGGTGCGGGGCGCGCTGGCGGATGCCATCGAGCGCGGCGAGCCCTTATCGCCCGTCAGACTGAACGAAACGCCAAAGACTCATCGTGACAAAGCCATCGAGGTCTCACCGCCTGCGCGATGACAAGTAGATGGACGTCCCCGAAGTCCGAGGACCATTCCCCTAGTTCCTTGAATCGCTTCATACAGCATTAAGGAAGCCGATCTACTGGATGGACGCGCGGCGCGCTCGCCATCCATGCTGCTCGTATGGTGGTGTTGCCGGAAGGGGGCCGTCACATCGCGCGGATCGTATGCCGCCGCTGCCGCTGGTGCGCGGAGCTGCCTGAACATGCTCTCAAAGGCCTGCGCGGCCCACGATTGTTTCGCGCCTTGCGATGCAGTGCCTGTGGAGCGCGCGATGCCGAAGTGAGTATCAGATGGGAATGCCCTGCGGGCGCCGATCCGAAGTCGCGCAATCGATGCTAATGACCAAAAATCCCAAAGGATTGCTGTTGCCGAGCGCTTCGCGCGCCTCAATGCGTTCGAGGCAGCACTTCGTTGAGGTCGACTCCGGCTCGACGAGCGGCGGTTTCGAGCCATTCCTGATGATTCGCAGGAAGCCTTGGCTCCTCAATGAGTTCACGCACCGCTTTGTCTAGTCGAGCAATCTTTTCGTCAAGGGAGGAATCGGGTTTCGGCTTCATGATGCTGCTCGTCGGCTTTAACTACGCAATTGTCTGCGGAACTAAGGCTGGTAGAGATGCGCATTCTTGCCCAAAGTTTACAATTACTCGGGTCAGCGATGGACCAGATGCGATAGAGAAGGCAGGATCGCTCGAGTCCTCCGAGGATATCAGGTCGTTCTCGGCGTCAAGGGCGCGCTATCGCGCGGCCTATCGGCAAACCCTTGACGCCTGCGCTGCGACCTGAAGCGCCGGCCTCGGGCAATCCCGCCCTTGAACCAAGATTCGAGGCTGTCTGCCATGAACGAATACACTAACTGCGAGTGTGCTGCTCCGACCGCGCCGTGCCATCCTTGCCAAGAAGATGCAACTTGCCTCGGGTGCACAAGCTTCACTCAGGTGGAAAGCCAACCAGGGTACCCGACAAAACTCAGGTTCGATATTCTCTGTGTTGCTGAGCCCAAAATACATAGTACCGTCGGAAGGCCAAGAAGGCTCAGCGATCAGCAGATTAGAGCAATTCTGGAGGAATACGCGAATTACCTCGTTTGGCGAGCGCTTCGGCGAGACGTCATGTCGCAGCGCGACCTCGCCCGTGCAATGGGCGTTTCGCCGGCGACGATTAGTTATGCCGTGCGGATGCACGGGAAATACAAGCAGCCTTCCCCGAACCGGCGTCAGGCAAACACGAAGCGCCGTCAACGCCTCCTTAGGCGCTTGACGCGCACGCATCTGCTCTAAGGACTCAAGCCCTAGTGACTGACGCGTTGAATAGGAAAAGTAAATAGCGCCGCGGTCGTTTGGTAGAACTAGGGAGTCGCGGTGTGCGTGGCTCCCTTAACGTCCAGATTCTATTGCCGGGCAATCATCTCACACGGAAGTCAGACTTTTACGTGTGCTCTACGGCAAACCGTGCTCTGTAATACAACTCATCGAATGTGATTATTTCCGGGCGAAGCGTATTTCGTCGATACAATTCAAAAGAACGAAACCTCGCAGTGTTGATCAGCGACGGTCAGCCTAGTCGCGTGGACCGCGACGACAGAACATGCCGCCGCCTGGTCCGCCGCTGCTTTGGACTCCTTGTGGCGAAGCCGCGACGATACTCGCTCATCACATGCCAAACCCATTTCAACCGGAGGGAGTGTTCGGGTCCGAGTTTCTCCATTACCTGTCTTCCGATGAATTCAGGATGCCGCTTCAATATCTTGCTGATGCGGATTCGTGTAGCAGTAAAGCGATCAATGCGCCACCCAACCCGTTTCTGCGCCAGACTTCGATTGGCAGCGGCCGTGCGACATGCTCTCACGTGCACCCAAGCCCGTTCGATTCCCAGGCGGTGTTCGGCTCCCATGCTCGCTATCACTTGATTCACGGTACATTCTGGATGCTGCTGCCATATGGCTCGCACCCGAGCTCGTACTACGTCATTTGTTAGATTGCCGAGCGGGTGATGCAGGCCAAGACGACGTGCCATCCTCTGTAACTGGTGCCCTCTCCAGCGTCTACCCATGGGAGATTCAAGGTTTCGCTCATTGAGCTGATTGGCTGCCCCGCAAAACGAAATCGTTCTTCCATTTATGCCCCGCTGGCGGAATGCCCACTCAATGTGCACGCGATACGCCTCCGCCCGTTCATCGGCAGCCTTGCTCAACGCCGCTCTACCCAACGCACTGACTCGTCGTTGCCACGCCTTCGAACGCAATTGCACCCCAAACTTCTTCCCTCTGCGCTTTGCGGCGGCGATTGCAACCTTGCAGCGCTCCGAAATCATTTTGCGCTCCTGTTGTGCGAGCGAAGCATAGATGTGGAGCGTGAAGTCGTCACAGTCCCGGCCTAGTGCGGCAACGATGAAATGCACCTTATGCTCCATGAGCCCGGTGATGAAGTGCACGTTTCGCGATAGGCGGTCAAGCCGCGAGACAATCAGCGGGCAGCGCGAGGCGCGCGCGCCTCTCAGGGCTTCCGCAAGTCCGGGGCGCAGCACCAGCGCATCCTTGCCTGCGCCGGTCTGAACGTCCTGATGCCAGGATTGGATGGTGAACCCTTCGCGCGCTCCGAAGTTCTCAATATCATGACGTTGTGCAGCAAGCCCTAAACCGCTGCGACCCTGTTCACTGGTACTGACTCTTAGATACCCTATTGCGTCTTTCATGGTGAAGCCCTCCGCTGAAGATGGCGTCAGGATAGCTGCGGCTCCGCCATACAGTTCCTACCGTCTGCAAGTACTGGATGGACATCGTTGCAACGCCTCGACTTGGCCCCGCGTGGGCAGTTGACCAACGCCGGGAACCAAGGCCACGATAATGGACTTGGACGCCAGGTAGAGTGCTGAGGGAGAGAGCCCGATGTCCGACGCCCCCATAGACGCCCCCCCGCTCGTGTACGGCGGGTTTATTCAGAATATCGCTTCAGCGTTCGACGGTGCGCTGGCAGAGATCGAGGCAGAATATAACTTCGATCTCGGACCGGAGTTTGAGATCGCGCTCTGCAGAGTCCTACGGCGCGTGTTGCCACAGCGATTCGGTGTGTGTCGCGGATTTGTGGTGAATCGGCGAGGCGAGACTGCAGGCGACGACATAATAATTTACGAGCGCATGCGTTTCCCGACGGCGCGCCTTTTATGTGAAGACTTGTCGAGGAAAGAGAAGATCCCTATTGAGGCGACGCTCGCTTACATTGAGGCCAAGCATACACTCGAGATCAACGGAGATTCTCAGGTCAGCTTAACTCACGCGCTCGAGCAGGTAGCAAAAGTCAAGGCGCTTTGCGCGCACCGGCCCGCAGTGCCGCTGAATGAAATCGCTGACTCAGTGGTGCTTGGATCGGCGTTAACCGTTACAGCGGCCTGGGGCTGGCCTACTAACCGGAATCCGCTCTACACCGCGATTATGAGTCGCCACGTTAGGATAAATAAGGGCGATGACCATGTAACCGATCCCAAAGTGATCAAGGTAAAGCTCGAGGCTCGCTCAGAAATGCCTGATTCGTCACCTGATTTAATCGTCGCCGGGCGATCCAATGTCGTCGTACCCAACTTCTCTGAGGGCTCAAATAGGGGAATATCCGTGTCGCCGTTTCTGCTCATCCCCGGCGGCGGCTTGGTGGCATGTATAGGGGAAAGCGTCGCTTTCGGCTTAGCGATCGCGACATTGCTCTGGGCCCTAGACTACATCCGACTCGGACCGATGCCTTGGCAGTCTATGTTCGAGAACGCAATTAAAAGGTAAGCGACTGCCCGAGCCGCATCATTCTCGGTCATCTTGAATTTTTCACGTATAATACGTACAATTGCCGTACATTACGGAGACGACGCCAATGCAAGCGATGACCGAGCGATTCGAAATGCGGTTCGACCTAGACGCATTAGGGGCGATAGACGCGTGGCGAGCGAAACAAGACGGCATGCCATCGCGATCAGAAGCGGTGCGGCGGCTCGTGGAAAAGGGGCTCGGCACTTCTTCGGGCAGCGATGAACTGCGCCTCGGGCCCGGCGAAATACTGATGGTTCACCTCCTATGCGACCTTCTTGCTAGCTCAAAAGCAAAGTCCGATTTCGACCCGAAGCTCGTCAAACACATCCTTTTTAGCGGCCACACTTGGGCTCTCGATTGGGCATACGCCGGGCTCTTTAATTTCGGCGACAGCCGCGATAACAGTGCAGCCGTCCGATCAGAGGTACTGGATATTTTGGAGCTGTGGGAAGCGCTGGAGTCTGGCTATGAGGAACTCTCCGTTGCCGAAAAAAAGCGGGTCGCCGCAGAAGGAAAGATGAGCGAAGGCCCGCGGTTCCCCGGATTTGATGCGAATAACGAGGGCACGCACCTTAGCGTAGCGCGGCTATTAGTCGAACACCTTGATCGTTTTCCCCGGTTCAAAAAACGGATACTGAATTCTCACGCCCGCTTGCTCGAGGGCTATCAGCGCATGGTGGCAGCGTTCGCGCCGATGAAGCGCACGCTTGCTGGCGGCGAGCTTAGCGTTTCGCAGATCATTGAGATCCTCAACGCGCGGATGTTCCCTAAGGAGTCATAAATGGAACCAAAAAACTTCGCTGCTCGAATCAGCCAGCAGCTCGACGTGACTGAGAAGATGGGAGCCGCCTTCACAATCGAGGCACTGCGTGAGGCTGGCAGCTCCTCAAAACTATGAATGCGCCTGGGCGCCGGATGAAATGCCCAGCGGACGCATGACTGCAGCGCGAGCGCAGATTGCGATTGATTTCCTTCGAGGGCTGAAAGCGAGCTAGTTTCCGCTTTACTGCCAAATGAATGAACCTATCGAACTGGTGACCGAGCGCGTGGCCGCGCAGCAAGCGATAGCCCATCTCGAGAACGGGCGCAACGATGCGGCGTTGGACATCCTAAGGCGCGCGATGCGCATGAGAACTCCGCCGCCGTCGGGACATCCTGACGCTAGATCGCACGCCATCGTGTGGTTACGTGCGAAGATTGAAAAGGCACTGTTAGAAATCGAGAATCCGGATATTGGCGCCGCGCTCCACACGCTTCGGCATGGCCTCAAACATCCGCCGCCAAAATAGCGAGGACCGTCGATGTACACGTTTCAAACCAGCAAGGGAAAATTCGCCATCGTTCCTTCTGACGGTGGTTGGCGCGCTTGGTTCGAAGACGAAGATCTCGGATGGTACGGGACTCCACAGCTCGCGCTCGGAGATCTTACGGGTGGACACACGTTCGCGGCTTCGTGTGGAGATACGGCAGTGCTGGGAATACCTGACGACATTCGCGAGTGGAAGGCTACCTAGAGCGCTTGGCCTATGAATACGCGCAGATATCGATACTCATTTGCGGGCGCAAGCTTGGTTATAGTCTTCAACGCGTGCGCAGCGCCTCCAGTTGCCGCTAGCTACCTTTGCATCGGTGAGAAGGCAACTGGGTTCAGAATGAATGACAAAAGCCGCTCCTGGGAGGTAGAAGGATTTCGGCCTCGAAGGTACGTTATCAAGACTCCCATCAAAGGGCCCAACGTGCCAAGCGGCGCGAATACTTCCGTGATGGCAGTCTATGAGTTCGGGAAGGCCGATCCGGCTGACGTAACGGCGTTCTGCGACAAGGACTTCAATGAACAGGGGTTTTTGTTTTGCCAGGGACTCGGCGAGAATTTCAATTTCAACCGAAAGAGCCTACGGTTCGTCCATTGGTTCCCGTTTGGTTACATCGACCCACCGGGCGCTAGCTTTTGGGGCAAAGAGGGAGAGGCAACTCCCTTTATGGAAATTGGCACATGCAGCGCGATTTAACCCCGGGTGTCAGAGGTCCCGCTGGCTGGGATAATTTAAGGTTACGTGAATGATGCGATTCACAGACGAGCAGCGGTTAAGAATTATCGGTAAATGGGACGAGCAGCTACCCGGACCATGGCTGGGTTCGGGGAAGCCTTGCTTAAGGGGCTGACCGATAAGGCAACAATGGGCGCGATGGAGGAAGCGATCAGCAGCTACGTCCGGGAAATGGCGGCGACTCTCGCGTCGAGAGACCCGAAAAAACCGACGTCCGAAAACTCGTTCACCAATCCGCCAAGTCAGGATTAACGTAGGAGGGGCACCAGGCTGGAGGTACCTACTCCTGTATGCGGAGTTTTGTCCTGAACCAGAGCCAAAGTCGTTGCAGTAGGGAGAGCGGTGGCACATTTGCGGCGGCCACCGAATCAAGCAACTGATTCAGCTGTGCTATGAATCGCTCGCAGGCCTTCGAAGCTTCCCATGTCTTGCCAGCGATCTCAATGTACAGGCAAAAGCTGCTTTGCAAGCCGTCATACGAACTGACGGTACTGCCATCCGGGTTCTTGTGTTCAGTTGCTGTCGGTCTGATGCCGAGCGCTGCATAGTTGGTTTGTTGTTGGTGCATCCATGCATCATCGTCACTGCTGCGCTCGATCGGGATCATTGCCCCGAGCGTTTTGCCATCGGATCTGCCCTGGTGCACGTCGATGTCCCTTAAGTTCATCATCCTGTTGAAGTGCGTGCGACCCGGAATGTCGAGGACATTCATTCGCCAGCTGTGGATGGCGTCTTTGTACCGGCGTCCCTGATCATTCTCAATGATGTAATACGCGCTCTTACAGAGGCCCAGAGACGCGAAGAAAAACGTATCGAGCCGAATATCGGGATTGCTGGGGGTGCGAGCCCGCCGCATGTCCAACGCAATCTCCGCGGGCCCTTGACGCAAATGATGAAGCGCCAACTCCGCCTGGCGCAGCTTGTACCTGGCGCGGCCAATTGCGTCGGACTGGGCGCTTGATGGAGTGTCCATAAGGCGAGCTTAGCAGCGGGCATGTGCTACAGGCTCAAAGACGAACGAAGGAAGGCAACCCAACGCGAAGAAACCCCGCGAATCCTGCACTTACTAAGCGGGCCGATGCAGCCCTTGCGAGGCGAGGAGGGTGCAAAAGGCGTCGGCGGTGACGCGATGTCGCATGCCAAACTCGTGAGGTCCGCCGGCCAGCCTATATAAGAGTCGCCGTCGAGCCGATCGAGTGCCTCCCACGCAGGAACTTCATATGCCCATCAATGCCGAGATCGGCCGTGGTCGTCGCCCACCAAATGGCATCCATTCTTGCGAAGGCGGCCTGCACCTTGACAGCGCCTACTTGCTCTTGCTTTAGGTTGGTAGGGATGTTCATGTGGATCGGCTTAGTCTGCGCTATCAAGCTGCTTCAAGGCTCGCTGCAGCAATTGCCGAAGTGTTGCTTTATCCTTCGCCCAAAATGTGACCGCGCTAGAATCGTCGTCGCCAGGCCGATGCATGAAAGGACCTCGAAGCTGTTGGCGATCCGTCGTGACGGGCAGGTGCATATAGAGGCGGATACCGATGAAGCCGGATTGTTTCGGGACGATTTCGACTCGATCTGAGAGTTCCTCTTCATAGATGTTGACTCGCATGGTGATCTCCACGGATGGATGTTGAGTTGGATGAACCCAGCAGGATACACCGCATGACCAAGATTTACGCGACCTATGACCTGTCCGCGGGACCCTTGAACTTCAAGTTCGAATACAACCCGGAGGAAACCGCCGCGCTGCATAAAAAACTCAACGGCGCCTCAGCCATCACGGCCGATGATTTGCGGCAAGTGTCCTTGTGGAAGTCGGATCGCACTTTGAATGTCTCGGACCAGACGCTGGAGAAGCTTGCCGAGCTCTCAGTCAAGATGCACGTGACGATTGACGATCCGATCGTTAAGGAGGTTCTCGAGATGCTCGTGGATTCGCAAGGGATCGGCCTGCCGATGGCGAGTTCGATTCTCAAGTTCATCAACCCAAAGGTGTTTCCGATCATCGACGTCCGCGCTTACCGAGCTCTCACCGGAACGAAGGCTCATCAGCGTACCTACACCATTGACAACTACATCGCTTACACTAAGCAGCTGACTGCTATTGCCGCTAAGTGGAACCGGCCCCTGCGCGACATCGACGAGCAGCTTTACTGCTTCGACAAAAAACACAACAAAAAGATTTAGAGCCGCTGTTGTCTCCGGCGGGTTGAAACGGCACCTTCGTCATTGCCCCCGGTCCACTTACGGTGCGTTCTGCATCCCGGGACCAGAACTTCCGCCGGCAGGTGGAGTGGGGAAAATACAGTCTCAACAGTTTTAGATCGATGAAAATTGCAATACGCATTCTTGCCGCGTTCGCGGATCACCCGGCCTCGGTCGGCGAGACTCACCTAGAGCACGCCCGCCACTCAGCCCAATTCGGTGTCGCCATGCTACTCGGCGCCGGCGACGCCTTCAGCCACGCCTTGTTACCTGCTCTATGTACCACGACGGGCAGCCGCATCATCGCTCGTTTGCACGACCGCATGATCTTAAACCGCACTCGATTGAAAGCGCTGGCGCGCGACAACCACACGTCAGACCAATTTCTCGCCGAGCACATTTAGAGTGGCTTGAGACCGACGGCAGCTTAGGCTTTGTTAAATGCGTCGCCCAAGGCTTTTGCGAGAGTGGAATCCGCGAGATACTCGACGATGCCGTGGTGATTCTCGCTCTTATTCTTGACGCCGCTGAAGTTCGCGACGATTGGCGCACCTTGGTAAAAGTTGGCGGGTATTTCATAGAATCTTCCGTGGGCATTTGCACACCTCCTAAAGGTGAACTACGCATAAGCCTGCCCGGCCGTGCTCTCTGCTTTTAGGTTAAAGTATTGAGGCCCATTCGAGGTAATAAATGACGCAGAGACGGTGTAGCGAGGCGCCGCACAAACATTGTCCGGCGAAGCCCGTTATAAAATGTCGCAACCGCCTAACCGCCAAGGCGCGCGATCGATCTATGGCGCTTACATGAGTCGCTGACAGCAGCTTCAGCGCCGCGCTGGTCACGGAGCGTCTATTGGTCGGTAAGCTTACTTAACAGCAGTCGGACTCTGGTTTCGGCGAACGAATCCATTCGCTGCGCAGAGTCCTCGATATTCTGGCGGTTAAATACCTGTTCGACTGTCTTTCCATCGGCCGTAAGTCTAAACGTGGTATCGCCCGGCTCAGACCCGCGAGCCACATGGCTGATTTGGATTGAGTTCGCGCCTCTCTTGTCGGCCTCGGCCTCTATCACCTGCTCGATTGTTTGCAACCCTTGAGTAAATTCTCTCGTCATACACTGGCTTCCTTTATCTTTGATCAATTCCTCCAAAACGTATTATATCACCGTTGGAAGAAGCATCTGGCAGTTGCGCGCCCGCATACAGTAGTGCGCGCGACTGAATACTGTATGGGATTTGTGGCCGTGCTTTGGTGCTGCACCTGATGCTTGTCGTATAATTGCCACTCGCTCGGCAAGAATGCGCGCGCTTTCCGCGGCTGGCCTCTTAATAGTGTTGACCCCTCGCCATGATCACCCTTAATTCTGAAAAAGGTCTCATCAGTGTCGAAAATTGGGATGACATCACGAGCCGTCCGGGATTCGTCGCAAATCTCAACCCGAGAGAGCACACGCTCAAGGCAGTTATCGGGCAATACCAATTCAAGGAAAAGATTCCCTGCGGCTTATCTAACTGTCATACGCCACACAATAAGGGCTACATCGTAAGTACGGAAGGTGGCGCCGAGACAAACATTGGAAAGGATTGTGGCAGGGCGTATTTCGGCATCGAATTTGAAAATCACGCGCGTAAGTACGAGCGAGACCTAGCCGACTACGAGAATCGACTGGCCTTGCACCGATTTAGTTTCCAAATTGAAACTATTCGGGAGCTAGTTCACGAGCTGCGATCTGGGGAGCGTGGGGGCGATTGGTGTTACAAAGTGGCTCAACCGCTTCACGCTAGCAACCGGGGTGTCCCTGAGATTATCTCTCGTAAGATTGGCGCCATGTTGAAAGCGCAGCAAAGAGTATTGTCGATATCCAGACAGGCGACGGCTGCCGAAACGGAAGCGCTCGAAGCGGTCGAAGGCCGCCCGGTACCGCGTCCGCACACGATAGAGGATCCAATCGCAGAGATTAGAGGCCTTGACGCCCTTGACCCGGAAAATAATCTGAAACAGTTACTGGTGCTCAAAATAGAGGAAATTAAGGAGTTCGAGGGGAAAGAAATCGACTCGATGTCGAGTAAGGAACTGCGTCAATGGGCCAAGTGGGCCGACACATTTGATGAAGCGTTGGAGAAAGCGCAAACAGCTATCGTGGCACATCGTGCTCTCCTGACGCCTGAGAATCTCGAACCGTTTCGGCGCCTCCTATCTAACTACTCCGACATCGCTAACTTTGATGCGTATCTCGGACGTCTTACTGAGCCGAGGGGCATTCCCAGCGGATCGAGATCTTAGCCTTGAGCGCGCCAGAGCTAATGCGGTGCAATGCGCGAAACGAGCGCGAACCTCGCAAATTTTCAACACCTGGGGGTCGACTTCGACAACGCCGGCCTCAGATTTGAACCACGTCGCATCCAAGACGACGACACCTCAATAGTTAATTCAGTATCCCACCTCGTCAAGGCCATCAATCATTCCTCCGTCCATACGACGCGTTGTGCGCGGCGCTTCGGGTGCGGCCTTGTATTGAGCCGACATGCCGATCACGCAGATTGGCTAATCATAGAACTATGGGAGCGAGCTGGAAATCAGAGGAAAGATTGCCTGTCTTATGCACTCTGCCACGCGGTTCTCGCCGTCAAGGCCGTGCGCGCGGCGCTGCGCGCCGTGCTCCGCAAGTCGGCTGCGCCGAGCCTATGACGGCTGCGCTGCCGCGTGCCGCCGCGATGCCGACGGGCATTCCTGCCCGAAACATCGGAGAAGGTCATGACGGTCAAGACTTTATTCGTTCGAGACGAGGCGGGTGTTTATACTCCTGCGAATGACGAGATTATTGTGCCTGCGGCAAAAGCAGCACACTTAAGCACGTAGGTTACCTTCCCCGGCTTGATCGTGCATAAGATCAAGAATGTCGAGCGCACCACAACACATCCGTCCACGGCCGCGCGAAGCTCGGGCGTGGGTGGCGCTTCTCATTGGGTGGGCGTCCCATTTCTATACGCGCACTTTCAATATCGGCTAAAAGTCGTCGACACGCATCCGCGGTGGCCCCGTCTCCAGCAGCCCGGTTGAAAATCGCCTGCCGTAGCTCGTGGTAAGCAGTAGGTGAGTGGGATCTCTGACCTTCACGTTCAAATGTATTGCCGCGAGTAAACAACTCAAGCAGCATATGGTAGGTGGGCGAATTCGGCCGCGCCAGGCGACCAGCATCCATCGCTGCCGTAGCAAGCTCGAGGAAGGCACCCTCATCGGATTCTTCTGCCGCCAATGCCGAGAGTCCAAGCGCATCGGCGGCGAATGAAGCCGTGTCGATGCACAGCTGTACCAACCGGCGTTGTGCTGCAGCATCGCCTGCGACCGCCGCGGCTGCCTTCTTGGTCACCGCGTCTGGGCCCATTAAAAAATGCGGTCGCCAACTTCTGAGGCCATCGGATCTCAGTAGTTCAAAAAAGGCCCCCAGTCGATCCCGAGTCAACATCGATCCCAGGCTCAACAATAATTCTTCGCTTAGCTGCCCCTTCGCGATGGATTCCCTGGTAATACCCAGCAAAGCGCCCCACGCGCCATCGGGCGACATTCGCGCGAGGCCCCGAGCCACATCTCCGCTATGGGAGTACTTCTGCCACACCGATGTATAGTGCTCGAGCGGCCGTGCGAGGGCAGCCGGCGGAATAACACAAAAGGTCAGCTGACACAGCCATGCGACCACGTAGTTGTCGTTGTGGGATCTCCAGGCACTCGTGCTACGTTCAATCTGTGCCTCGAGTGCGGCGACTAAGTTGGCGTCGGAGAGTTGAAGGCCTTGGCGAACGAGCGCACGGAGCGCATCGAGCATCGCATATTCATCGGCGAACCCGCTGGCCAATGCGCGCACCACCGATGGAACGATGGTTTGGCTGGGAATGCGCGCAATAAGCGTGACGAGCGATCGAACCCTGTACGCCGCCTGCCGATCATTGAACTGGGGGTCGGTGGCTTTCTGTGCAATGATCTCATCAAGAATCGCATCCAACTTATGTGCGAGCGCTCCGGCGGCGTCGTCAGTAATTGCCTGATACTGAGCTGTCGGCTGCAGAAATGCGCACCCCGCTTGGCGTCGCCGCTCTCCCTCGACGATGTCGTCCGCGACCGTGCGATGCAAGTCCGTTCCGCCGCACTCCCAAGGTGCACATAGCGCGCGCACGATGGCTCCTGGAATGGCATGTGCGGCTTGAGGATGGTCGAGAAGCGCCACGAGTCCCGGCACGATAGTCGGCCCGGATCGAAATGCAGCGCCCTGGAGTGGGTTTCCCATGTGGGGATTGGTAGGTCTGGAATGCGGGTCCGGCTTCCTCCTCCAAGTTTGCATCGCAGCCTCGTACTGCGCCCAGCCATCGAGCTGCCGACGGAACGCCTCCACGAACAAGTCTGGGGCCTCAGGTAACTCTATCGCGCAAGACATGGCGCTTAACTGGACGAAGACGGCGTCCTGACGGATCGGCGCACTCTCAACCTTCCCACCAAACAGTTCAATGAGACGCCTCATCGCCTCGGGCGTCGGCGCCCACCGGTCAGCGCCGTCTGATCGATCTCCTTCTAGTGCCATCCGAGTAGACAGGAGTCGTAAGAGTTCGCCGGAGTCCTCATACGAGGCATGCGCGCCGAGCGTCGCAACTGCTTCGAGCAAATCGTCCCCATTGACGTGACAGAGGATCCGCCGGAGCCACATCTCTCGATCCAACGCGGGGGAGTTCTTGGTGGCCGTAGGTAAGCGCCGAAGACTCTTAAGATACCTCGCCACTATCCGGGCCACCTGGGAGCAATTGGCGAACGTGGCCACCGCGGCGGCGCTCGGCAAGGTAGCCGAATCAGACTCAAGTGATGACCAGGACCGCTCGAAGGCATCGGACATCCTGTCTGGGGGCACATTACGGAGCGCCTCGGTCACCCACTCCGGTACGTGCGTCGCATGCAACGTGCGCTCGCACGCGACCTCCTGCAGGCGCTGCGGCGCCGCCGAACTGACGATTTCGAGGAGCCGCGGCTCGACCTGCGGCGCATCCGTGGATTGCAGGTATTTCAGTATCGCTTCGACGGAATGACTGGCCGCACCGTCTGGAAGAAGGGCGATTAATCGCAGGCGGACGTTCTCCGCCAATTCGGCGTCGGCGAGGGCCCGAAGGGTCTCGCGTACCTCGGCGCCCAGCGTGGGGTCCTCCATGGCCTCCTCGATCCATTGCAGCAGTTGTCCGTCCACCTGGACCTCCCCGGGCGCCGCGAGCCACGCATCCACGGGATCTCGGGACGCCGGGTAGTTCCAGAAGAGGGCATGGATCGCCGCGGTTCGGACCTTCGGATCCGGTTCATGGAACGCGAGGCCTCGAATGATTTCGTAGTTCTCGACATCGCTCGCAATCTCGTGCATGAGCTCAGCGCGTCGGTCCGATGGCCATGTGGCTATTCGGGCGGCCGCTTCGGGCCCGAGCTGCTTCAGCGAGAGCCCTGGTTGCACGAGGCGATGTGTGGATAAGCGTACTTGCTGAGAGTCGCTTTCAAGAAGCGGCCAAATTTGCGCGGCAAATTCCGGGAAGCGGGAGAGCAACTGATACTGCGTCGCGAGTCTGGCGATGTGCGGGTCGGGCGACGCCGCGAGCCCATTCACTGCCGCGATTATGCGCGCTCGCAAAGACGTATCGTCAGTCGGGGTCAATGCGCAGCGTGCCGCCAATTCGCAGGCTCGACCGAGGTCAAGTCGAAGTGCGGCCGCCACCAGGCGCACGCGCGCTGAAGGCCTCGTAGCGGGTGATGAGAGCTTCTCAGCGACCAAATCCACGGCATCATCCCACGCGGGGGCATTGAGCGCGCGCTCGAGCCCTGCTGAACCGGGTGAAGCCGGGCCTACCAGACTACCAAGCAAAGGGCTCGCGGCGAAGTATTCTTGAAATCGCTGGTGCGCGAACCGGACCAGGTCGCCCGTTGACTGCAAAAGATGCTGGCCGCAAAGCGCGGCCAACACGTCGGCCGGCGAGGTCCCCGGGGCGAGGACGCGTCTTTCTTCCAATCGGATTGCGGTACCGCGTAGCACGGCCAAGGCTTCGTCACGCGTTAAGGCCGTAGTGGTTGAGTCGGTCAGCTGCGCCGCCAGGTCGGCAAGATAGTCACGGTGGCGGTCGTAGACTGGGGTCGCTCGTAGAGCGGCAGCGCGCTGTGAGTCGGCTTCGAATTCCCGAACGATGGCGCCTAAGATGTCGAAAATCGGCCCTATGGTCTCCCCCTGTCTTGATTGGGCAATAAGGCCCCGTAGGATGAGTGGATTGCGGGCCGCGAGTCGCAGCGCATTGTCCGTTGAGAGTATTCGCAGGAGACAGTCCGCCGAGCCCGCCGCAAGCTCCGCCTGAATGATTGCGCGCTGCGACGGCCATCGAAGACCCTGAACCTCGATATTGCGGGCGTTCAGGAGGCTTGGGGAGTCGTGGAACGAGCGAGAGCTGACGAGCGTCGGGACCGCCGTGGCACCCATCGTGAGCGGACCGATGGCGTCGAGGCAATTGAGCCTCAAATCGGCGGCTATTTCGTTCCAGCCATTAACGAGCAGAGCGAGCTGACCCAGTTCGGCGAGTTTTGCGATTTCGTTCGCAGTCACATTCAGCCGCTGCGCGCTAACCGTGCTCGCGATGTACTCGGGAATAGTTCGCCGAGATCGTGCCCAGATTGGTGCGTCAATGTAGATGGGAATACGCGGCGACTTTAAATGGATGCAGGCGGACGCAACGCCAAGCATCAGAGTCGTCTTTCCGATGCCGCCGTCCCCCGCCAGCTGAAAACTCTTGTTCTCGGCTAGGCCCTGGATGAGATCGGAAATCGCCATCTCGTCCGGGCCGCTTTCATCGCCCTCCTTGGTGAGAACTGCCAGCCTCAGAGGTGCGACAAACGCGGGCATTTTCGAACGATGCGTAGCGTCCTCGAGCAGCCCTGAAGCCACGCGGCGGACGCGCTCAAGGTCGTCAGCAGTGGGAAACGGAGAGAGGGCCGCTCGAAAGTTGTGAGCCGACAGGGCGGCCAATACTAGGGCAGACAGATTATCCGGCGATTTAAAGAAGTCGACACCGTGGTCGCGCTGCACCCGTGATCGGAATTGATCCAGGACCACGGCATCGGCACTCCCGGGCGTGTCTTGCTCGCCCGGCCACGCGTAGGCGGCGTCCACACAGAAAGCGAACGTCCTCCGCGATCGACGGGCGGCCTCTTCGTATTCACGTTCCGTGATCGAGAGCAGGCGTCCGTCCGCACAATCCGGTCGGAATCCATACCGGTGCGCCAGGATCAATATATACGCATCACAGTGCGCGACATCCTCAAGACAGCGATCGAGCGGCCGCTCATCAAAGGCGGGGTAGCGCTCCATGCAATCGACATCGTATCCCGCCTTCTCGAGGGCGATCTTGAGCGCAGCCCGATGTTCCTTCAGGTCGCGGAAGGTCGAGGAGATATAAAGGATGGGCTTGCGTCCCTGTCCCACCTCATTCGCCTCTTTGGCGAGCGCAGTAACTCTTTGACGTTGCGAGGCCAGACGTTGCCGCAATTGATCTATTCATTGGCCTCGCCCATGGGCTCCGTGGATGGGGGTAAAGGACAGCATGCTCAACCGCTGTCGTTTCGGGGACCCAACGTATCACTTTCAGGCAATCTACACGAAGTCTTGCGTTATTGATCGAAATCGCAACGAGGGGAAGCCATGTGCATATAGTCATTGTCGCTTATGAGCGCAACATGGGCGCATTTGATCTGTTGCTGCTTGATGCGGCACCGGTTCTTTGCGGCGTCTGGACATCATGTTCGCAGGCTGTTAGCTCCCGGCCATCGGATATGCAAGGAGCGGCTCCGCACAATTGCTGAGAGAACGACGAGGCTCGCCACCGTCCGCACGCGCGGTGCAATGCAGATCTTCATCGGACTCTGCCCACTGCGCCGAGCTGTGTGCCAGTTCGCGCTTGTGCCCTATGATCTGGAGGGCAAGGGATCGCTGGTTGAACAACTGGCGAGAGACCTGAAAAAGGGTCAGAGGCAAGGAAGAGCAAGTGAGCCTTTTTGAACTCACGATGAATGAATGGTTAGCGCAGTGCCGTGCGGAAGAAAATCGGAGATCGAGCTCGCCAGTGGAGATTTCGTTCGGCTCGCCGGCCTGAGATCCGGTCGGTGGCCGACGTCGGTGGTTGCCGATCTTGGTATTGATGCCGGCGGCACGGCGACGAATCATGCGCCACGCATCGGATTGTGTCATCGGACAGTCGGACAGAACGCCCGTAGGTCCCGTGCCGTTCGAAACAAGTAGCCCTAGTCATCACCAGGGAGATGCGCGCCAGCGATATAGGCGTGCAGGTAAGTGTCGAGTTTGTGGCGGCAGGGCGTTTCATGCTGCTCGCCACCTTTCTCATGCAGTCGCACCGGGCTTTGTCGCCCCTGAATGCAAACATCCTAGACTCGCATTTTGAGCGCCGCGCCAATCCTGGCGAAGATGTAGACCATCAGCACAACAAGCGCTTGGTCGCGCTGAGCAGTCGGGGAGGATGGATTGGTCGAGTCGAGGAGGCCCTGCGCCTCCTCTGCCGTTAGCACCGGCGTCTTGCCTTTTTTCACTGCATGCCTTGGGAGGCGCACGGCGCTGGCTGGATTGACGGCGATCACCTGGCCGACAACCAATCAGTCGAACATCATCCGAATAGCCGCTAGATGAAGTTTGACCGATGGCGCCGGAGAACCCCGTCTGGATCGCCTTCAAATCATCAAGCGTGATATCGATTATCTGCATTGATTGTCATTGAGTCTGAACCGCCGTTCGCGATTATCTGGCTGTGTCTCTCGGGGCACACGAGTGTGAGTATTTCTGTCTGGCGCTACTGGATGCGAGACACCGGCTGATCGAGTTCGTGGAACTCTTTCGGGGCACGATTGCTGGGGCAAGCGTTCACCCTCGCGAAGTCGTAAAGCTTGCGCTCGTCCGCAATGCCGCTGCGGTTGTGATCGTTCACAACCACGCCTTAGGTTGATTTTGATCTGTCACCAGCCCGGCAAAGATATGTGCCAGGGAGAGAGAGCGGTCTTGCCTTGTCTCTCGGATTGTACCACGCCGGTCTCGCCGTCAAGGCCGTGCGCGCGGCGCTGCGCGCCGTGCTCCGCGAGTCGGCTGCGCCGAGCCTTGACGGCTGCGCTGCGGCGTGGGG
>Ga0302325_10002855_pt1 | contig 41515 bp, 29 predicted proteins | sample Palsa_T0_2_FD_201948 | JGI IMG/M metagenome (GOLD analysis project Ga0302325, IMG submission 201948) | Peat permafrost microbial communities from Stordalen Mire near Abisko, Sweden - Palsa_T0_2 | ecosystem: Environmental > Terrestrial > Soil > Palsa > Peat permafrost | place: Sweden: Abisko...
TGCCGCTATACATCGTGCACGGGACGCGCGATCTGCCCGAAGAGAACAGCGGCGTCCTCATCGACCGGTATGGCGAGCTGCACTACGCCGTGAAGGAAGAGCACCCGGACCTCGGCCACAACGTGTGGCAGACGACGTATCAAGACCTCCGGGGCGCCGAATGGCTGCTGTCGCACCGGCGGCCGGCCCATCCTCGCGCGATCCGGTTCAAGACGCCGAGCACCCGCTGGGCGGATGATGAATGGGTCCACGTCCGGGAGCTTGCGTCGAGCGACGCCTGGGGCGAAGTCGTCGCCCGCATCGACCCCGACAACGTCGTCTTCGTGTCGACGCACGGGGTAGCGGCGGTTGGCCTCGACCGCGACGTCGAGCGGATCGACGACGCCGCGCCGGTGAGCGTCCACGTCGACGGCCGCTCGATCCTCTTCGAGGCGCAAGAGCCCATCGAGCTCCACAAGGGCGACTCGGGCTGGGTCGCCGGGCCGCCGAGCCACGACGGGCCGTACAAGCACGGCCGCGTCAACGGCCCGATCCGGGACGTGTTCCACGAACCGATCCTCTTCGTGTGGGGCGCGAGCGACCCGTCCCAGGCGCGCGCGAACGAAGAGGTCGCGCGGGCGTGGGCGCGCGCGGGCTGGGGAGTCCACGTCGACTACCCCGTCGTCAGCGACGCGGAGTTTTACGAGCGGGGCGAGCCCATCGCCAACGACCGCGCGCTCTTTCTCGTCGGCAACGCGCGGTCGAACCGGGTCGTGCGCGAGCTCGAAGAGTCCTTCCCGGTGCGGATCGACGGCGACGACGTGGTTCTCGGCGCGCAGCGCATCGGGCCGAAGGACGGCGCAGCGGATCGCTCGCAGCTCGGCGCGGCCTTCATCCGCCCGAACCCTCGCCGGCCCGACCGCTACGTCGTGGTGGTCGAAGGGGTCGGCCCGCTCGGCACGTGGCGCTCGCTGTCCTTGCCGGACATGCTCCCGGACTTCGTCGTCTACGACGAGGACGTCGGCCCCGCGAGCGGCCAGCTCACCCTCGGCCCCGCGGAGCTACGCGCGGGAGGCTTCTTCGACATGAACTGGGGACTCCATGCGGACCCTCCCCCCGCGATGGCGGGTCTCTAGTGCACCGCCGTCGAGATGAGCTCAAGGTTTGCTGTCATCCTGAGCGAAGCGAAGGACCCCACGGAGAGCGCGGAAGGGCGTCGTCCATGGGGTCCCTCGCTGCGTTTGACCGCATCTCCAGGGCGGTGCCCTACCGCCGGCCTTTGACGCGGTAGCTCGCCTCGTGGCCGGATGCGCCGATGCCGCCGCCGGTGCCGGTCGTGCGGGAGCGGCCGCGGCCGAGCGAAGAGCGCGGGGGCTCGTCGTCCCGCACCGTCTCGGACGCGCCGCGCCGGATGCCGCCGCCCCAGTCGTCACGGGTGTCCGGGTCCCGGCGCACGGGGGAGCCGCCGCCGTAGCGAGGCTGCAGGTCGCCCGACGGGGCCTCGCGCCGCGGGGTGACGCGAGCGCGCTTGGCGGAGGGCGCGTGCCTCGACGGGCGCCGCGTGGTCGGGGCGACGGCCGCCTTGGGGGGTTCCTTGGGCCTTGGGGGGGACACGACGCGCTTGGGCACCCCGAACTGGCCCTTGATCGTCGTGAGCTCGTCGGCGCTGAGGTACCGCCAGCGCCCCGGGGGCAAGCCCTCGGCCGTGATCCCCGCGAAGGACAGGCGCGCGAGACGCATCACCCGAAACCCGGTGGTATCGCCCATGCGGCGCACCTGCTGGTTGCGGCCTTCGGTGATCGTCAGCTCGAGCCAGGTCTTGTCTCCCTCGTAACGCAGGATCTTCACCTTGGAGGGGAGCGTGCGCCCGTCTTCCAGTTCGACGCCCCGGCGCCACAGTTCGACGTCGCGCTCCTGCATCATGCCGTTGACCTTGACCACGTACGACTTGGGGGCGGACCGGCGCGGGTGCAGCAGCGCCTCCGCGAAGTCGCCGTCGTTCGTCGCCAGGAGCACGCCGCTCGTGTTGAAGTCGAGCCGGCCGACCGGGTAGACACGCGCCGCCGAGACATCGGCGAGGAGCTCGCGGACGCTCGGGCGCCCTTCCGGGTCGCGCATCGTCGACATCACGCCGCGCGGCTTGTGAAGCACGACGTACACGGGCGACTGACGCACGATCCGCTGGCCGTCGACCTCGATCCGGTTGACCCTGGCGTCGACCTGGACCCCCTGCTCCGTCACGATACGGCCGTCCACCCGTACGCGGCCGGCTGCGATGATCGCCTCCGCGGCGCGCCTCGACGCGATGCCGGCCGCCGCCAGCACCTTCTGCAACCGAACGCTCGCCATACTTTAGCTCATAGCGTAGCCTTGCGGGGGATGCGACGCGTCACCAAGCCTTGGGGCTACGAGCTCGTTTGGGCGGAGACTCCGCGCTACGTCGGCAAGATCCTGCACATCGCCGCCGGGCAGAAGCTGTCCCGCCAGTACCACGTCAAAAAGGACGAGACGTTCCTGGTCGAGACGGGCGAGATGGACCTCGAGGTCGGCCAGGGGCCGGATCTCCGCGTCATCCGCATGCGCGCGCGCGACTCGTTCCACTGCCCTCCCAATACGATCCACCGCATGGTCGCCGTCACGGACGTCGACGTCGTCGAGGTCTCGACGCCCGAACTCGACGACGTCGTCCGCCTCGAAGACGCCTACGGCCGCGAAGGCACCAGCAAGGCCTAGAACGCGGGCGTTCTACTTTCTTCGACGCGAGACGGGGGCGCCAGAGTCGGGGGTTTCCGTGGAACCAGCGTCGGTCGAAGTCGACTCCGGGGAGGCGCCGCCGTCCGGGCCGGCTTGTTGCGTGGCTTCTTCGCTGGCCATGAGCTGCGCGTCGCGGTCCCAGCGGTCGACGTGTCCGTCGCAGCTGCTGTCCACCCCAACGCGCTCGAGCCGGTTGTTGAAGTAGATTTCCCAGGTGTCCGCGTTGCCGCTCTCGCAGTGCGTGTTCCGCCGGATGCGCGAAAGCTGGCCGTCGACGAAGAACTTCCACACGTTGGGCTTGCCCTTGGCGAACGTGGTGTCGACGTCCTCTTCGGAGATGCGGCCCCCGGTGAACGTGAGCCAGTCGTCCATCTTGCCGTCGTAGTTGGTGTCCGCCTCTTCGTGCTGCGGTTCACCCTTCTCGTTGAAGACACGAACCACGTCCTTCAGCCCGTCGAGGTTCGTGTCGATCTCGCGGCAGACCAAGATGGTGCGAAGGTTGTCCTTGTCGCCGGCGGTCTTGTAGACGCGACGGATGTTCGGCTTGAGCGCGTCCGCGCCGGCCATCTCGTCGGCCGAGAGCTGCGGGTTGTTCTTCCAGTGGACGAACCCTTCGCAGAGCGAGCGATCGTCGGCCGGCCAGTGGCTCGGATCGTGAGATCCGCCGGGGGCCGCTGCCGCCTTGGGCGACGAGGCCGGCGCGGCGCTACCACCGCAGCCCGCGAGCGCGACGAGCGCCAGCACGATGATGCCGCCAAGACGACCCGCGCGCGTCCACCCCAACCTCATGGCTGACCTCCGTCGGCTGCCTGCGTCGTGGCTGCCGGGGTCGTTGACGTGGCGGCAGGCGCCGGGTCCGGCGGCGGCGTCTGGATCGAGTTGTCCGGACCCAGCACGATCGCGGTGGCCGGGTCGGGCTTGCCGTTGCCGATGCGGTCGACCGAGATCGTGACCTTGTCGCCGTTCCACGTCCACCACTGATCGACCTTTCCGTCGCCCGACGTGTCGCGCTCGCGATGCAGCGGGTGCGCCGGGCGACCCGTCTTGGGATCGAGAGGGAGGTTCGGGTCGAACGCGTCCCACGTGTCGATCCGGTGTCTCCCCGCGGCGTCGAACTCGCGACGCACGAGCTTACCGTGCTCGTAGTGCTCGACGGCGTTCACGTCTCCCGTGTCGTCGTAGCAAAACTCGCGGCGGCGGATGGTCCCGCCGGCCTCGTAGTACTCGTACATGTCCGTCTTGCCGTCGCCGTTCAAGTCCACGATGCGGCAGATCTCCGTGTTCCCCTGGAGCACGCGCTTGATGTCAGGCTTGCCGTCGCCGTTCGTATCGAGCGACTCGACGCGGTTGCCGGACTCTTTGCACGGCTCGTGCTGGATGGTCTCGACGTGGCTCACTTCCGGCTGCATCGAGTCGACCGCCACGGCCGGCTTGTCCGAGCCGCCGCACGCCGCGCACATCGCGCAGGCTGCGATCCAGCGCGAGCGCGCCACCGGCCCCGAAACGAGGCCAAGCAAGTCCTGGAACCTATTGGAGTCGGTGTCGTTCATTCCGTTTGCCACCCGTTTGCCACCCTGCGCGCCGCGAAAGGTCGCGAACCAAAAAGGGAACCGACAGCGCCGCCGACAATACGCGGGCCGGCCCATCTACCGCAAGAAGGCGTGAGCGAGCGGCCTCTCTTGCCCTCCCGGCCCCCCTCTCGGCGACCCCAGCCCTTGGACCCGAGGGCAAGTGACCCAAGTCGACCCAAGCCCAAGCTCGCACCACGCCCACCTTGAAGAGGCACGTATGTTCACGTAGTGTCAGGCTGAAGAACCGTAGAGGGCCTGGTCAGACCGCACTCGGTCGGCTACACGCGTTCGCCTCCCGGCGCAGAGACGCTCAAGCTGCGGACGCGACGCCCCGATCCCCCTCCCGTCTCCCTCGCCACGTCACCCCCCTTCCGCACCGCCCTCGCCCCCCGAGGCTCCCTCGCGGCCATGTCCCGCAAAAAGATCTCCACGACGATCTACGTGACCCCCGAGCAGAGCGAGCGCCTGCGCGTGCTCCACGAGCGGACGAAGGTACCCGTCGCGGTCTACATCCGCGAAGGGATCGACCTCGTCCTGCGCCAGTACAACCACATGCTGCCCGGCCAGCTCTCGCTCAGCGAGCCGGCCGCCGCGGCCCCTCCGCCCTCCACCTCACCGGCCCCCGCCCCTCGACCGGAGCGTCCCGAGAGCACCTGAGCGACGCCCGATGCCGACCCCGCAGGCTTCCATTCGTAACTTCTCGATCATCGCCCACATCGACCACGGCAAGTCGACGCTGGCGGATCGGATCCTCGAGGTTACCGGTGCGCTCACCGAGCGCGAGATGCGCTCGCAGTTCCTCGACAAGATGGACATCGAGCGGGAACGCGGCATCACGATCAAGGCGCAGACGGTGCGCCTGCCCTTCGTCGCCGCCGACGGCAACACCTACCAGCTGAACCTCATCGACACGCCCGGGCACGTCGACTTCAACTACGAGGTCTCGCGCAGCCTGGCCGCGTGCGAGGGGGCCGTCCTGGTCGTCGACTCGACGCAGGGCGTGGAGGCTCAGACGCTGGCCAACGTGTACCTCGCCATCGACCAGGGCCTCGAGATCCTGCCGGTCTTGAACAAGATCGACCTGCCGAGCTCCGACGTCGAGGGCACCAAGACGCAGGTCGAGCAGGTCGTCGGTCTCGATTGCTCCGAGGCCATCGCGGCCAGCGGCAAGACGGGCGTGGGCGTGCGCGAAATCCTGGAGCAGATCGTGCGGAAGGTGCCCTCGCCGCGCGGCCGGAGCGAGGGGCCGCTGCGCGCGCTCGTGTTCGACTCCTGGTACGACACGTACCGAGGCGCAGTCGCGATGGTGCGCGTCGTCGACGGCTTGCTGAAAAAGGGCGACAAGATCCGCTTCCTGGCCACGGCGACCGACTACGAGGTCATCGAGCTCGGCATGTTCATGCCGTTCGCCGCGGCGATCGAGGCCCTCGGCGCCGGCGAGGTCGGCTTCATCGCGGGCAACATCAAGAGCGTGCACGACGTGAAGCTCGGCGACACGGTCACGCACGCCGTCAGCGCGCCGGGCCGTGGCCCTCACCACCTCGGCCCCGCGACGGAGCGCCTGCCCGGCTTCAAAGAAGTGAAGCCGATGGTCTTTGCCGGCGTCTATCCGACGGACAGCGCCGAGTACCCGCAGCTTCGCGACGCGATGGAAAAGCTCCACATGAACGACGCCGCGTTCTCGTTCGAGCCGGATACGAGCGAGGCGCTGGGCTTCGGTTTTCGGTGCGGCTTTCTCGGCCTGCTGCACATGGAGATCATCCAGGAGCGCCTCGAGCGCGAGTTCCAGCTCGATCTCATCACGACGGCGCCGAGCGTCGTCTACAACGTGCACCTGACGAACGGCGAGCAGCTCCGGGTCGAGAACCCGGCCAAGCTGCCGCCCCCGCAGCAGATCGAGAGCGCCGAAGAGCCGATCGTCACGCTGACCGTCCACGTGCCCGCGGAGTACGTCGGCGCCGTACTCGCGCTCTGCCAGGAGCGACGCGGCGTGCAGAAGGGCATCCAGTACGCAGCGGCCGACCGGGTGATCGTGACGTACGAGGTGCCCTTCGCCGAGGTGCTCTTCGACTTCCACGACAAGCTGAAGAGCATCACGCGCGGGTATGCGTCGATGGACTACGAGCTCCTCGGCTACCACGCGGATAGCCTGGTCAAGGTCGACATCCTCGTGAACGGCGAGCCGCTCGACGCGCTCTCCATCATCGTGCATAAGGACAAGTCGGTCCCGCGCGGCCGCGCCCTCGCCGAGAAGCTCAAGGAGTTCGTCCCGCGCCAGCAGTACGACGTGGCCATCCAGGCGGCCATCGGGGGCAAGATCATCGCCCGCGAGACCGTCAAAGCCCTGCGCAAGGACGTCACGGCCAAGTGTTACGGTGGCGACATCTCGCGCAAGCGAAAGCTTCTCGAGAAGCAGAAGGAGGGCAAGAAGCGCATGAAGCAAGTGGGGACGGTCGAGATCCCACAGAAGGCGTTTCTTGCGATCCTCAAGGTGGAGTGAAGAAGGCGGTCGGCGGTCGTAAGGTGGCTGGATACCTTACAGGCCTCCCCTTGGGAGGGGCCTTCGTGCGCTCCAAGGCGCTCGTTCCGCTTGATGTCGCCGGTCCGTCGAAACTACGCTCCCCGTTCGAGGAGAAACCGATGCGGATCTCGATGGTCGCCTTGTTGTCCACGATGGCACTCGCAGTGGCGGGCTGCGGCGGGAGCCTCCCAGCGCCGAACGACGAGTTCGCGGCCGCGACGTCGGACGTCGGCGCCGCAAACGCCGGCGGCGCGCCGAGCGTGCCCGATGCCAAGCTCCACTTGCAGCTGTCGGAAGAGGATCTTCAAAAGTCGAAGGCCCTCATCAATCAGGACAACGCACGCGCCGCGAGCCTCATCGGCGTGGCACGGGTCGAAGCGCAGCTTGCGCTGAAGCTGGCGAAGGCCGCCCAGGCCGCCGACCAGCTCCGTCAGGCGCAGGCCGAGCTGCAGAAGACGAAGGGCAACTAGGGCCATGCGAGGGAGGAATGCCATGAACTCGAAGCTCGTCGCTATCGTTCCCACCATCGTCGTCGCCCTCGGCGCCTGCGGCGGAGAGCACATCCCGCCCCCCGCCCTCGTGTCGGCGCGAGCCGAATACGCGCAGGCCAAGAGCGGGATCGCCCTGCAGCTCGATCCGACCGACGTCCACGAGGCGGATCTGGCGCTGCAGAAGGCGACCGCCGCCTGGAACGAGAACCCGGACGACCCGAACACGATCGATCTCTGCGTCGTCGCCCAGCGCAAAGCGCAGATCGCCGAGGCCGAAGCCGCCGCCATCAAGGCGCAGCAGGACACCGACGCGACGAAGCGCGAGCTGCAGAACGTCGTCGCCTCGCAGCTGCAAGCCGCTCGTGGCCAGCTCGATCAGACGAAGCAGGCGCTCAACCAGACCAAGCAAGTGCTGAGTACGACGCAGGACCAGCTCCAGTCGGAGAAGGCGACCACGGCCGAACAGCAGAAGAAGCTCGCCGACATGGAGGCGAAGCTCAAGGACGCCCGCGACACGATCGCCAAGATCGCGGCCGTGAAAGACGACGACCGGGGGATGGTCATCACGCTCTCTGGCGAGGTGCTCTTTCGCACGGGCGAGTGGAACCTCAAGGCCGGCGCCATGGCGAAGCTCGACCAGATCGCCGAGGCCCTGCGCGGCAAAGAGCAGCCCATCGTCGTCTACGGCTTCACCGACAACGTCGGGACCCGCGAGAACAACATGGACCTCTCGCAGAAGCGGGCGTCGTCCGTCCGCGACTACCTCGTGCAGCGCGGGATCCCGCAGGATCTCATCACGGCACAAGGCAAGGGCCCGGACGAGCCGGTGTCGGACAACAACTCGGTCGAGGGCCGCGCGGCGAACCGCCGTGTGGAGCTCATCGTCTCGCCGAAGAAGTCCTGACGCCATGCCGGATGCCGCGGCCGCACGTCGCGCGTGGGCCGACCAGGCGAACCGGGGTTCGAAGGACGGCGCGCGCCTGTCGTACGAGGGCGCGCACGCGTTCGGCGCCGACACCGTCCACCGGTGGCGGCTCGGCAACGGGTTGACGGTGCTCATTCTGGTCGACGCCAGCGCGCCGGTCGTCGCCTACTACACCTGGTTCAACGTGGGCTCGCGGCACGAGCGACCCGGCAAGACGGGGCTCGCGCACCTCTTCGAGCACCTGATGTTCGGAGAGACCGAGCACCTTCGCGCGGGCGTCTTCGATCGCAAGCTCGAGGAGAGCGGCGCCGAGACCAACGCAGCGACATGGGTCGACTGGACGTACTACCACGAGCTTCTGCCCGCGGATCGCGTGCGGCTCGCCGTGAAGCTCGAGGCCGAGCGGATGCAGCACCTGGTCCTTCGCGAGCCGCAGGTGGCGAGCGAGAAGGAGGTCGTGGCCAACGAGCGGCGCTACCGCGTCGAGGACGACGTCGAAGGCGTCGCGAACGAGCTGCTCTACAAGACTGCCTTCGAACGCCACCCTTACGGCTGGCCGACCATCGGGTGGATGTCGGACATCCAGGGATTCACCCCCGAGGACTGCGCCGCGTTCTACCGGACGTACTACGCCCCGAACAACGCCACGGTCGTCGTCGTCGGCGACGTGCGCGAGCGCAGCCTGCTTTTGTCGATCCGCGACGCGTACGGCGCCATCCCGAGCGCGCCGATCCCGCCCGAGGACGTCGTCCCCGAGCCGCCGCAAGCGGGCGAGCGACGCCTCGAGGTCAAAAGGCCCGCGGCCAGCGAGAAGCTGCTCGTCGCCTTCAAGGGGCCGGCGCTGGGCGACGCGGACCACGCCACGTTGAGCGTCCTCAGCGAGGTGCTCTTCGGCGGACGGGCGGCACGCCTGTACCGTTCGCTCGTCGTCGACCGCGAGCTCGCGCTCGACTTGCGGGGCTGGGTGTCGACCTTCCGCGATCCGGGCCTCTTCGAGTGCTGGGCGACCGCACGCGGCGCCCACACGGCCGACGAGCTGCGGCCCGTCATGGATGAAGCCTTCGCCCGCGCGCGCGACGAGGTCGTGGGCGACGACGAGCTGGCTCGGGCCAAGGCGCGCCTCGAGCTCGGATCGCTGCAGCAGCTCGAGACGATCAGCGGCAAGGCGGAGCAGATCGGCTTCTTCGAGACCGTCCTCGGCGACCCGGCGCACGCCTTCCGGCGCGTCGATGCGTTCCGGCGCACCACCGCGGGCGACCTCCGCCGTGTGGCGCGCCGTTACCTCGTCGACGCCGAACGCACGGTCCTGCGCGTCATCCCGGAAGGCGGCGAGAAGCCCGCCGAGACCGCGGCGTGACCGCGCCGCGCACGCCCACCAAGGCCCGCCACCTCCCCACCGCCCGGTTCGAGCTCGCGGGGGGCGGGGTCGCCTTGCTCGAGCCGTCGCACGCCGTTCCGCTCGTGTCGATCGTCGTGGCTCTCCGGAGCGGCTCGGCGGCCGACCCGGCGGAGAAGACGGGGCTCGCGCGCATCGCGATGCGCATGCTGCGCCGCGGTTGCGACGGCCTCTCCTCCGAGAACATCGACGCGCGCATCGACCTCCTCGGCGCCGAGATGGCGGTCGACACGTCGCACTCGACGGTCGCCATCCACGCCCAGGTCATCGCTCGAAACCTCGACCCTTTCGTCGAGCTCCTGGCGCGCATCCTCGCCGCCCCGACGTTCGACGAGGCCGAGCTGGCGAAGCTGCGCCGCGAGAGCGTCGCCGAGATCATCGAGGCCCGCGACAGCGACCGCGTGGTGGGGCAGAAGGCGCTCCAGCGCACCCTCTTCGAAGGGCACCCCTACGGCCGCAGCTCGGGCGGCACGACAAGCTCCGTCGCCGCCATCGAACGCGCAGACGTGGTCGGCTTCTATCGCCGCTCGGTCGTCCGGAAGAACCTCGTCATCGGCTTCTCCGGCGACGTCACGGCCGACCGCGCCGCCGTCATCGCCGAACGGATCGTCGCCGGCTTGCCCACCGGCGAGGCCGTCCCCGACGAGGTCGCCGAGCCGAACATGAAGCCGGGCCGGCGTCTGCTTCTCGTCGACAAGCCGGAACGCACGCAAACGCAGATCCTCGTCGGAACCCTGGGCACCTCCGCGGGGGACGACGACCACGTCCCCCTCGTCGTCGCGAACGCCGTCTTCGGCGGCACGTTCACCTCCCGCCTGATGCGCGAGATCCGGTCGAAGCGCGGGTGGTCGTACGGCGCCAGCGCGCGCACGGGCGTCGACCGCCACCGGCAGTCGTGGGTCATGTGGACCTTTCCTGCCGCGGAGGACTGCGGCCCCTGTCTAAAGCTATCGCTCGAGCTGCTCGACGCCTGGGTATCCGAGGGGGTCACGGCCCGCGAAGTGGAGTTCATCCAGCGCTACCTCGTCCGGTCGCACGCCTTCGAGATCGATACGGCGTCGAAGAGGCTGCACCAGGCGCTCGACGTGGAGCTCCTCGGGCTGCCCGCGGACTATTTCGCTTCTTGGATCGAGGGCGTGAAGGCGGTAACGCCGGAGGCAGCGAGCGCCGCGGTCCGTCGGCGGATTCGCCCGGAGGATCTGCTCGCGGTGGTCGTGGGCACGGCGGCCCAGGTGGAGGCGCCCCTTCGCGCGGCCGTGCGTAGGCTTACGGGCGCGAGCGTTGTCCCGTTCGACGCCGAGTGAGACGCGCGAGAGGCGAGTGAGCCGAATGAGGCTGAATGAGCGGGGCGAGCGCTCGCAGTTCTTGCAACTCCGCTACAGTTGCCGGCGTGGGCTCTCCGCGCTATTTTCCCCGAGTGTCGAGGTCCAAGGCAAACGCGTCCCAGCACGCGCCGCGCCCAGCCACGGAGCTGACGGACGCCCTTCGCGCCGCGGGCCTCCGTCGCACCACGCCGCGGATCGCCGTGCTCCAGCGGCTCGAGGCGGCCGCCGGCCCGGTAAGCCACGCCGAGATCGCCAAGAAGCTCGCCGTTGCCGGATACGACCGGGCGACCGTCTATCGCAACCTCATCGACCTGGTCGACGCCGGCCTCGTGACGCGGACCGACCTCGGCGACCACGTCTGGCGCTTCGAGCTCGTTCGCGATCACGGCAAGCCGCACGCCGCCCACCCTCACTTTCTATGCACCGACTGCGGCGACGTCTCGTGCTTGCCGGGCGGCGCAGTGAAGATCGTGCGCGCCCAGGGCGTCCCTCGTGCCATCGGCGCCAACAACGTCGAAGTGCAGGTCAAGGGCCGCTGCGACGCCTGCGGGTGACACCTAGCGCTTCGCCAGCGCCTCCGCGAAGCGCGTGTCGTAGCTGCCCGCCCGAAACTCCGTCGACGCGAGCAGTCGCCGCAAGAAGGCGAGATTCGTCGTGCAAGGAGCAATCGTCGTGGCCGCAAGGGCGGCGTCGAGCCTGACGATCGCCGCCTCCCGCGTCGGACCCCACGCCGCCACCTTCGCGACCATCGGATCGTAGAACGGGGTCATCTTGTTCCCAACCCGTACCCCCGACTCCACCCGCAAGTCGCGCGTCTGCGCCTCCCCCGCCCCGCCGGCCCACACGAGGGTGTCGATGGCGCCTGGCCTAGGCAGAAAGCCCTTGCTCGGGTCCTCGGCGTAGACGCGGGCCTCGATGGCGTGCCCTTCGGGCCGGATGCTCGACAGGTCCGGCAGGCGTTCGCCAGCGGCGACGCGGAGCTGCAGCTCGACCAGATCGAGCCCCGTGACCATCTCGGTGACGGGGTGCTCCACCTGTAGGCGCGCGTTCACCTCGAGAAAGAAGAGGTTCCCAGCGGCGTCCGCGATGAACTCGCACGTGCCCGCGCCGACATAGCCGGCACGACGCACGATGCGCAAGGCCGACTCGAAGAGCGCGCGCCGCCTTGCCTCGCCCTCTTCGCCAGAGAAAAACCCGGCCGGCGAAGGCGTCTCCTCGACGATCTTCTGGTGACGGCGCTGAACGCTGCACTCGCGCTCGCCGAGGGCATAGGCCGCCCCACCAGCGTCGCAGAACACCTGGACCTCGATGTGGCGCGGTTGGTCGACGTACCGCTCGAGGTACACGCGCTCGTCGGCGAAGGCCGCCTTGCCTCTGTCGGAGCAGGTCCGCATCGCGCGTTCGAGCGCGTCTTCTGCGGGTACCACCTGCATCCCGATGCCCCCGCCCCCGCCCACGGCCTTCACGAGGATGGGGTATCCAATCTCGCGCGCAGCGGCTTTGGCCGCCTCGATGCCGTTTGCCGTGTCGATGGCCAGCGGGTCGTCCGTTCCGGGTACGGGGGCCGTGCCGGCCGCACGGGCCACGTGCCTCGCCTTCATCTTGTCGCCGAACGCCTCGAGCACCTCGGGCGGCGGACCGACGAAGACGGCCCCGGCGGCGGCCACGGCTCGCGCGAACGCCGGCTTCTCGCTGAGGAAGCCGTAACCCGGGTGGACCGCTCGAGCGCCGGTCTTGGCGATGGCAAGGACGATCGCTTCGACCGACAAGTACGAGTCCTTTGCCGGCGGCGGACCCACGAGGACCGCTTCGTCCGCGTCCGACACGTGCGGCGACTCGCGGTCGGCCTCCGAGTACACCGCCACCGTACGGATGCCGAGGCGCCGGCACGTGCGCATCACCCGCCTCGCGATCTCGCCGCGGTTCGCGACGAGGACCTTGTCGAAGAGCGGCGCGCTCACCGAAATACCGAACCGTCGACGAACGGGAGATCGTGCGGGGCCGGCGGCTGATGCAGGTCGTTCGCTTTCTGGCAGGCTGCCTTCGCGCCCGCGGTACAGGCCATCTGATACAGGTCACCGGCCTTCGCGCGGTCCGCCGGTACGCCGCGGCCGTTCTCGTACATGATGGCTTCGTTGTAGCAGCCCCCGGCCCACGACACGTCGCACGCCTCGGTGTAGAGCTTGGTGGCCTTGGCGGCGTCGGCCGGGACGCCGTGGCCGTACTCGTACATCTGCCCGGCGAACACGCAGGCCGACGGATCCTTCATCGCGCACGCGAGCTCGTAGAGAGTGGTCGCGCGCGCTTCGTCCTTCGCGACGCCGCGGCCGAAGGCGTACGTTGCGGCAAGCCGGCGGCACCGGTCGGCCGACCCCTCGCGGCACTCCCGGTCGCAAATGTCGACGTCCGAGCACGTGCCAATTTCGACCCCGAGGGAGATGACGCTCGCGGATGGCGCGGGCTGATCGCCTTTCGTGGGGGCTCCGCGGTCACACGCGGACGAGGCCAAGGCGGCGACCACCCAACCGACTGCGAACCGCGACGACGTCATGTACGGCCCGCCAGCCTAGCGATGGGCCGCCATGACGTCACGCTCGGCTCACATCGCCGCCTCGTTCAACTCGCCCGGGCCGTCGTCCGGCCCACCGCGGCCGCCGCGCTTTCGCCAGTTCTCGAGCCAGGTGTGCGCGACCACCAGCAGCGGCGGTTGCACCACTCGAGTGAGGATCGCGAGGATGAGCGAACCCCCGATGACCACGATGGCGAGCGGCTTCTGGGTCTGCGACCCGATGCCGTTGGAGAGCGCGGCGGGCAAGAGGCCGAGCGTGGCCACGAGCGTCGTCATGAGCACTGGACGGAACCGCTTCTCCGCGGCCTCGCGCGCCGCCTGCTCGATGCCGTGCCCTTCGGTCGTGCGAAGGCGCTGGAAGTACGTGACGACGAGGATGGCGTCCTGGATGGCGATGCCGAAAATCGAGATGAAGCCCATCGCGGCGGACACCGAGAAGTTCTGATGCGTGAGAAGGAGCGCGAGCACCCCCCCCGTGCACGCGATCGGGATGCTGATGATGACGAGGATGGTGTCGAGCAATGTCTTGACGGCGCTGTATGTAAGAAACGCGATCAGGAGCATGGTGAGGGGAATGATGAGCTGCAGGCGGCCCTCGGCCTCGTGCAGCTCGTTGATCTCGCCCGCCCATTCGAGCCGCGAGTCGTAAGGACGGCAAAGCTTCGTCCAGCCCGCGGGGGCCTTGTCGCACCGCGGGATCTCGCGCTCGATCGCCGTCTGGGCTTCGCCGATCGTGCTCGCCAGGTCCCTACCACGCACGCTGAACTTGACGGGGCTGTAGCGCACGCCGTCCTCGCGATAGATCATCGCCGGGCCCTCGGCGGTCTGGATGTCCGCGATCTGCCCGAGCGGGATCAGCGAACCGTCGAGCGTCGCCACCGTGATTTCGCGAATGGCCTCGAGGCTCATTCGATACTCGGGTTTCCAGCGGACGGTCAGGTCGAAGAACTTTTCGCCCTCGTAGACCTCGGTCACGGCCTGCCCGCCAATCGCCGCCTGGATGTACGCGTCGACGTCGCCGGTGTTGAGTCCATAGCGAGCGCACTCGGCCCGCCGCGGGGTGATCTTGATGCTCGGCTGACCGAGCGAACGGAAGAGACCGAGGTCGGCGACACCCGGGACTTTGCTCATCACGTCGACGATCGCCACGGCGATGGCCTCGTTCTGCTCGAGCACCTTGCCGAACACTTTGACCGAGTTCTCGCCCTTGACGCCGCTGATCGCCTCCTCGACGTTGTCGCTGATGTACTGGGAGAAGTTGAACACGACGCCGGGGAACTCGTCGGCCAGCTCGCCGTTGATCTCCTCGGTGAGCTTCTCCTTCGTGAGGCCGCGAGGCCACTCGTCGAACGGCTTGAGGGGCGCGAAGAACTCGATGTTGTAGAAGCCCGAGACGTCCGTGCCGTCGTCGGGGCGTCCGAGCTGCGAGACGACGTTGGCCACCTCCGGGTGTCTTCGCGTCGCGTCGTCGCACACGGCGTTCGGGTCCTTGGGGCAGCCGCGAAGGATGGCGCGCATCCTGCCGACGTACTTGGCGCTCTGATCGAGCGAGATCGACATCGGCAGCGTCGCGCGGATCCAGAAGTTGCCCTCCTCGAGCTTCGGCATGAATTCGCGCCCGAGGAGCGGGAACAGCACGACGCAAAGGACGATGGGCGCGAGACTGAACGCGAGGGCCCCCTTCGGGAACTTCATCGCGAGGTCGAATGCCGGGGCATACACCTTGTGCAGGACCCGCATGATGACGCTCTCGGACTCCTCGGCGGTGGCCGGGATGAGCTTGGACGCCAAAACCGGCGTGAGCGTCAACGCGAGGCAGATCGCGCCGCCGATGGCGAACGCGTACGTGCGCGCCATGGGGGCGAAGATGACGCCGGAGACGCCCGTCATCGTGAACAGCGGCAGGAACGCGACGCCGATGATGAGGGTCGAGAAGGTCATGGGCGTCGCGACCTCTCGGGCGCTCTGCTCGATGCGCTCGATCATCGAACCCTTTCCGTGCGCCCCGAGGTGCCGGAAAATGTTCTCCATCATGATGACCGTCGAGTCGACGACGATCCCGAAGTCGACCGCGCCGAGCGAGATGAGGTTGGCCGACGTATGCGAGGTGACGAGGCCGCAGAACGCGATGAGCAACGCCAGTGGAATGTTGATCGCCGTGATGAGCGCGGCGCGCGCATGGCCCAAAAAGAGCAGGAGCACCAACGTCACGAGCGACATCCCGACGACCAGGTTCTCGAGGACGGTGTGCGTCGTCACGTGGACGAGCGCGCCTCGGTCGTAATAGGGCTCGATGTCCATCCCCGGCGGCAGGATGTGGTTGTCGCGAATGTACTGGACCCGCTTGTGGATGCCCTCGAGCGTCGACGGCGTCTCCCAGCCGTAGCGCATCAGGACGATGCCTTGAACGACGTCCGCGTCGCCGTTGTACCCGACGATCCCCAGGCGAGGCGCATAGCCGATGTTGACGTCGCCGATGTCCTTGACGCGGACCGGCGTGCCCTTCTGCTCGGAGACCACGATGTCTTCGATGTCGTGCACCGGCGAGGTGCGCGTCCCGAGCAGTCCGAGACCTCGAATGTCGTACGACTGCTCGCCCATGAACAGGCGCTGGCCACCCACGTTCTGATTCGCGTTCTGGATCGCGTTCGTGAGCTGGCTGAGGCTGACGGCGTGGCCCCGCAAGCGATACGGGTCGACCTCCACGTGGTACTCCTTCGACTGGCCGCCGTAGCTCGTCACGTCGATGACGCCCTGGACCTGCTTGAACTGCCGCTCGAGGATCCAGTCCTCGGCCGTCTTGAGATCCTTCAGCGTGTAGCCCTTGCCGACCACCCGGTACCGGAACACCTCGCCGATCGCGTTCCACGGCGACAGCTGCCCCTGGAGCCCCGCCGGGAGCTGGACGAACTGCAGGCGGTTGATGACCTCCTGCCGCGCGTCCTTGTACTCGATTGACCACTTGAAATAGACCTTCACGTCGCTAAGCGCGAAGAGCGAAAAGCTGCGAATGTGGTCGAGCCCCGGCATGCCGGCCAGGCCGATCTCGAGCGGGATGGTGACGTAGCGCTCGGTCTCCTCCGAGCTCCAGCCGGGCGGTTGGGTGAGCACCTCGACGAGCGGCGGGCACGGGTTCGGGTACGCCTCGATGTCGAGTTCGTTGTAGGCAGCCAGGCCCATCACGATTAGGAAGACGGCCGCCGCGAAGACGATGAAGGGCATTCGCAGCGCCCCGGCGACGATTCGCTGGATCATTGTGGCCTGTATCTATTCGTTTCTTGTGTCGGTGATGTTGCGGCGTCTCGCACATTCGGGACATCCCGACGCGAGCAAAGTTCGATTGACCACGGGCGCGCGCCACGCGTGCGACGGATTGTCCCGGCATTGCCACCAGGCCATACGGCTCGATCCCGGCAGCACGTCCCCCGCGGTGATTTCCCCGTTGAGCTTGGGGTGCCATTCGTCGCGGAGAATGGGATGACACTCGGCGAGCGAGGCCTCGGGCGACACCCGGCGGTGAGAGCAGAAGGGGCAGGCCGTTTGGTAGCGCGTTCGATCGCGGATGCTTGCTCGCCATTCGTGGCCGCCAGCGCACGTCCACCACGCGATGCGAGCCGACGTCGCGACGACGGCGTCCGCAGTGACGGTGCCGTTGTGCTCCGCGTGCCATTCTCGCGCGATCAGCGGAAAACACTGCGTCAAACTGTTGGTCACCGACACGCGCTTGTTCGCGCAGTAAGGGCAGCCGCTGCCCGATGTCCGGTTGTTCGGCCTCGCGCGCCATACGTGGTCGAATCCCCGGGGGCACCTCCACCAGATCCGACGCGCCGAGCCGGCACGAACGCCATCGGGCGTCAGTACGCCGTTACGCTCGTGGTCCCACTCTTCGACGAGCTTCGGGTAGCCGGATACCCAGTAGCGAGAGTTGCCGAAGCGGGAACTGGCGCTCATGGACCGCATGGAGGATCGAGCGCTCCGTGGGGCACGATGTGGGCCGGCGACGAGCAAGGGTCGTGCCCTTGGGTCTCTCCCACGTATACGCGGAAGGCGACGTCGCGTGCGGGCCCTTGGCGACCCCGGCTTACTCTAAATATAACACGATCGTAATCTTAGTTGAGTGCGCCCAGCGTCGGGCACTTTGTCCTAATCCTTACTCTACGAGGGGCATCCGATCCCGTACTCAGGTGGACTGGGATACGTCCAGTCTCCCGTGTAGCCCGCGCCGATATGCGCATTACAATGTTGTAATATTCAGTGAGGCACGAGGTTCTTGAGGACGCTTTTGCGCGAGGGTTGCGCATCTCGGACGCAGCAAAACCGGCGGCGCAGTCGTCGTCGGTGTCCAGCGTCGCGTGGCCTCGCCCCGTTCGCCAGACAACTGGACCATGATTTGTATTGGCGCGCGCGTGCCCATCGTCGTTCTCGAGTTCGACGGTGGCGACGGTTTGGCCGTGACCGAGGCGTTGCAGCAAGCCGGGCTCCGGGTCGTGGTCGGCAGCCCGGAGGAGATCGCCCCGGGAAGCTCTGTCGACGCCGTCATCGTCGGAGCGATACGACCACGCGATCGCGCCCTCGACCTCGTCGAGCGCCTTCGCACGTCAGGCTACACGGGGGCGATTGTCGCTGTGGGGGCTCACGGCGAGACGGACGGCGTAGCGTACTTGGAACAGGGCGCGGACGACTTTCTCCCGAGGCCTGTCCGAACGACCGAACTCGTCGCGCGCGTGCGAGCCGTCCTGCGGCGGGTGGTCGGTCACTCGCGCCTCGAGCGAGGTCCCCTCACCATCGACCGCAACCGGCACATAGCCCTCCTCCGGGGCCGACGTCTGGCCCTCACGGCGCGCGAGTACTCCCTCCTCCTGCGCCTCGCAGAGGCCGAAGGCGGGACGTTGACCCGCGCGGACCTGCTGGTGGCCGTGTGGGGGAACGACAGCGAAGCCGTGTCCAATCTCGTCCAGGTGAACCTCAGCCGCCTGCGCGACAAGCTCGGACCGGACGCCTCGATGGTCGAGACCGTGCGCCGCGAGGGATACCGCCTGCGCTGGTGAGACGAAGTCTCGGGTCTTACGCCGCGCCTGGGTCGTTCAGGCCACGGCGGGGACGCCATGAGGATCCGAATCCCCGGTTCCCGGACCGCCGTTGGACGGTGGCGCCTTTCGGTCGAGGAGCCGGTGCGCCATGACGAGCAACGGCGGCTGCGTCATGCGTGCGACGACCGCAAGCATGACGGACCCGCCGATGACGACGATCGCGAGTGGCTTCTGCGTCTGCGATCCAATCCCGTTGGAGATCGCCGCCGGGAACAGGCCAATCATCGCGACGAGCGTGGTCATCAAGCACGGCCGGAGTCGCTTCTCCGCCGCCTCGCGCGCGGCCGCTTCGATCGAGTGTCCCTCGGTCGTCCTAAGACGCTGGTAGTAGGTGACGACGAGGATGGCGTCCTGAATCGCGATTCCGAAGATCGAGATGAAGCCCATGGCCGCCGACACGGAAAAGTTGGTGTGCGTGAGCAGCAGCGCAATGACGCCCCCGGTGCAAGCCACCGGGATGTTCGTGAGGACGAGCGCCGTGTCGACCCAGGTCTTGACCGCGCTGTACGTGAGGAACGTGATGAGCAGGATGGTCATCGGAATGATGATCTGCAGCCGCCCCTCCGCCTCGTGCAACTGGTTGATCTCGCCGTCCCAGCCGAGCCGGGTGTCGTAAGGACGGCAGATGCTGCTGCCGCCCCCCGCCTTGTCGCAGCGCGGAATCTGCTCCTCGATCGCGCTTTGCGCGGCCGCGATCGTGCTCGCGAGGTCGCGCCCGCGAACGCTGAACTTGACGGGAGAGAAGCGGCGGGCGTCCTCCCGATAGATGATCGCCGGGCCATCGACGATCTGCACCTCCGCGAGCTCCCCGAGCGGAAGCTGCGAGCCGTCGGGCGTGGCGACCGTGATCTCGCGGATCGCCTCGAGGCTCAGGCGGTACTGCGACTTCCACCGGACCGTGAGATCGAAGTGCTTCTCTCCCTCGTAGACCTGCACGACGGCCTGCCCGCCGATCGCCGCCTGCACGACCGCGTCGACGTCTCCGGTGTTGAGGCCGTACCGCGCGCAGAGGTCGCGGTTGGGCGTGATCTTGATGTTCGGTTGGCCCATCGACTTGAAGTGACCGAGGTCCTTGATCCCGTCGACTTTGGCCATCACGTCGACGATCGCGTCGGCGATCCGCTCGTTGCTCTCCAGGTCGTTGCCGTAGACTTTGACCGAGTTCTCGCCCTTGACGCCGCTGACGGCCTCCTCGACGTTGTCGCTGATCATCTGGGAGAAATTGAAGACCGCGCCCGGAAAGGCCTCCGCGAGTTCCTTGTTCAACTCGTCCGTCATGCTGTCCTTGGTGACGCCTCGCCGCCACTCGTCGAACGGCCGGAGCGGCGCGAATAGCTCGATGTTGTAGAAGCCAGAGACGTCCGTTCCGTCGTCCGGTCGACCGAGCTGCGAGACGACCGTCATGATCTCCGGGTGGCTCCGGTGCGCGTCGTCGCACGGGACGTTCGGGTCCTTGGGGCAACCGCGCAGGATCGAGCGGATCCGGCCGACGTACTTGGCCGACTGGTCGAGCGAGATGGACATCGGAAGCGTGGCCCGGATCCAGAAGTTGCCTTCCTCGAGCTTGGGCATGAACTCGCGCCCGAGCTGCGGGAAGAGGAACACGGTGGCCAGGATCGGCACGAGCGCGAGAGGAGCCATGATCCGCGCGTTGTCCACGACCCACTGAAACATTGGGTTATACAGGCGAGCCAGGGAGCGCATCGCGAAGCTGTCCGACTCCTCGGACCGTGCCGGGATCACCTTGGACGCGAGGACCGGCGTGAGCGTCAGCGCGAGAACGATCGCGCCTCCGATCGCGAAGGCATACGTCCGCGCCATCGGCGCGAAGATGACGCCGGATACCCCCGTCATCGTGAAGAGCGGCAGGAACGCGACGCCGATGATGAGCGTCGAGAACGTCATCGGGGTCGCCACTTCGCGGGCGCTCTGCTCGATGCGCTCGATCATCGTGCCTTTTCCGTGCGAGCCCAGGTGATGGAAGATGTTCTCCATCATGATGACCGTGGAGTCGACCACGATGCCGAAGTCCACCGCGCCGAGCGAGATGAGGTTGGCCGACGTGTGCGACGCGACGAGCCCGCAGAACGCGATGAGCAGCGCGAGCGGGATGTTGATCGCCGTGATCAGCGCGGCGCGCGTATGACCGAGGAACACGAGCAGGATGGTCGTCACGAGGACCATCCCGACGATGAGGTTCTCGAGGACGGTGTGGGTCGTCACCTTCACCAGGGCGCCGCGGTCGTAATACGGCTCGATGTCCATGCCCGGCGGCAAAATATGGTTGTCCCGGATGTAGTCAACGCGCTTATGAATACCTTCGAGCGTCGGGGGCGTCTCGCCGCCGTAGCGCATCAGAACGATCCCCTGCACGACATCGGGCTGTTCGTTGTACCCGACGATCCCCAGCCTGGGCGCGTGCCCCACGTCGACGTCCGCGACGTCTCTGATGCGTACGGGGGTCCCCTTCTGCTCGGCTATCACGACGCTCTCGATGTCGTGGACGGCCGGGTTGCGCGCTCCGATGAGGCCGATGCCGCGGACGTCGTAGCTCTGCTCGCCCATGAACAGGCGCTGCCCGCCGACGTTCTGATTTGCGTTCTGGATTGCGCTGATGACGTTCGCGAGGGGGACGCTATGCCCGCGCAGGCGGTACGGGTCGACCTCGACGTGGTACTCCTTCGACTCGCCGCCGAAGCTCGTGACGTCGATCACTCCCGGCACCTGGCGGAACTGCCGCTCGAGGATCCAGTCCTCCGCCGTCTTGAGATCCTTGAGGCTGTAGCCCTTTCCGACGACGCGATACCGGAAAAGCTCGCCGATCGCGTTCCACGGGGACAGCCCCGGTTGCATCCCGGTCGGCAGCGAGACGAAGCCAATGCGATTGATGACCTCCTGCCTCGCATCCCAATAGAGTGTGTCCCACGAGAAGTAACATTTGACGTCGCTCAAACCGAACAGCGACGCCGAGCGAATGTGCTCGAGGCCGCGCATCCCGAAGAGGCCAATCTCGAGGGGAATGGTGACGTAGCGCTCGGTCTCCTCGCCGCTCCATCCGTCCGGCTGGGTGATGATCTCGACGAGCGGGGGACAAGGGTTCGGGTACGCCTCGATGTCGAGCTGTTGATACGCGAACAGACCGACGACGATGAGAAGGATGGCCATGGCGAATACGATGATCGGCATTCGCAAGGCGCCGGCGACGATTCGCTGAATCATGGTGAGTCACCTCTTCGGAGTGCGGCCGCGGAACCGAACCTAGAGAATCGATAGGAGCAGGATCCCGCCGTTTACGACGATCGTCTGGCCGGCGTCGAGGCCATGCTTGACCTCGAGCCACGGGCTGGACTCGCCCTCGTCGACGTCGACGTTGACGCGGGCGAACTTGACGCGACCTTCGGACTCGCCGAGCTGCGTGAAGACGACCTTGTCGTCTCCAACGCGGAGGAGCGCCTCGCGGGGGATCGCGAGTGCCTTCTTCCGGTCGACCGAGATCTGGACCTGAGCGTACATCATCGGGCGGAGTCGCTGTCCGGGGTTGTCGAACGTGCAGCGGACGGTGGCCGACCGGGTGCCGGGATCCAGCCCGCCGCTCACCCAGTCCACCCTGCCGTCGAAGGAGAGCCCCGGGTACGCGACGACCGTGACCGCGGCGGGCGCGCCGACCTGCACGCGCGCGAGGTCCATCTCGAAGAGGTTGGCCAGCACCCAGACGCGATCGAGCTCGCCGATCGTGAAGAGCTCTTGCGTCGCGCCGCCGCTGTACTGACCCTGGACTTCGATGCCGGGGTTGATGTTGCGCAGGAGCACCTCGCCGTCGACCGGGGACGTCAAGGCGTACACCTGAGTCACGCTGTCGACGTTCCCGATCCGGAGCAATGTCTCCTTCTGCCGGGCGCGCTCTACTTCGGCCTTCGCGCGCCCGTAGGTGTCTTGGGAGCTCTCGAGGTCTGCCGCGGAACCGGCCTTCTGCTCGTAGAGCTCCTTCTTGCGCCGCAGGTCGTGCTCGGCGGCGATGAGGTCGGCCTCCGCCTTGTGCACGTCGCTCACCGCGCTGCCGACGTCCGGCGACTCGATCGTGGCCAGAGGGTCCCCGCGCTTCACGCGCTGGCCGAGCTGCGCCATGATCGTCAGCACGCGACCGGTGACGGGCGAGAAGACGTGGCCCGTGCGCTTGTCGTCGAGGCTGACGGTGCCGCTCGTGAGGATCGTGTCGTCGACGTCCTGCGGCGCGACGGCCGCGACCTCGATTCGTGCGTCCTTGACCTGGCTCGGTGTCAGCCACACTTCGCCCGGCGGGGGCTGCGGGCCGCTCGGCGCAGCGGGGCTGCCCTCGGCCTTCTGGCACGACGTCGAGAGCGCCGCGAAGGCGACGAGGGCGGCCCCTACGATCGCGCGCAAAGGCGGCAACTCGCTGTACCCAATGCAGGACGCAACGCGGTTCATCGCTCGAGCTCCATGCGTCGCCTCATCTCGCTCCGTCCGTTCCGCTCACAAGCGCTGCGACAGGTAGGTGGATCCCGCGACGACGACCTTCTGCCCCGCGTCGAGGCCGTGCTTCACCGCGATCCACGGGCTCCCCTCCCGCTCGTCGAGGTCGACGGGCAGGCGTTCGAAGCGCACGTGGCCGTCCTCGTCGGCGAGCTGGACGAACACGACGCGGTACTCGCCGAGGTGCACCACGGCATCGCGCGGAATGGCGAGCGCCTTCTTCTGGTCGACGGCGATCCGCACCGTCGCGTACATGAGGGGGCGCAGCAAGTGTTCCGGGTTGTCGAACGTGCACCGAACCTTCGCCGTGCGGGTGTTCGGATCGAGGCCCCCGCTGATCCAGTCCACCTTGCCCTGGAAGACCTTGTCTTTGTACGTCAGCACCGTCACGGCCGCCGGCGCCCCGACGTGGACGCGGGCCATGTCGATCTCGTAGATGTCGGCGAACACCCAGATCTTGTCGAGCTCACCGACCGTGAAGAGCTCTTGAGTCGCGCCGCCGCTGTACTGGCCCTGCACTTCGATGCCGGGGTTGATGTTGCGCAGGAGGATCTCGCCGTCCACGGGCGAAGTCAGGGTGTACGTCTGCGTGACCGAGTCGACGTTGCCGACGTGCAGGAGTAGCTGCTTCTGCCGGGCCCTCTCCAGCTCGGCCTTCGCGGTCCGGTAGGCGTCCTCGGAAGCCTCGACGTCGGCCGCGGACGCGGCGTGCTGATCGAAGAGGTCCTTCTTGCGGCGAAGGTCGTGCTGGGCGGCGATGAGGTCCGCCCCCGCCTTGTGCGAGTCGCTCACCGCGCTTCCGATGTCCGGCGAATCGATGACAGCGAGCGGATCGCCCTTCTTCACGCGCTGGCCGTACTCGGCGAGGATCGAGGCGACGCGGCCGGTCACCGGCGAGAACACATGCCCGGTGAGCGTGTCCTCCAGGGTCACGGTGCCGCTCGTGGTGACCGTGTCGTCGACGACCTGGTCGCCGACGACCTCGACCTTGATCTTCGCCTCGGCGACCTGGGCGGGGGTCAGCGTCACGACGCCCGGGTCCCCCTGCGGGCTCGCCGCCTCCGCCGCGGCTTGCGACTGCCGGCACGAAGCCTGCGACCCCGCGGCGAGGGCGCCCACCACCCACGGAAGGGCGCGAATCGCCCGGGCAAACGACCGAAACGCTGGGGTCTTCATCAGTGCAGCTCCATCCCGACCGCTTCCTCGAGCTGGAATACGGCCGTCCAATAGTTCGTGAGATCCCCGAAGTACTCGACGTTCGTGGCGATGTACGTGCGCTGGGCGTCGAGGAAGTCCGTCAAGCTCGCGGCACCCTTCTCGAACTGAAGCCGCGTGATGTCGCGCGCCGTCCGTGCACTCTGCAGCAGGCCCCCGCCCTCCATGCGCTGCACGAGCTGGCGCGAGACGACGTACCCGGCGTAGCCGGTCGCCACGTCGTTCACGACCTGCGTCGTAGTCTTCGCCTGCTGCAGCGAGTTCTGGTCGTATTGCGCCTCGGCCAGACGCGTCTCGCCCTGAAGCTGATAAAAGACGGGGATCGGCGCCGAGATGCCGAAGGTGATGGTCGGCGGTGAGAGCGCTCCCCCCGACTGCGTCGCCCCCGTCCCGAGCTGCGTGTAGTTGACCGAGAGCGTGACGTCGGGGAACTTTTGCCGCTTCGTGAGGGCGAGCTGCGCCTCGGCGGACGCCTTCTGGTATCCGGCGGCGACGAGGTCTGGCCGGTGGTCGAACGCCGCGCGCAGCAGCTTTTCCTCGCTCGTGGCCGAAAGCTGATCCGGTTGGCTGAAGCTCAGCACCTTGACGTCGACGTCGAAGTCCGAGACCGCGCCGCGCACGCCGAGCAAGAAGGCCAGCTCGACGCGCGCCTGCCGCAAAGTCTGCACCGCCTGGTCGAGCGCCTGATCGGACTCGAGCTTCTGGGTGACGACGCGCGCGAGATCGCCCTCGTTGATCGCGCCGCTGCGAAAGCGCGTCTGAAAGAGGTCGAGCGTTTTCTCGTTGGAGCTCACCACCTCCTTGGCGAACTTGTACGCGAGCACGCCCTGCGCCACTTGCAGGTACGCGGACTTGACCTGGAACGCGATCGTCCGCTCTGCGTCGGTGCGGGAGAGCTTCGCCGCGGCGAGCGCGTTGCGGGCGACCTTGAGGCGCAGGCCGCGCTTGCCCGACAGGGTGTCTTCGATCGCGGCCGAGTCGGACAGTCCGAGCGACCAGTACGTCGTCGAACACTCCTGGCACGTGCCCGGGTCGTAGTTGATCGTCTTGCCCCATCCGGCGCTGCCGACCGGATTGGGCACGGCGCCGGCCACCTCGACTTGACCCTCGGCGGCCCTCGCCTGCGCTTCGGCGATGAGGAGATCGAGACCGTGAGCGTGAAACTCGCGAATGGCCTCGTCGAGCGTGAGCATTTGTGGAAGGTCGGCCGGCGGCGGAATCTCGGCGCGGGCCTTCCTCTCCACCAACGTCACGAGGCCCGCGCAAGACATCAGGCAGGCGAGCATCAGCACTCGAAGTCGAAGCTGCATCGGCGCCCGGCGCAAAGCAACACTCGCACCACAAGCTCGAGGCCGCATTCGTTGCTTATCGGCTCGTGCGACGAGGGACGCTCGCTGCGCCGTCCATCGATCGGGGCGTACTGCCCTTTTTACGGTCACACTTCGCGACAAATATTCCCTACGCATCGGTGACCGTCGAATGGCTAGATATTCTCTGGAAATAGAACTGAAACACGCTCGGCTCACCGGCAGATCACCTCGGGCAGGCACAATGCCCTGGCTTGCCCCGTCCCGGCAATCGGGACTAGATGGCGCGTGTTGTTCTCTATCAAGGGCATCGTGTCCCACGCTTCGATCGGCGGGACATCGCAAGCGCTGCGGCCGCCGTCACCGTGACCCACGTGAAGTGGTCGCACGGCAATCCGGCTGCGCTACGGGCTAGAGAACACCTCGTGCCGCTGTCGGTCGCGCACAGCGCCCCGTCACAAGCGATGACCGTCGGCTCCGATGCCTCGGGCGATGCGTCGTCGATCGACGCGTCGGAGGTGACGCTGTTTGTCCCGCCCTCTCCCGCGTCGTCGGCCCGAGCCGGACGGCAAATTACGAGAATGACCGCGAGGAACGCGGCGCCACCGAGTCGCAGACGCATGGGGCGGCCGCTAGCACGGACCTTGCCAACGGGGCGCGACGATGAGCGCGATGAAACGATACGCCGTAGCTTTCCGGTCGCCCGCGGGCGCATTCCCAATCTGCCTTTTCGCCTGCTCGTTGGGCTCCGCGGCGATGGGCGGCGTCGCGCTGGCCGACCCGCCACCGCCCGTCGACGTCGTCGTCACCGAACCGCCGCCGCCCTTCCGCGTCGTCACCCTTCAATGGAACCCGGTCGACCTCGTGTACGAGCGACTGAGCGCGAACCTGCAGATCGTTCCCGTCAGCCACCACGCTCTCGTGCTGACGCCCTTCTACTTCGACTCGCAGACGGCCGCCTTCCAGCAAAGCGGAACCGACGCCGCGGGCGCCGCCGCGATCGTGCAAGTCCCGTCGCAGAAGTTCGAGGGATTCGGGGGCGAGATCGGGTACCGGTACTTCACCGGCCTCGCGGGGCCGCGCGGCTTCTTCATCGGGCCCTCCTTCGTCATCGCGGACGTGCAGGCCACGGCGGGCAACGGGGCGCAGACCTCGCTCGCGGACTACGGAATCGCGGTCGACGCGGGCTACGAGATGCTAGTGGCCGACAACTGGGCCGTGTCGCTGGGCATCGGGGCCGAGTACGTCTTCACGAGCAAGTCCCTTCCGGACCAGCAGTGGCCCGCGAACATCTACGCCAACAACGGCTTTCACCCCCGGCCGCTCTTCGCGCTCGGATACGCCTTCTGATTCTGGGCGCCATGGAACGGAACCGACGGAGATTCTTATCGATGACAACCGACACGAAGCGGGCGCACGCGAGCGCTCTTTGGATTGCCCTCACCGCCGCGGCGGCTTGCACGTCGGAGACGGTCGCGGCCCCCCCGGCGCCGCCCGTGAACTGGCACTCGTTCGACGCCCGGGCCGTCGACGCCGGAACGAGCGCCCCCACCGACAAGGAGCGCGCCCTGGCCGAGGCGTACGCGGCGGCCCTCGGCTCCGCGTCGTTCGCGCAGCTCGCGCCCCTCGTGGACGACGAGGCCCACTTCTCGTTCCCCGGGCTCGACGAGGCGCACGGACGCGACCCGGTGGTGCACGCCCACGACATCCTGTTCGGCGCCTTCGATCAGCGCCACTTCGCCGCGACCCACGTGTGGCGCACGGCGAGCGAGCAGACGGTCGCGTGGACGATGACGGGCGTGCAGGCGCGCGACTGGATGCGCGTGCCGGCCTCGCAAAAGCCGGTGGTCATCGAAGGCGTCACGCTGCTGTGGACCAAAGACGACGGCTCCGTCGCCGACGTGCACTTGTACTTCGACGTCGCCGCCGTCCGGGCGCAGCTCGGCGCGGGCCCCAAGGGCCTGACGCCGTTCGTCCCGCCCGTGCCGCCGGCTGGGCCGCCGCAGTTCGTCGACCAGACGGGCAAGGAGATGGACAACGTCGGGACGGTCCGCACCGCGCTCGACGCGCTCGAGAACAGCGAGCCCATGTACCTCAATTCGTTCACCGACGACATCGAGGTCCACACGCTCGAGCGCGCCGACCCCGCGCGCGGCAAGGACGAGCCGCGGGCGTACTACCGGGCGACCCACAAGGCGATCGCGCAGCTCGATACGACCCTCGTCAACGGCTGGTCGATGCCGAACTTTGCCGTCGTCGAGTACACCATCGCCGGCGAGCAGATCGCTCCCCTCGGATGGATCCCGCTGCAGAAGGACGCTGTCATCCGCCTGCACGTCGTCGACGTCTGCGAGATTCGGGACGGGCGGATCGCGCGCGTCTGGCGCTACGACAACCCGAGCGAAATCGTCGCGCCCGGCCCGTGACGCGCGGTCACTGCAGGTAGTCCCGATCGCGGAGCTTCTTCGGGATGTACTCGTCCGTGATGAAGGAGATCCGCTTGGTGAGCAGCGCATCGACCTCCATCTTGAAGCCGTTGTCGATGGTCGCCTGAATCTCGCGCTGCCACTTGGCGTCCTTGAACCAGGGGTACGCCTTCATCTGCTCGGCGCGCGTGATGTCTTCCTTGGTGAGCTTGATCTCGGCCGCGGGCGGCATCGCGAACTTCTTGTAGTCGAACGCGCTCATCCCGAGGAAGCGCACGTTCGGCACCGCCATGCGCATCGACTCGTACGCGAGGTTGATGCTCCCCTGCTTGAGGACCGAATAGATGTAGAGTCCCCATGGATCGTTGTCGACGAGGACGTAGATGGGCAGCTTGAGCTCCGTCGCCATCCGTTGCAGAAGGCGGCGCGCCCCGCGGGCGGCCTGACCCTCGCTCGTCAGGAGGATGCAGTTGTGCTTCTCCCAGAAGCGATCCTCGTTCAACCTGTGCCATACGGCCTGCTTCTCGACGAGCAGGATGAACTCGGCGGCGTTTCTCACGAACGCGAGGTGGCCGGGCTCGCAGATGCTCGGGATGCCCCACCCGCCGCGGCCCATGCGGGCGAGATCGATCTCGTCGCCCGCGTCGTTGACGACGAGCTTGCCGACGACGAGCCCGCGCCGGTTGGCGAACAGGTGCAGCTCCTCGCGCAGCGCGTCGATGCCGACCTCGAGGTCCTCGATGATCGGATCGCTCTCGCTCTGATCGTCGAACGTGTTCTCCGACGACCCCGGCAGCGTGTGCTTGGTCATGTAGAACATCTGGCGGATGCTGACCGTCTTGTCCTCGCCGATGAGCGTCTTGCACCCGCTCGCGACGAGCATCGTCTGCATGAACTTGCGCGCCATCGCGACGTTGAAGAACTCGCGCGACTGGGTCCTGTCGCCGAGCTCGATGATCCGCTTCTTCTCGTTGAAGCTGACGTTCGAGAGCGTGCGCGTGCGGATGTCGAGCGCGGGGTTGCCCCCCTTGGTCGCCTGCGCGAGGGCTTGACGCGCGAGCTTCTCGATCTTGCCGAGCGTCAGGGCGTCGCGATCGGATCGCTTGGACGCGGACGACGCGGACGGCGTCGACGGCGCGGACTTCTTCGGGGCGGTCTTCTTGGCGGCCATCAGATGAGCTCTAGCTGTTCACCGCGTGGGCTTGCCTTCCCCTTGCCACCCTTGCCGCCCCTCGCGGCGGCAGGAGGCGGCGGGGGTGTGGGCGCGTCGTTCGGTGCGGCCGCTGCGGGCGGTGCCCCGTCCGGAGGCGTGCCCGGCTCGTCGGCGAAGCGAACGAAGTTCGGCAGCGCCGCGAAGAACGGCTTCTCGATCTTGTCTTTGGGCAAGTCGAGGATCGCGGAGATCGCGGCGGCGACCTCCGGGATGTACCTCTCGAAGAGGCTGCGGCGCTTCTCCTCGCGCTGCGCGTGCGCCCGCGCCCGGACGTGCGCCGCGAGCTTTCGCCCGCACTCCTGCACCGCGAGCTTCATCTCGCGGAGCAGCTCGTCGTAGTGCGCGACGGCCTCCTTGGCCTCGCTCGTGAAGGGCACCCACACACTCGCGAGGTGCACGGCCACCGCCATCGGAGCGACCGGCAAGCCTCCCTTGGGTTGCTGCAGGTCGTAGCCGCGCCAGTTCGTCTGGTACACGCTCTCGCTGATCGCGCACGCCTTGGGCTGATATTGCAACGGGACGCGGTTCGCGAAGCGCATGATGTCCGCGGCCTCGTCGAGCGGCAAGTCGCCTCCGAAGGCGAGGCCAACTTCGACCACGAACGGGTTGCCGCGGTACACGCTCGGCGGCCGCGTCGTCGACGCATAAAATTCGGCGTTCGAATAGCGCCGCTTGAGCCCGGCGATGAGCAGCTCTTCGCCGATGGGCACCACCGCCGTCGCCGGGGGCGCCATCACCTTCACCTCTCCGAGCGCCTTGTGAAGCCGCTCCAGGTCTTCGCCCTGGATCCGGTCGGCGGCCGTCTTGGGCGAGACGCGCGCCATCTTGCAGATTTGCGCCGCGACCGCTGGCGAGACGCGCGAGAACGACTCGACCAGCGCGTCCTTGACGCTCTCGCCCCCGGAGTCGCTCAGCATCGTGTGAAGCATCCCGAGCTCGACGCCGTGCGGGTGGGGCTTGATCTCCTGCGCCTCGCGCGGCAGATCGCTCGTCACGCGCGGAAACTCGAGGCGCTCGCCCTTCGGCGAGACGTACGCGAGGGCCATGTGCGGGTTGGCGACGACCGTCTGCTCCAGGTACTCCTGCACCCCCGTCCGGCCACCGCGGTACGCGGCCACGAGCTCGATCTCGACGCGCGTACCGTGGTCCTTGGCCCAGTCGACCGTCTCCTCGCTGAAGACATCGGGCTGGTTGCGCTTGGTGTCGATGCGCAGATGGATCCGGAACGCCGGCCGCCCCTTCGCCGTCTTGCTCGTGATGACGACCGGCTTGCCCGTCGTCAGCTGGCCGTAGAGGCCCGCCGCGCTGATGCCGATGCCCTGCTGCCCGCGCGACTGCTTGAGGCGATGAAACTTCGACCCGTAGAGCAGCTTCGCGAAGATCTTCGGGATCTGCGCCTTGACGATGCCGGGACCGTTGTCTTCGACGACGACCCGGAACCGCGACGAACCGGCCGGAGCCCCGCTCGTCCCGCCGGCGCCCGCCCCCGTGGTCCCGTCGCCGGCCTTGGCGGCGGCGCCCGTCTCGTGGATCTCGACCAGGATGTCCGGCAGGATCCCCGCCTCTTCGCAGGCGTCGAGCGAGTTGTCCACGGCCTCTTTGATCGTCGTCAGCAGCGCCTTGGCCGGATTGTCGAACCCGAGCAGGTGGCGGTTCTTGGTGAAAAACTCGCTGACGGAGATCTCGCGCTGCCGCGTGGCCATCGACTCCGCGGTCGCCCGGCGTTTGGGCTGCGCGGGCTCGGGCTCGGGCTGCTCGGGCTGCTCGAGCGACGGCGCGTCCTTCTTCGACTTGGGCATAGCGTCCGATGCTTCTCGCGGGGCTGTTATCCGCTCGTGCGCGGCTGTGTCAAGGATCGCCACGCCCGGTAGACGGCGCATGACCTCGGACGACGCGGCTGCGTTATGGTGGCCGCGCTCATGGCCTGGCGCATCCGCAATCCCAGGGTCGTGCTTGGCTTGCTCACCGCGCTAAACCTCGTCAATTACCTCGACCGCTTCGTTCTTTCTGCCGTGATCGCGCCCGTGCAGGACGACCTGCATCTCTCCAACTTCGTTGCAGGCTTGCTGCCTGCCATCTTCCTTATCGGCTACTTCGCCACGAGCCCACTTTTCGGCATCCGCGGCGATCGGGCGTCTCCGGGGGGCCGCAACGGCCTCATCGCTGCTGGGGTCGCGGCCTGGAGCGTCGGCACCGTCGGCTCGGGCCTCGCCGTCGGCGCGGGCTCGATGGTCGCGTCCCGCGCGCTCGTGGGAGTGGGCGAGGCGAGCTATGCGACGCTCGCGCCGTCGCTGATCGACGAGGTCGCCCCGCCCACGCGCGAAGCGGCGTGGATGGCGGTCTTTTCCGTGGCGATGCCGGTCGGCAGCGCCCTCGGCTACCTGGTAGGGGGCCTGATGCTGCACACGCACGGGTGGCGCGCCGCATTCTTCGTCGCCGGCGGTCCAGGGCTCGCCGCGGCGCTCCTCTGCCTGCTCGTCCAGACGCCCTCGCGAGCCCCGACGCTCAAGGCCCATCGCGTCGACCTTCTCGAGACGGCGCGCGCCCTCGCCCGCGAACCGCTCTACCGGCGCACGGTCCTCGGCTACGCCGCCTACACCTTCGCCATGGGGGGCTTCGCGTTTTGGGCCCCGAAGTACCTGCACGAGCGCTACGGCATGGAGTCTGGGGTCGCGAGCGTGCGATTCGGGCTGGTGACGGTCCTCGGAGGGTTGATCGGGACCCTCGTCGGTGGCTGGGTGGCCAATTGGGCGGTGCGCGCCGAGCTGCGGGCGCTGGAGCACGGGGCGGGAGAAGCCCTCGAACGCCGTCGCGACGCCGCGGTGGCGCGCGGGAACCTGCGTGTCTGCATGCTGGGCGCGGCCCTCGGCGCCCCCCTCGCGGCCATCGCCGTCGCCGCGCCCTCGCCGCCGATTTTCTTCGCTGCGCTCCTTCCGTGCGAAGTGGCGCTCTTTCTCTTGAGCGGCCCTTCCAACGTCGCCATCCTGCGATCGGCGCCCCCGGCCATGCGTGCCAGCGCGATGGCCCTGGCGATCTTCGCCATCCACGCGCTGGGAGACCTCTGGTCTCCGGCCATCATCGGCCTGGTGGCCGACCACGCCCCGATGAGGGTCGCCTTGGTGGCCGTCCCGATCGTGTTCGCGATCGCCGCGCTCACCTGGCGCAAACCGCGTTTCGCTTCCGTTGGGTTGACCTGAACCTCTGCGGTGCGCTACGAGCCAAGCGCCAATTTACGCGCCGTGGCCGGCCAGGCTGTCCCGCGCGTGATCCCGATGCGAACCGCGCGATTGCTTGCCGTCCTGGCCGGAGTGCTCCTGGCGCTCCTCACCACCGAGCGGTCGGCGCGGGCGGCCAATGTCGACGCGGGCGCCGCAGCCCCCCCCGCGTCTTCGGCTGCCCCTGCCGCACCCTCGGCGCCAAACGCCTCCCCCGCCCCAAACACCTCCTCGGGCGCGGCCCCTCCCCCCGCTGCGCCCCCGCCCCCTGCACCGGGCGGGGCCCCTGGCCCAGACCCGTCCCTGGCCTTGCCGCGGGGCGCGGCCGAGCAGGCCGAAGGGCTGCCCATCGTCACGATCGAGGTCGTCGGCAATCGCCGCGTCGCGCGCGACGACATCCTGTCGTACCTGCACTCGAAGCCCGGCCACGTCTTCAAGGCCGAGGCCCTGTCGTCCGACGTGCACGCCCTCTGGGACTCGGGGTTCTTCGAGGACATCCAGGTCGACCTGACGGCCAACGACCGCGGCGCCGTGCTGCGGTTCGTCGTCCGCGAGCGCCCTAACGTGAAGGGGGTCGACTTCGAGGGCAACGACGAGATCGAGACCGAGAAGCTCAACGACATCGTCGAGGTGAAGATCAATCAGATCCTCAGCCTGCCGGCCGTGCGACGAAGCGTGCAAAAGCTCAAGGACGCCTACGCCGAGAAGGGCTACTTCCTCGCCGAGATAACCTACGAGATCCAGCAGGCGCGCGAGAACGAGGTCGTCGTCAAGTTCGTGATCAAGGAGCACGAGCCGGTGACGGTGAGGCGCGTCACGTTCATCGGCAACGACCACGTCCCCGACGAAGAGCTCCGCAGCCAGATGCAGACGGGCACGGGCGATCTCTTGTCGTTCGGGTCGGGCGGCTCCTACCGTCAAGACATCTTCGAGCGTGACGTCCTGATGTTGAGCGCCCTTTATTACGACAAGGGCTACCTCAGCGTGCAGATCGGGACCCCGCGGGTGATGCTCACGCCCGACCGCCAGGGCATCGACATCGCCGTCGTCCTTCACGAGGGGCCCCGGTACAAGATCCGCCAGATGCGCGTGTACGAGCGCGACCCGGACGATCCGTCGCGCGAGGTCGAGCCGCTCGGTGGGCGCCGCGCCCTGCGCGAACTCATCCAGGCCCACTCGGGCGACTACTTCAACCGCGCGCAGCTCGTGAAGGACTTGCAGTCCGTGCGCACGGTGTACCGCGACGCCGGCTACGCCAACGTCGAGGCCGAGCCGGAGACCGAGCTCGATCCGGTCCACGAGCAAGTGGACATCGTCATCCCCATCCGGCGCGGACCGCTCGTCCACATCGAGCGGATCGAAGTGAAGGGCAACACCAAGACCCGCGACAAAGTCGTGCGCCGCGAGATGCAGCTGCAGGAAGGGCACGTCTTCAGCGAGACGCTCCTCGAGATCGGCAAGCGGCGGATCACCGCCCTCGGTTACTTCGAGCGGGTCGACGTCTCGACGTCGCAGGGCTCCGCCCCCGACGAGATGATCGTCAACGTCGAGGTCACGGAGAAACCCACCGGCACGTTCCAGGTCGGCGCCGGCTTCAGCTCGATCGAACAGTTCATCGCGACCGCCCAGATCCAGCAGGCCAACCTCTTCGGCAACGGCCAGTCGCTCGCGGTGCAGGCCCAGCTCTCCGGCCTCCGCCAGCTCGCCACCGTCCGGTTCTTCGAGCCGTACTTCCTCGACAGCGACTGGAACTCCAGCGTCGAGCTCTACGACACGTTCTTCGTCTTCCCGAACTTCGCCCGGCACTCGGTCGGCGGCTCGCTCACCTTCGGCTACGCGCTCATCCAGCCCTGGTTGCGCCTCTCGGTGACGGCGACCACGGAGTGGGACTCCGTGAACACTTCGTCGGTCCCGACGCTCTTCGGCAGCACGACCTCCGGCTTCACGAGCACGTTCCAGCAGCTGCCTCTCGCGAACCTCTTCAACTCGGGCCGGGTCTTCTCGATCCGTCCCACGCTCACGTACGACACCCGCGACAACCGGCTCTTCCCGACGTCCGGCATGTACCTGCAGGCCTCGACGGAGCTCGCGTCCGAGCTCTTCGGCAGCCAGTTCAACTACCTGCGCCACAAGCTGACGGGCCGCTTCTACTACCCCCTCGGCGGCGGCAGCGGCCAGCCCGGGTCCGGCTTCGTGCTGAAGCTCAACACCGAGGCAGGGCTCATCACGAGCCCCGATCCCCAGGGGGTCCCGATCTTCCAGCGGTACTTCCTCGGCGGCATCCTCGACGTCCGCGGCTTCGCTCTCCGCAGCATCGGAGCGCGACTCCCTCTCACCTCGACACTCGACCCGAACTCCGCCCCCATCAACAACGGCGCGAACATCGGCGGAAATCTCGAGGCCTACACCAACCTCGAGCTCGAGTTCCCCATCATCGACAAGGTGGGCGTCCGCGGCGTCGTCTTCACCGACGCCGGCAACGCGTGGAACCTCGAGCAGCAGTTCTGCAAGACGACGCCGGCCCCGCAGTTCGATCCCGTCGTGCGGCCGTGTTTCTCCTTCCCCGGATCGCTCGGCTACCTGCGCACGTCGACGGGCTTCGGCCTGCGCTGGTTCTCCCCGCTCGGCCCGCTCAGGTTCGAATGGGGCTTCCCGCTGGAACCCCTGCCTTACGAGAAGAGGAGCGATTTCGAGTTCACGATCGGCAACTTCTTCTAAGCCCCTGTAGGAGAGCGGCCCCTCTCGACCGGCTTTCGGCGACCGACTAGAACATCCTCCCGACCGATGGCCGAGACTCCCCCGACCCCGCCCCCGACGACGTCGCCCCAGCAGCGCGTGCCCGTCTCGCTCCAGGACGAGATGCGCACGTCCTACCTGGACTACGCGATGAGCGTCATCATCGGCCGGGCGATCCCCGACGTGCGCGACGGCCTCAAGCCCGTCCACCGGCGCATCCTGTACAGCGCATTTGAGGCGGGCCTGCTGCCGACCTCCGGCTACCGCAAGAGCGCGACCATCGTCGGCGACGTGCTCGGCAAGTACCACCCCCACGGCGACAGCGCCGTGTACGACGCCATGGTGCGGCTCGCGCAGGACTTTTCCATGCGCTACCCGCTCATCGACGGGCAGGGCAACTACGGCTCCATCGACGGCGATCCGCCCGCCGCGTACCGGTACACCGAAGCGCGGCTCAGCAAGCTCGCGATGGAGCTCCTGGCCGACATCGACAAGGAGTGCGTCGACTTCGTCGCGAACTTCGACGACCGGCTGAAAGAGCCCACCGTCCTTCCGTCGCGGATCCCGAACCTCCTCGTCAACGGCACGAACGGCATCGCCGTGGGCATGGCGACGAACATCCCGCCGCACAACCTCGGCGAGATCCTCGACGCGACGGTGCACTTGATCCGCACGCCGGACGCGCCGATCGACGACCTCATTCGCCTCGTTCCCGGACCCGACTTCCCCACTGCGGGGCTCATCTACGGACGCGCAGGCATCGAGGCGGCGTACCGCACGGGCCGCGGGGCGATCGTGATGCGCGCCCGGATGAACGTCGAGAAGTCGCAGGGCCGCGGCGAGCGCGAGCAGATCGTCGTGACCGAGATCCCCTACCAGGTCAACAAGGCCCGGGTGGCCGCGCGCATCTCGGAGCTCGTGCGCGACAAGAAGCTCGAGGGCATCTCGGAGGTCCGCGACGAGAGCGACCGCGATGGCATTCGCCTCGTCATCGAGCTGAAGAAAGACGTCCTGCCGCAGGTCGTCATCAACCACCTCTATCGACAGACGGACCTGCAGACGAGCTACGGCGTCATCAACCTGGCCATCAGCCACGGCCGGCCCGAGATCCTCAATCTCAAGGAGACGCTGGAGGCCTTCGTCGCCCACCGGCGCGACGTCGTGGCGCGGCGCACTCGTTACGAGCTCGGGCAGGCCGAGGCGCAGCGCGAGATCGTCGAGGGCCTCGGCGTCGCCGTCACCGACGTCGACCTGGTCGTCAAGACGATCCGCGCCGCCGCCGACTCGGAGGCCGCGCGCATCGCCCTGATGGCGCTGCCGCTCGCTGGGCTCGAGGCGTTCGTCCGCCGCGCGGGACGGCCCGAGGCCGAGATCGAGGCGGCCAAGAAGCGCATCCCCTACACGCTGTCGGAGCGGCAGGCGAAGGCCATCCTCGAGATGCGCCTCTCGCGGCTGACGGGCCTCGAGCAGGAGAAGCTCGCCACGGAGTACGGCGAGCTGTGCGACGCGATCGCGCGCTACAGAGACATCCTGGCGAGCCCCAAGCTCCTCGACGACGTGATCGTCATGGAGCTCGAGGAGGTCCGGACGAAGTACTCGGACAAGCGCCGCACCGAGATCGTGGAGAGCGACTCCGACATCCTGGACGAGGATCTCATCCAGGAAGAGGACATGGTCGTCACGGTCTCGCACGCCGGGTACATCAAGCGCACGAGCCCGCGCGACTATCGCGCCCAGAAGCGCGGCGGCAAGGGCCGCATCGGCATGGACGCCCGCGAAGAGGACTGGGTCTCGCAGCTCTTCGTCTCGTCGACGCACGCCTTCGTCTTCTTCTTCAGCGACAAGGGCAAGGTGTACGTCAAGAAGGTCTACGAGATCCCCCTCGCCGCCCGGACGAGCAAGGGCCGCGCGATCGTGAACTTCATCGGCATCGAGGCCGGCGAGAAGATCGCCGCCATCGTTTGCGTCCCGAAGATCGAGAAGGGCAAGTTCGTCGTCACGCTGACGCGCAACGGCCAGATCAAGAAGACCGAGCTCGACGAGTACGAGAACTTCCGCGAAAAGGGCATCATCGGCGTCAAAGTCGACGACGGCGACCAGCTCCTTTACGCCGCGCAGACGGACGGCACGCGGGACCTCCTGATCGCGACCAAGACGGGTCAGAGCATCCGCTTCCCCGAGGACCAGGTGCGTCCGATGGGCCGGGCGACGCACGGCGTGCGCGGGATCGATCTCGCGGAGGCCGACGAAGTGGTGGGCCTGGTCGTCAGCGAGCAAGAGCGGCCGCTGGTGCTCGCCGTCTGCGCGAACGGCTACGGCAAGCGCACGAGCATCGACGAGTTTCGGACGCAGAACCGTGGGGGCAAGGGCATCATCCTCATCGACGCGAGCGACCGCAACGGCCCCGTCGTCGGCATCAAGCTGGTGAAAGACAGCGACGAGGTCATGCTCATCACCGACCGCGGGCAGACGATCCGCACGCGCGTCGACGAGATCCGCGAGACGGGGCGCAACGCCCAGGGCGTCCGCCTGATGACGCTCGGCGAGGGCGAGCGCATCGTGGCGCTCGAGCGCCTGGCCGAGGCCGAGGTCGACGGCAACTCGATGCCGCCCCCCCCCGGCGACAGCATCCCCCCGGCCCCGAGCGACCTGAATTGAGCGACGGCGAGCGCCTGCCCAAGATCACCGCCGCCCAGCGGCGGGCACGGACGAAGCAGGCGCCAGCCCTCGCGCCCGCGACACTCGCGCGGCTCGGTCAGCAGCACCCGACGGCGGAGTGCGAGCTGGTGCACCGCTCGCCCTTCGAGCTGATCGTGTCGGTCGTCTTGAGCGCCCAGACGACGGACGTCGGCGTGAACAAGGCGACGCCGAAGCTCTTCGCGCGCTACCCCGACGCAGCGGCGCTCGCCGCGGCCGAGCCGGCGGACGTGGAGCCGTACGTCGCCACGCTGGGCTTCTTCCGCGCGAAGGCGCGATCGATCGTGGGCCTCGCGCGCGCCCTCGTCGAGCGCCACGGCGGCGAAGTCCCCCAGACCCTCCCGGAGCTCGTGAAGCTGCCCGGCGTGGGACGCAAGACGGCGAACGTCGTCCTCGGCGTGCTGTGGAACAAGCCGGAAGGCGTGGTCGTCGACACGCACGTCCTGCGGCTCTCGCAGCGGCTCGGGTGGTCGAAGAAGACCGACCCCGACAAGGTCGAGATCGATCTCTGCGCCATCCTGCCGCGCGCCGAGTGGGACCACGCCGGCCACGTGCTCATCTTCCACGGCCGCCGATGCTGCTACGCGCGCAAGCCCGACTGCCCGGCGTGTTCGGTCAACGACGCGTGCCCCGCCGCCTTCGACGCCGAGCACGTCGGACGCAAGCCTGGCAAGGTGATTGTCGTTGTAGCGCGCAAGGGCAAGGGCAAGGCCCGAAAGGCCCTTCCCCGCCGGAGCGCTTGAGGATCTAATCGGCGAGAGCCGCCGATGGCACAACCCCATCCCCACCCGCACCTCGAGCCGGTCGTCGGCGACGCCGTCGTCCTGGTGCACGAGCTCGTCCGCCTCGCCGTCACCCAGCGCGCCAGCGACATCCACATCGAGCCGCGGCACGACCTGCTGCAGGTGCGCCTGCGCGTCGACGGGGCGCTCGTCGACGTCCAGCCCATCTCGCTGCTCGTCGCGGCGAACGTCGTCTCCCGCGTGAAAGTCCTCGCCAAGATGGACATCTCGGAGCGCCGGCTCCCGCAGGACGGCCAGATCGCGGTCGAACTCGACGAAGGCAAGGTCGTGCACCTGCGCTGCTCGACCTTCCCGGCGTCGCAGGGCGAGAAGGTCGTGCTGCGGATCCTGTCGAGCCAGCAGCTCGTCGCGTTCGACAAGCTCGGGTTCGACGCGGTAACCCAGGCGCGGCTGCGCGAGGTCGTCCTGCGGCCCCAGGGCTTCGTCGTCACCAGCGGTCCGACGGGCGCCGGCAAGACGTCCACCCTCTACGCCCTCATGAAGCTCATCGATCCGCGCGACGTGAACGTCGTGACCCTGGAAGACCCCGTCGAGGTCGAGCTCTACGGCGTCACCCAAGGCCAGGTGAGCACCCGCACGGGCTTCACGTTCGCGACGGGTCTGCGCGCCATCCTCCGGCAGGATCCGGACGTCATCCTCGTCGGCGAGATGCGCGACTCGGAGACGGCCGGGATCGCGATGCAGGCGGCGCTCACCGGCCACCTCGTGCTCTCGACGCTCCACACCTCGGACACCGTCGAGACGATCGTGCGGCTCGTCGACCTCGGGGTCGAGCCGTGGATCGTCGCCAACGCGCTCTCGGCCGTCCTCGCCCAGCGCCTCGTCCGCCTCGTGTGCCCGCACTGCAAGCAGTCGTCGAAGCTGGAGCGCGATGTGTGGGACGGCGACGACGTGCTGCTCACGGCGGGCTCCGAGGTCGTCCGGCCCGCGGGTTGCGACCTCTGCATGCGCACGGGCTACCGCGGGCGCACCGGCATCTTCGAGGTCGTCGAGCTCGACGACGAGCTGCGAGACCTCGTCAAGAGCAAGGCCCCGGCGCGCGCCTACCGGGAGATCTACGGCCGGCGCAGGATCCCGAGCCTCCGGCGCGCGGGCTTCGAGAAGATCGCGGCGGGGCTGACGACGGTCGAAGAAGTCCTGCGCGTGACGTGAATCTCAGCGCGCGCGGAACGCCTCGACGAGTCTTTCGGTGCACGTGTACGGGTCGATCCGGCGGGCCTCTACCCCCTCGACGGCCTCTTCGATGCACTCGCGAAGGTCGTGCACGGCGGCGCCGATGAGGGCCTCGCGCAGCGCCTCGCGCAGCTGCTCGGCGAGCCGGGTCTTTCGCCGCGCCCGTCCGGCCGCCGTGCCCTCGACCCACGCGCGGTGGCGATCGAGCGCCCCCACGACGTCGGTCACGCCGTCACCACGCGACGCGATGCACTTGAGGATCGGCGGCGTCCAGCGCGCCTCGTCGCCCGCGCCTGCCGCCCGAGCTCCCGACCCTGCGCCAACGAAGCCGGCGGCTGCGCCGTGGGCCCCGTGGCCGCGCATCTTCGACAGGGCCAGGATCGAGTCGTCGCCGAGGGAGATCATCAGCTCGAGATCGCGGACCGTGCCGTCGGCTCCTTCGCGGTCCGCTTTGTTCACGGCGAAGACGTCCGCGCACTCGAGGATGCCGGCCTTGCTCGCCTGCACCTCATCGCCCATGCCGGGCGCCATCACCACCAGCGTCGAGTGCGCCGTGTGCGTCACCTCCAGCTCGTCCTGCCCCACGCCCACCGTTTCGACGATGACCACGTCGTAGCCGGCCGCGTCCAGCACGCGGACCACGTCGCGCGCGCTCCGCGATAGGCCGCCGAGGTGCCCGTGCGTCGCGAGGGATCGGATGAAGACGCCGGCGTCGAGCGCATGGCGCGACATGCGGATCCGGTCGCCGAGGATCGCGCCGCCCGAGTAGGGGCTCGACGGGTCGACGGCGACCACGCCCACGCGGCTTCCGCGGGAGCGATACGCCTCGATGAGGCGATCGCAGAGCGTGGACTTCCCCGCCCCCGGATTGCCCGTGACGCCGAGGATCCAGGCCTTGCCGGTGTGCGGCCACAGGCCCTTGAGCAGATCGAGGTAACCGGGCGCCGCGTCGTCGACCGATCGCATCGCGCGCGCGACGGCCCGCGTGTCGGCAGCCAGCACGCCGTCGACGAGGTCCACGACGGTCACTGGAGGGCGGAGAGCTTGGCCTGAACGGCGGCGCGGTCGATGACGCCATCGCCGACCGACAGCGCCTTGCGGTAAGCGTCGCGCGCGGCCGCGGTCTCTTTCTGGCCCGCGAGGGCGTCGCCAAGTACGACCCACGCCGGCGCGAAGTTGGGGAACTCTTCGACCGCCTTTCCCCCGAACGCGCGCGCCGTCGTGTCGCGCGCGACGCCGTGGCAGATCTCCGATGCGCGCACGAGCGGCGACGGGTCCCGGTGATCGAAGCCCCACGCCGCCTGGTACGCCTCGACGGCCGAGTCGACGTCACCCTTGCGCGCGTAGCTGTCGGCGACGAGCAGCACGGCCGCCGCGTTGTTGGCGACGATCTTCGTGGCCGCCTTGCCCGCCGCGAGCGCGTCATCGGCGTGCCCCTCGGCGAGGGCGACCCTGCCCGTCAGCACGATGGCCGCGATGCTGCCCGGATCTTGCTTCACCGCGTGCGCCGCCGCATCGCCCGCGCGATCGACGGCGCCGGCGGCGAGCTGCTCCTGCCCGAGGGCGAGCCATGCCTCCGGAAAGGTGGGCCTTTCGCGTGTCGCGCGATCCAAGAGGC
>Ga0302325_10002856_pt1 | contig 41514 bp, 33 predicted proteins | sample Palsa_T0_2_FD_201948 | JGI IMG/M metagenome (GOLD analysis project Ga0302325, IMG submission 201948) | Peat permafrost microbial communities from Stordalen Mire near Abisko, Sweden - Palsa_T0_2 | ecosystem: Environmental > Terrestrial > Soil > Palsa > Peat permafrost | place: Sweden: Abisko...
GCAAAAGCTCCGCATGTCGGGCTCGCGGACGAGGCGATCAGGATCGGACCTGCTGCTCCGGCCGAGTCCTACCTTTCGAGCGAGCGAGTGATCAAGGCTGCGCTCGAGGCCGGCGCCGAGGCGATCCACCCGGGTTACGGGTTCCTGTCCGAGAACGCGGCGTTCGCGAGAGCATGCGCAAACGAGGGGATCACCTTCGTCGGACCGCCGCCGGCGGCGATCGAACTCCTCGGCGACAAGGTTCGCGCGAAACTGGCGGCGCAGGAGGCGGGCGTTCCGATCCTCCCGGGACTCCAGCGTCCTGGCCTGACTGACGAGGAGATCCTGCGGTTCGCGGCGGACGGTGACCGGTTCCCGATGATGGTCAAAGCGGCCGCCGGCGGCGGCGGCCGCGGGATGCGGATCGTGCGCGAACTCGACGGGCTGACAGACGCGCTCGCCGCCGCGCGCCGCGAAGCGCTCGCCGGGTTCGGCGACGACTCGCTTCTCGTCGAGCGTTACGTCGAACGGGCACGCCACATCGAGGTGCAGCTCCTCGCCGACTCGCACGGCACCGTGCTCCACCTCGGCGAACGAGAGTGCAGCCTGCAGCGTCGCCACCAGAAAGTGCTCGAGGAGAGCCCGTCACCCGCGGTCGGCCCGGAACTGCGAGAGCGCCTCGGTCTCGCAGCGACCGGCATCGCGCGACGCGCCGGCTACGTCGGCGCCGGGACCGCCGAGTTCCTGGTCCCGTTCGACGACCCGGACGCGTTCGCGTTCCTCGAGGTCAACACGCGGCTGCAGGTCGAGCATCCCGTTACGGAGGCGGTCACCGGTCTCGATCTCGTCGAGCTTCAGCTCCGCGTGGCGGCGGGCGAGAAGCTCGCGATCGCGCAGGACGATGTGCGGTTGACCGGCCACTCGATCGAGGTCCGCGTCTGCGCCGAAGATCCGGGTGTGGGCTTCCTGCCGTCGACGGGGCGGATCGTCGCCTACCGCGAGCCGAGCGGTCCGGGGGTGCGGGTCGACAGCGGGGTGCGGCTTGGGTCCGAGATCGGCGGGAGCTACGACTCGCTGCTGCTGAAGCTGATCGCGACAGGCGGCGATCGTGAGGAGAGCCTCGATCGGCTGCTGCGCGCGCTGAAGGATCTGCGTCTGCTCGGGGTCACGACCAACGCCGGATACCTCGCCCGGCTCGTCGCGGCCCCGCAGGTCCGTGCCGGCGAGCTCGACACCGGCCTGCTCGAGCGTGGCGTCGCCGATCCCCTCCCGTCGGCGCAGGAGACTCGCGAGGCGGCGATCGCGACCGCCGCGATCGAGACCCTGGCGCTGGCGGACGAGGGCGCAGGCGGCGACCCGTGGGAGGCATTGCCAGGCTGGCGGATCACCGCCGATGCCGGCGTCGAGTGGCAGCTCGAGCCGGCCGGAGGGCAGGAGGCGATCTCGGTGCACGTGCTCGGGGACCCCGGCCATGCCCGTGTCAGGACCAGTGGGCAGGAGCTCCGGATGTCAGCCTCCGACGCCGGCGAAGGTCGGGTGCTCGTCGAGCTCGGAGGGCGGGCCCGGCTGTGGGACCACGCCGTGCTCGGCGCCGACCGTTGGGTCGCCGCCGGACCCGACGCGTTCGCCCACCGGCTGGTGGAGCTCGTCGTCGAGGGCGCATCGGCCGAGGCCGAGGGCGCGCTCGAGGCGCCGATGCCGGGATCGATCCTCTCCGTCCGCGTCGCGGCCGGCGATCAGGTGCAGGAGGGCGACGTGCTCGTGGTGGTCGAGTCGATGAAGATGGAGCTGACGCTGACCGCACCACACGACGCGACGGTGCATGAGGTGCGCGTGTCGGCAGGAGACCAGGTGACCCAGGGACAGTCGCTCGTCGAGCTCGAACCGGTAAGCGCATGAGCACGGTATTGCGGAGCCAGGTGGACCCGGCGAGCGAGACGTTCGAGCAGAACCGCAGAGACCACGCGCGGCTCGGTGCTGACCTCGAGCGGGAGTTCGCGCGCGTGCTCGCGGGCGGCGGCCCGAAGGCGGCTGAGAAGCACACCGCACGTGGCAAGCTCCTCCCTCGCGACAGGGTCGCGAGGCTGCTCGACCGCGGGTCACCGTTTCTCGAGCTCTCGACGCTCGCGGCACACGGGATGTACGAGGACCAGGCGCCCGGGGCCGGGATCATCACCGGAATCGGACGCGTCTCTGGCAGGGAAGTGATGATCGTGTGCAACGACGCGACCGTGAAGGGTGGGTCGTACTTCCCGATGACCGCCCGCAAGCACACGCGGGCGCAGGAGATCGCGCTACAGAACCGGCTGCCGTGCGTGTATCTCGTCGACTCGGGTGGCGGGTACCTGCCACTACAGGACGAACTGTTCCCCGACGTGCGCGGGTTCGGTCAGAGCTTCTATAACCAGGCGAACCTCTCAGCCGAGGGGATACCCCAGATCTCGGCGGTGCTGGGCTCGTGCACGGCCGGCGGCGCCTATGTCCCGGCGATGTCCGACGAGGTGGTGATCGTGCGTGAGCAGGGCACGATCTTCCTTGGTGGGCCGCCGCTGGTGCAGGCGGCGACAGGCGAGGTCGTGTCCGCCGAGGAGCTCGGCGGTGGTGACCTTCACACGCGTCGCTCCGGGGTCGCCGATCATCTCGCGATCAATGACGAGGACGCGCTCGCGATCGTGCGCTCGATCGTGGCCACCCTCCCCGCACGCGGCGACACGCCGTGGGAGACCAGGTCGGCGGAGCCGCCTGTCGTGCCGATCGATGAGCTCACCGGCGCGGTGCCGGCCGATCTGCGCACCCAGTACGACCCTCGCGAGATCATCGCGCGGATCGTCGACGGCAGCCGCTTTCACGAGTTCAAGGCCAACTATGGGACGACGCTTGTGTGCGGCTTCGCGCACCTCCACGGTCACGGTGTCGGGATCCTCGCCAACCAGGGTGTGATCTTCTCCGCGAGCGCGTTGAAGGGGGCGCACTTCATCGAGCTATGCGATCAGCGCGGGATCCCGCTCGTCTTCCTGCAGAACATCACCGGGTTCATGGTCGGGCGCGACGCCGAGGCCGGCGGGATCGCCAAGGACGGCGCCAAGATGATCGCCGCCGTGTCCGTGACGCGTGTGCCGAAGTTCACGGTGATCGTGGGCGGTTCGTTCGGGGCCGGCAACTACGCGATGTGCGGGCGTCCGTACTTCCCGCGGTTCCTGTGGATGTGGCCCAACGCCCGGATCTCGGTGATGGGCGGCGAGCAGGCGGCGAACGTTCTGACGATGGTCGGCCGCGAGCGCGATCCCGAGGCGATCGAGGCGCGCAAGCGCGAGATCCGCGCCCAGTACGAGACCCAGGGTCACCCCTACTACGCGAGCGCTCGGCTGTGGGACGACGGCGTCATCCATCCGACGAGCACCAGGGACGTGCTCGGCCTGGCGCTGTCCGCGTCCGCGAACGCTCCTCTGTCCCCGCGGCGTACGCCCGTCTTCCGGATGTAAGCGCCCGGCGTCGTGTTCCGCGCCCACTGGCGTGCGGAGCCTGGCCGAGAAACGCAACCCACGGTCACGTTTCTCGGCCAGGCTCGCGGATCGGGCCTCGCTGTCCGCAGACGGCCCAGCGCGGTAGTCGTTTCTGCCCCTCGCGACACGCCTGGCGTTAGCGGAGGTTTTGATGCGTTCATCCCCGCTGCCGGGCGGCGCCCGGAGGGATTTTCGCTGCGGCGGGCGACTCTATGCGGCGGTTTTCACGCGGCCGTAGAGGGCTCCGGCGGCCGCACTCTCGGCGGTTTGGACGGGCTCGGCCGCCGCCGGCAGGAACGAAGCCGCGAGACGGATCAGGACCGCCGCGCAGCCGATGCTCACGAGCGTGGTCAGCGTCACGATCAGCTGGGTCGTGTGCTGCACGTGGATGCCGATGATCACGGCCGCGCCGGCACCGAAGTTACCCATGAAGAACGTGATCGGGAAGATGACGAACAGGGCGAGCAGGCCCGTGGTGCTGCTGACGCGCCGGCGCAGCTGGGCCGCGGCAACCGCGAAGCACACCACCTGCGCGGTCTCAAGCACGGCGATGACCAATGGGTAGTCGAAGATCCGGAACACGTGCGGGCCCCAATACGTGTACGTGCCGATGTTGATGCCGATCATCTCGAAGGCGCACGACATCAGGAACTCGACGCCGGCGACCGCGAGCAGTCCTCGTTTCGTCATCTCGCCTTGCTGGATCTTGCGGCAGATGTAGATGGCCGGTGCCGCGTAGAGCACCGCGTACCCGCTGTAGGCCCAGACCGGCTGCGGGATCCCGAACGCGGTGAACGTCGTCTGCATACCGTGCGTCGAGTAGAAGTAAAGCGAGAAGCCCACGTCGTACAGCGGCTCCGCGAGGGCCGCCACCATCGAGGCGAGCACCATCAGCAGGTAGAACGGAGTCCGTCCTTCCTTGCGACCCAGGTGGACGGCGACAACGAGGAGAGCCAGCGTCAGGCCCCAGCTCCCGTACGTGAGGACGTTCTGGCCGGCAAGATCGAGGTGGTGATGGATGGGCGCGGTGAGCATCGGGCTTGGTCGTTCCTCAGGTGGTCTTGGCGATCAAGACCGAGCACGGGGCGTGATGCGAGATCTTGTTCGGCACGCTGCCAGGGAAGCGCCGCTGCATCCCCTTGTTGCCGATTACCAGCAGGTCGGCCGCGTGGTCCTTGGCGAGCTGGCAGATCACGCCGGCGGGATCGCCCTCGTGGGCGAGGCCGCTGGCTGCCAAGCCTCGCGCCAGCGCCCTCTGCACGGCATCGGCCAGCGTCGCATCGACATCCTCGTGCGGGTTGATCGACCATTGAATGTCCTCGGGGGCCTCGTCCCGCTCGCTCGCGAGCCGTCCTGAGGCCACCGGCTTGTAGACGCTGAGGATCAACAGCCGTGCCTGGTAGTGCTCGGCGATGTCGAGCGCCGTCTCCACCGCCTTGTCGGCGGTCTCTGACCCGTCCGTACCTACGGCAATGGTCTGGAACATAAGTGCAGGTCTCCCATTCGTCTCATCAGCGGCCTCCGATTAACGCCGACGGCGGTCCGCACGTCATCCTCACGGAGGGGTGACTCGTTCCTCCGATGGGGGGGCCTTCGGCCCTTGGGAGTTTGCCTGGCGGCGAACATCCCGCCTGGCGGCGAACATCCCGGGGGGGCGGCTAACACCCGGTGGTCCCCCTTCCGGCGTACGGTGATCACCCCCGGGTGCGTTGCCGCACCAAGTCTGTCAATACAGAATGCGTGCGTGTCTACCTATGCCTGGGAGCCAACCGCCGAGCGGACTGCCGCCGCGAACGTCACGCGCCTGATGCGCGCGGCCGGCGTCGAGACGATCGACGAGCTTCGCCGGCGGTCGGTGGCGGACATCGACTGGTACTGGGACCTGGTCGTCAAGGACCTCGGCCTTCCCTTCGACGAGCCCTACTCGCGTGTGCGCGACAGCTCACGCGGGATCGAGTGGACGACCTGGTTCATCGACGGGCGTCTGAACGTCGCTACGGCCTGCGTGGACCGCTGGCGCGAAGACGAGGCGATGGCCGGATCGCCCGCGATCATCCACGAGGATGAGACCGGCGCCGTACACCGCCTGAGCTACGCCGAGCTCGCAACCGCCGTCGACCGCGCCGCGGCCGGCTTGCGCGGGGCTGGAATCGGAAAGGGTGACGCCGTCGGCGTCCTGCTTCCGATGACGCCCGAGGCGGTGATCGCCGCGTACGCGATCGCCAAGGTCGGAGCGTTGTATGTACCTCTGTTCTCGGGGTTCGCGGCGGGGGCGATCGCGTCGCGCCTCAACGACGCGCAGGCGAAGCTGGTCTTCACGACCGACTGGTCCTGGCGCCGCGGCAAGCGCACGCCGCTCAAGGCGGTCCTCGACGAGGCGCTGCCGGCCTGCCCGAGCGTGCATACGGTGGTCGTCGCCGAACGTGAGGGCCCGGGGCCCGCGCGCGCGGCGATCGACGTGACGTGGACTGAGTTCGCTCCGGCCGTCGACGGCCCGGTAGCCGCAGCCGAGACAGGCGCGGAGGATGTCCTTCTGCTCGGATACACGTCGGGCACGACGGGCAGGCCGAAGGGCGCCGTCCACACCCACGCCGGCTTCCTGGTCAAGGTGGCGTCCGAGGTCGCCTACGAATTCGACATCAGGCGCGGCGACGTGTTCTTCTGGCTCACCGACATGGGCTGGGTGATGGGGCCGCTCAGCACCTTTGGCACCCACGCCGTCGGTGCGACCCTGCTGCTCTACGAGGGCGCTCCTGATACCCCCGACCCGGCTCGGCTGTGGCGGCTCGCGGAGCGGCACAAGGTCACGATGCTCGGCGTCTCGCCGACGCTGATCCGCACGCTCAAGCCGCACGGCGATGCGCTGCCCGCCGCCTGCGATCTGTCCTCCGTGCGCGTGTTCGGATCGACCGGGGAGCCTTGGGACGAGGAGTCCTATATGTGGCTCAGCCGCGACGTCGGCAAGGGGCGGGCTCCGATCATCAATTTCTCCGGCGGCACCGAGGTCGGCGGCGCGTTCCTGGCTCCGTTCGTGGTCGAGCCGATCAAGCCGTGCTCGCTCGGCGGGCCGTCGCTCGGAATGGACATGGATGTGTTCGACGCGAACGGTAACCCTGTCCGTGACCAGCTCGGCGAGCTGGTATGCCGGCAACCGTGGCCCGCGATGACGCGCGGCGTGTGGGGTGACCCGGAACGCTACATCGAGTCGTATTGGTCGACCTTCCCCGGCGTCTGGCGACATGGCGACTGGGCCAAGGTCGACAGCGAGGGCCAGTGGTTCGTGCACGGCCGCTCGGACGAGGCGATCAATGTGGCAGGTAAACGGGTCGGTCCGGCCGAGCTGGAGGGTGCGCTCGTGGCTCACGACGCGGTCGCGGAGGCTGCAGCCGTGGGTGTCCCTGACGCCACCAAGGGCGAGGCGATCTGGTGCTTCTGGACGCCGGTCCACCGGGCTGACGCCGACGTCTCTGACGAGCTCGCGGTACACGTGGGCCGTCAGCTCGGACGGCCGTTCACGCCGTCGCGAGTGATGCGCGTGGACGAGCTGCCGAAGACGCGCTCGGCGAAGATCCTGCGCCGCGCGATTCGCGCGGTCGCCGTCGGTGATGACCCCGGCGACCTGTCCGGCGCACAGAATCCGGAAGCCCTAGAGCTCATTCGAGCCGCTGTCGCAGTCAACTGAGAGGAGCAGGACATGAGCACGAGCGTCGGACGGCCCGAGCAGGAGGGAGTCGACGGTGCCGCACAAGCCGACGCGGGTGCCGAAGAGCAGCTCCGCCGGCTTACGCCCGAGGAGTTCCGCGATGTGATCGGACACTTCGCCAGCGGCGTGACGGTGATCACCGCGATGCACGACGGCGAACGCAGAGGCACGACCGCGAGCGCCGTCAGCTCGCTGTCGCTCGAGCCGCCGATGGTGCTGATCTGCCTGAACAAGACGTCGTCGACCGCGCACGCCATCGCGGCCGCGCACCGGTTTGCCGTCAACATCCTCGGCGAGGATCAGGCCGAGGAGGCGATGCGCTTCGCCAAGCGGGCTGCCACCGGAGACAAGTTCGCCGGAATCGCCGTCAACACGGGCGAACGGGGCGAACCGCTGCTCGCCAACGCGCTCGCCACGCTCGAATGCCGGGTCGCTGAGCAGGTGACCGGTGGGACACATCTGGTGTTCCTGGCCGAGGTCGAGCGCGCGTCGGCGCGTACCGGCTCCCCGCTTGCCTACTTCCGTGGTCAGTTCGGCAGGCTCGAGCTCGCCCAGGATGAGAGCGCATTCCTCGACCTCCGTGCTCGGGTCCTCAGCCGTGCGCTCGAGGTTGGAAAGCCGCTGGGGCTGGATGAGCTCGCGACCCGCCTCGGCCTGCTACGCGGACCGGTCTACCACGCGCTGACGCGACTGACCGGCGAAGGCCTCGTGACCCGCGACGCGCAAGGTGCGTTCATCATCACCCCGCTGACGTTGCAGGCGGTCCAGGAGGCGTGGCGGGCGCGCTGCGCGATCGAGCTCGGCGTCGCGGCACTGACAGTGGGCAAGGTCAGCGCCGAACGCATCGCCGAGCTTCGGCGGCTCGCGGACGCCTCGCGCCCGGCGCCGGCGGAGGAGTTCCGGATGGACACCTGGGTGCCGACCTACGGTGCGTTCCACGAGGGGATGGTCTCACTGGCCGACAGCGCTCCGCTGCTCGACGCCTACCGGATGGTCAATGCCCCCGCGATGATCCTTAGCCTCACACAGACCCGGATGGAGGAGCTTGGGCTCGATCGGGAGCAGTCACAGACCGCCCACGATCACATCGCGCAGGTCGTTGCCGCGTACGAGTCTTCTGACCTCGAGGCGGCTACCCAGGCGATCATCCGCCACGACGAGTTCGCCACCGAAGTCGCCACGCGCTTCATGGACGCGCAGGGCGGCTCGATCTGATTCGAGCTACCTGAACACAGGTTTCCGCCGCTGGACGAAAGCCTCGATCCCCTCGCGCGCCTCACCTTCCTCGAACGTCGACATCAGCGCCACGGCTTCGACCGCCATTCCCTGCTGATGAGGAAGATCGCGAGCGGCGTCGACGCAGTTCATGATCGCCGCCATCGCCGGTGCCGAGGAGCGAGCCATCGCAGCGGCGATCTCGCGCGCCTCGTCAACCGCTTCGCGGTAGAGCACCCGGTCTGCGAGCCCGATGCGCCACGCCTCCTCGCCATCGATCTCTCGTCCGCTGAGCATCATCTCGAGCGCCCGGCCGCGACCGACCAGCCGCGGCAGCCGCTGCGTGCCTCCGCCGCCTGGAACCAGCCCGAGCTTCACCTCGGGAAGCCCGAGCTTCGCGGTCTGCGAGCAGAAGCGCAACGTGCACGCCATCGCGAGCTCGAGTCCGCCGCCGAGCGCACGTCCGTCGAGCACCGCGATCGATGGGCCGTGGCATCCGGCGAGCCTCTCGAGCGCGCCACGAGTGGCGTCACGGTAGTCCGCCAGATCCTGCGCGCTGAGATCAGACATCAGTCTCAGGTCGGCCCCCGCGGCGAAGAATCCGGGCACACCGGAACTCAGTAGGAGCACCTTGGCGCGGCCGCGCTCGAACTCGTGCGCCAGCTCACCCAGTGCCGCGACGAGCGACAGGCTGAGCGCGTTCACGGGTGGATTGCAGATCACCGCGTGTAGGACCCCGTCCTGTTCCTCTACGGTCATGACGTCCGTGGGACTCAATGTCCGAGGCACTGTACGGGTGGATCCCGGGGCCGCCATCATCCCGCAGGGGGACTTCAGTCCTCCACGGGGAGCGGTCCCGAGCGAGCCACCGGCGCGATCTGGCGCCGAGGCCTGGTCTGGATGTAACGCATGTCTATGGCTCCATTAGTAGTATGAATTCGTGTGGAGGAATCGCCGATGGCGTCGAAGACGTCTGCGGTCGCCGGTCCGTTTGACGTGTTCGAGGATGCCCGCTCCGTTCTTGCATCCGTACGTGTCCAACTCGACCGCCCCCGTGGAGAGCGGCCGTCACAACCCGCAATGCTCGACGCTCGGCTGAGCGAGCTCGACGGCAGGCTGCGCGCCGCTGTCGATGACAGCGGCGGCGCGGATCCCACCGATGTCGCGTCGCTGCTCGAGCTCGTCTACGAGGCCAGCGAGCTGCGCAACCAGCTCAGCGAGCGAGAGCTATTCGAACGACTCGAGGTGCTGACCAGGATCCGCGAGAGCATGCAGCAGCTCCATGAGTGCAAGACCCCGGAAGAGCTGATCGAGGCGGCGCCCGGGGAGCTGTGCCGCTCGTGCGGATTCAGCCGGGCGATGATCTCACGGATCCGCGGCTCCCGCTGGGTGCCAGAGGTCTACGAGGTGGTGCCCGGGATGGACCCCGAGGAGGACGCGTTCCGCGCATGGGTGGAGCACACAGAGATTCCCCTCGAGCACATGCTGATCGAGACCGAGCTCGTCCGCCGCCGCATGCCCGCACTGATCTCCGATCCGCTCAACGATCCGAGGACGTTCAAAGAGCTGATCGCGCGGGGCCGCACAGTGGCGTACGTGGCCGCGCCGATCATCCCGGACGGTCGGGCGATCGGATTCCTGCACGCGGACAAGATCGGTCGCGAACCGGTGACGGCTGATGACCGCGACAACATCTGGACGTTCGCCGAGCACTTCGCGCTGATCTTTCACCGGGTTGTCCTGGTGGAACGACTCGCCTCGCAGCGCGCTCAGCTCCGTGACGCATTCGCCGAGGCCGAGCACGTCTTCGATGACCTCCACGACACGGAGCTCGAGCTCACGCGCACCGCCTACGGCGCCCCCACGTCGACCTCCCCGGGGGCGCTGTTCCTGCCCGCCGAGTCGCGGATCGACGCCCTCTTGACCAGACGCGAGCGTGAGGTGCTGGAACTGATCACCAGCGGCGCGACCAACGTCCGCATCGCCGAGCAGCTAGTGATCTCCGAGGGGACCGTAAAGTCCCACGTCAAGCACATCCTGCGCAAGCTGCGCGTCAGCAACCGCGCCGAGGCCGTCTCCCGCTACTTACAAATGGTCATGCGCGATCAGGAGCAGGCAGCGCGATGAGCACCACCCACGCGCGCCCCCCGCAAAGAGCCGAGGCGCCGGCGCCGCGCCAGCACGAGCTGCAGCGCCGCTTCACCGACCTGGTCGCCGACGCCGAGCGGCTGCTCGGAGTGAAGCTGCCATCGGCCACCTTGAGCGAGCCCGCTCTCGTGGAGGCGGCACCTGTCCTGACGGCCGTCGCGCTGCTGACGGCCGACGAGCTGAGGCGGCTCGGCAGACGTAGCCGGCGCCTGCCCGACCTGTATGAGCTCGCTCTGCGAGGAGCGGACCTGTACGCCGCCCTGTTCGAGTACAGCATCAATCGGCGCAAGCGCGCGCTCGCGGGGGTTGAATCCGCGCTTGGCCGGATGCGGTGCATGAGCACGGCGGACGAGCTGATCGAGTCCGTATGTGCGGAGATCGTACGCAGCTGCGGCTTCTCGCGGGCGATGCTGAGCCGGGTCGCCGGTGCGGAGTGGATGCCGTGGACGGCCCATTTCGGGCATCGCGAGATCCGCGAGAGTGACCGGGAGTGGATGTTAAACGCGCGGATCCCGCTGAACACGATGCTGATGGAGCGAGACCTGCTTGTGGATCGCCGGGCCGCGTTCGCCGCGGACGCGCGCACAGACCCCAGCACCTCGAAGGCGTTCGTCGCGGCGACCGGTACGACCTCCTACGCAGTCGCGCCAATCCTTCCGGCCGGCCGCGTCGTCGGTCTCTTACATGCCGACCACTATCCCTCGCTGCGACCGGTCGACGAGGTCGACTGCTACGTCCTGGATGAGTTCGCCGATGGATTCGGGCGGGTCTACGAGCGCGCGGTGTTGCTCGAGCGCCTGAATGGGCAGCGCGACCACGTACGCGAGACGCTGCGGGCGGCCGAGACGATCATGGACAACCTCGCACGGGCCGAACTCGAGCTCGCGCGGCACGCGGACGAGCGCTCGATGATCGGCGCCGCTGCCGCTGTGTCGCTGGCCGGCGAGTCCTCGGCGCTGAATGCGCTGCTCACGCCGCGCGAACGCGAGGTCATCGCGCTGATCGTCAGCGGTCAGTCCAACAACGCGATCGCCGAGCGGCTCGTGATCTCGGAGGGCACCGTGAAATCGCACGTCAAGCAGATCCTGCGCAAGCTCGGCGCCGTCAACCGCTCCGAGGTGATCGCCCGCTATCTCGGGATGATCGGCCCCAACTGATTCAGTCCATTCCGAGCGGGCCCTCATCGGCGCCCGCGAGGAACTGCCGCACGAACGGGTTGCGCGACGTGAACATCGCCTCCCGGTCGCCGGACTGGACGATCCGTCCCTTCCACAGTACCGCGAGGTACTCGCCGATCCGGCGCGCCGAGGCGATGTCGTGGGTGATGACGATGTAGGTGCCGCCGTTCTGGGCGTGGACCTTCTGGATCAGCCGGCAGAGCAGCGCCGTGCGGACGGGGTCAAGACCCGAGTCGGGCTCGTCGAACATCACGATCTCCGGCTCGAGCACGAGCGCGCGGGCGAACCCGGCGCGTTTACGCATGCCGCCAGAAAGCTCACTTGGGACCTTGCCAGCCGCGACGGTCAGGCCGACCTCGTCGAGGCGGTGATCGACGATCTCGGCGATCTGCTTCTCGGTCAGGTTCGTGTTCTGGCGCAGCGGGAAGGCGACGTTGTCGTAGACGTTCATCGAGCCGAATAGCGCGCCGTCCTGGAACAGGATCCCGAACCGCTTGCGCATGTCGAGTAGCTCCGACATCCGCATGTGCGGGACGGACCGGCCGTGGACCTTGATGTCACCGGAGTCGGGGAACATCAGGCCGATCAAATGCTTGATCAGCACGCTCTTGCCGGTACCGGACGGTCCCAGCACCACCGTGATCATCCCCTCCGGAATGCCGAGGTTCAGACCGTTGAGCACCCTGTTGGATCCGAACGCCTTGTGCGCGTTCTCGACGCGGATCGACCAGAACTCGCCCGGCGTGGACTCCTGGAAGTCGGTCGAGCCCTCGTGATACTCGTACCCGAACTCTGCCGCTTGGTCGAGCAGCTGCTGGGTACTTGGATCAAACTTGGACTCGTCCGCGTCGGTTCCATCGAGGTGTTGATCGAGCATCGTGATCCTTATCCCATGATTGGCTCAGCGGACGGTGAGAGCAGCTCGGGCAGCGACGCGTGGCGCACGACCGGCGTCACCTGTAGGAACTTGCGTACCGGGCCGGTATAGCCGATCCGCCCGCGCGTGATCGCCATCGCGACGTGGAAGTCGGGCGAGTAGAGGCGCGCGAGATCGACGCTCACGATCGAGATCTCGACCTCGGCGGCTCGGTCGTCGGCGACGACCTCGACCGGATCGCGGTCGAGCAGCAGCGTGACCCACAGCTCGGGATCGTCAGCCAGCTCGATCCTCACGGTTGTCGCGGCGCGTCTCAGGACCCGGCTCAGACGCTCGTCACGTCCGGCCGCTTCCATCGCTGTAGCGAACCGGTCAAGCGCGCCCTCGGTGTAGACGCGAGCAGCGGTTCCGTCGGTCGGCTCGTTCGCCTCCTTGGACGCTCGCTGCTCGATGAACGCCTGCACTGCGGCGATGGCCTCCGGGTCATGCCAGATCGGGTCGTCAGGATCGTCGACCCAGCCTTCGCGCTCGGTTCCGTATTCGGCGGCGAGCCGCCTCGTGATCTGATCGACGTAGGTGAAGATGAAGCCCCGCATCGGCGCGGCCATCCGCTGCATCGTGGCGGGGTCAGACACGAATCGCGCCAGCTGTTGCCCCATCAGCGGTTCGAACATCGAGATGCCGATGTGGTAGAAGCGAAGCACCGCGGCCATCCCGACTCCGCGCGCCTTCAGGAACCGCGCGTGCTCCAGCGCCTCCGGCGAGGTCTCGATGATCCTCGGATCCGAGAGCCCGGCTCGTGTGATGCACAAGAGCTCGTACATGCTGCCCAACGCGCTCTTACGGGTGGCCTCCACGGCGACCGGGTCCTCGACCGATCCGAGCTCGGGAACCTGCTTGAGCAGCTGTCGCGTGAAGACCGGAGCGAAGTCTGGGACGACCTCGAACATCTGCGTGGCGGCACGCTGCATCAGCGCGCTTTCGGCAATCGTGTCAGCTGCGGAGGCAGGCGCATGGCCGGCCTGAGATGAAGCTGATTGGTTTGCGCCGATGTGGCTCACGATGGAGGAGCCAGCCTACGCTCCCAGCGATGCGCGGGTCGATACTCGATCGAGTGATATCCGTCATCCGTTGGGCGGGTCCGGGGCTGATCACCTGCACGAATGGTGCCCTGGGAGCGGACGAATCTCCCACTCTCGGAGGATGGCGTGCCGCCGATCGATGCCTACCGTCGTTCGTGCAAGTGACAACGCACGATCAGAGAGGGACGGGCACATGGGCTATTTCAAGAACGCTGATGAAGTGTACGAGTACATCGGCGGCGTGTTCCGCAAGGCCGGCGAGGATCCCGTGGTCGGTCCGAAACTGCGTTCGGCGAACATCAGCATGCAGCTGAACTACTCCGATCCCGACGCCTCGCTCACGGTCCATTTCAGCGAGCCGTACGAGGTGATCGACGGTGGCAAGGACGACAGCGCCGACGTGAAGATGTCGATGCCGGCGGACATCGCGCACAAGTATTGGCGCGGTGAGTACAACTTCGCGGTCGGCCTGGCCAAGGGACAGGTCAAGGCGAAGGGCCCGATCAATAAGATCCTCAAGCTGGTGCCCGTCACCAAGCCGTTGTTCCCGCTCTACAAGCAGATGACGGACGAGAAGGACGCGTCCGCATAGCGGCCCCCGACGTGGTTGAGCGAGTCAAGATTCGCGAGGTCGGACCGCGTGACGGATTTCAGAACGAGCCCGACACGATCCCGACCGCCGACAAGGTCCGTCTGATCGAGGCGCTGGCGACCGCCGGTCTGAAACGGCTCGAGGTGACCAGCTTCGTGCGCGCGGATGTGATCCCGCAGCTGGCCGATGCCGCTGAAGTGCTCGCGCGCATCCGGGTCCCCGACGACGTGCAGCTGAGCGTGCTCGTTCCCAATCTTCGCGGGCTGGAGAGCGCGCTCGGGCACCGTCAGCGGTTTCACGAAGTCGGCGTGTTCGTCTCTGCCTCCGAAACGCACAACAAGCGAAACGTCAATCGATCGATCGCGGAGTCGATGTTCGAGCTGGAACGGATGATCCCTCAGGTGAAGTCGGAGAACCTTCACTGCGAAGCGGTGATAGCCGTCGCTTTTGGGTGCCCGTATGAAGGCCGAATCGGTTTCGAGCGCGTGCTTGAAATCGCCGAGAGGCTCGTCACGGCGGGAGCGGATGAGCTCGGCTTCGGAGACACCACGGGCATGGCCAACCCGCGCCAGGTTCGCGCGCTATTCACCGCCGCGATCGAGGCGCTGCCTGGGGTCGAGCTGACGGCGCACTTTCACAACACCCGTGGCCAGGGGCTCGCGAACGTGCTCGCCGCCCACGATGTCGGCATCGACAGCTTCGAGTCGAGCGTCGGCGAGCTCGGCGGGTGCCCGGTGCCACCGGGGTCGACAGGGAACATCGCGACCGAGGACCTCGTCTCGATGTTCCACGAGATGGGCGTGGAGACCGGGGTCGACCTTGACGCGCTGCTCGATGCCTCGCGTGCAGTGCAGCAGGTGCTCGGACGACCGCTCGGCAGCCACCTGCTGACCGCCGGTCCGGTCGTCTGGGAGCACACTCCGAGCGCCCACGCCTGAGACATCACCCCAGCGGTAGGCAAGATCCTCCCAACCGGGTGGTGGTCGCGGTCCCTCGTGCGCGCGACGATGTCAACTCGTTGCAGGACCGACCAAGACCTGAGGAGAGCACGACGTGTCAACAGTTTCCGTGAAGCACCACCAGATGCTCATCGACGGCGAATGGGTGGACTCCAGCGAGGCCTACGAGATCCGCAGCCCCGCGACCGAGGAGCTGGTTGCCACGGTCGCCAAGGGAAACGTCGAGCACGCCGATCGCGCCGTCGAGTCGGCCAAGCGCGCGTTCGCCGCGGGTACGTGGGCGGACAAGTCCCCCGATGAGCGGTCGCAGATCATGGTCGCGATCGCCGAGCGGCTGGCCACCGATCTGGAAGAGCTGCTCGAGCTCGAGACCTGCGCCAACGGCGCGACGGTTCGGCAGGCGTCGGGCTTCCATGTCGGCCTCGCCTCAACTCACTTCATGTACTTCGCCGAGCTCGCCGCGAGCTACGAGTTCGAGCATGCCTCGCCGCCGATCACCTATCCGACGCTGTCGACCAACAAGGTGCGGCGGGAGCCGATCGGCGTCTGCGCCGGGATCGTCCCGTGGAACTTCCCGCTCGTGCTGGGGATCTGGAAGATCGCGCCCGCGCTAGCCGCCGGGAACTCGATCGTGATCAAGCCCGACGAGAAGACGCCCCTGAGCCTGATCGCACTGGCGCGGATCGCGCTCGAGTGCGGTGTGCCGCCTGGGGTCTTCAACATTGTCACCGGCGACGGACCCGAGGTCGGCGCGCGCCTCGCGTCCCACCCGGACGTCGGCAAGATCGCGTTCACGGGGTCCACCCAGGTCGGGCGCGAGATCATGCGGCTCGCTTCTGGCACCGTCAAGCATGTGTCGCTCGAGCTCGGCGGCAAGGGCCCGGTGGTAATGCTCGACGACGCGGACCTCGATGCCGGCGTCGATGCGGCCCTGTTCGGGTCCTGGCTCTACTGCGGGCAGATGTGCGAGTCCTGCACCCGGCTGCTGCTGCCCGACTCGCTGCATGACGAGTTCGTCGCGCGGATGATCGAGCGTGCCAAGACAGTCAAGGTCGGCGACCCCACCGACTTCGACACCGATCTCGGGCCGGTGATCTCGGCCAGGCAGCGCGACCGGATACTCGAGTACATGGAGATCGGCGTGCAGGAGGGCGCGACGATCGCGTTCGGTGGCGGCTCCCCCGAGGGTCCCGGATTCGAGCGCGGCTTCTGGATCCAGCCGACGATCTTCACAGGCGTCACCAACGACATGCGGATCGCCCAGGAAGAGATCTTCGGACCGGTCCTGTCGGTTATCCGCTACTCGGATGATGAGGAGGCCCTCCGGATCGCCAACGACACCCCCTACGGCCTTTCTGCGGCCGTGTGGAGCTCCGACTACGAACGGGCGCTCGCGTTCGCCGACCGGCTGCGGGCAGGCACCGTATGGATCAATGACGTCCACATGGTGAGCCCCGCGATGCCGTTCGGCGGCTACAAGCAGAGCGGCCTCGGTCGCGAGCTTGGGCCACATGCGCTCGACGAGTACACCGAGGAAAAGCACGTCCATGTCGACCTGACCCAGAAGCGCGAGGCGCGGATGTACGACCTGCTGCTCTCCGAGCCACCGGCGCCCGCGGACTGAGCGCCTTGGTGAGAGGCGCGCCCGCCGGCTTGGGCTCCGAGCACAGTCCAGGCCAGAACGGTTCGGCGCGACGGATCGCCCTGGTCAGAGCCCGAACGAGCACCGAGCAGCGTCTGATCGGGCATTGGGCCGAGCGTGAAGGTGACGTGACGCTGATCGACCTCGACGATCCCGCGCTCCCCAGGAGACTGGCGAGCGGCGATCCGCTGCTGTGCCCCGTGCAGGTGACATGGCTTCCGCGCCGGCGAGACGGGCAGCGCCATGTGACGGCCGCGGACCTGCTCGCCCTCACCCACCCACTGCGGCCCTGGCCGCCGATGCAGAAGCGGATCGCCGAACGCGAGCCTGACCGTGCTCGTGTCGTGACGGGAGAGCCGGCATCGCTGGGCGAGCTCCGCCGGCGCTTCGAGCACGAGACCGGCGGCGGCAGCGGCGATGCGTTCGCCGCGTTCGTCCGTCGTCAGGCGATCGTGGCGGGGGATCGCGCCGAGCGCGGCGTGATCGGCGATCGCTACAAGGTGCCGCGCCTGGTTGCCGAGCAGATCACTTCCTCGGCGCGCTTCCGGGTGGAAGTGTCGAGGCTCGCCGAACGTCTCGGCCGGCCGTTCGACGCGGTACTGGCGGACGCCGAGGGCTGCCTGCGGGAGCTCGCCACCGTTCAGAGCCCGATCGCGATCGATCTTTTTCGCTTCGTGCTCGGGCCGATGCATGCGCGCGCCTGGTCGGTTGAGACGGACGTGGAGTCGCTCGAACGGCTTCGCGACCTGAACCGCAGGACCGCGCTCGTGTTCCTACCCTGCCACCGCTCCTACGTCGACCCGCTCGTGCTCGGCGAGGTGCTGCATCGCCAGGACTTCCCGCGTAACCACGTCCTCGGCGGCGACAACATGTCGTTCTTCCCGATCGGGCCACTCGGGAGACGCGCCGGGGTCATCTTCATCCGCCGCAACTTCGGTGAGGACCAGATCTACAAGCTCGCCGTGCGGGAGTTCCTCGGTCACATCGTCTCCAAGCGGTTCAACCTGGAGTGGTACATCGAGGGCGGCCGCTCGCGGACCGGAAAGCTGCGCCCGCCGCGCTACGGACTGCTGCACTACCTGGTACGCGCGATCGAAGACGGGCGAGCAGAGGACGTGGCACTCGTTCCCGTGTCGATCACCTACGAGTACATGCAGGAGGTCGCGGCGATCACCGCGGAGCACGCCGGCCGCGCGAAGCGCCGCGAGGGCTTCGTCTGGTTCCTCGACTACGTTCGCGCTCAGCGGCGCCATGTCGGCACCGCCCGCGTCCGGTTCGGGGAGCCGCTCTCGCTTCGGCATGCACTCGATCAAGCCGGAGACGGCACGGCGAGGTTGGAGAAGGTGGCGTTCGCGGTGGCTGACGGCATCAACCGTGCCACTCCCGTCACCGCGAGCTCGCTCGTGACCTACGCGCTGCTCGGCGCCCGCGAGCGGGCGCTGACCGGTGGGGAGGTCTGCCGCGTGACGGGTCCGCTGCTCGACTACACGCAGCGGCGCGCGATCCCGGGACCGGTCGTCGAGCTCCACAGCCCAGAGCGCGTGCGCGACGCACTCGACGCGCTCGTCGAAGCCGGCGTGGCGGAAACCGACGACAGCGGCCCCGAGCCGATCTGGCGCGTGGCGCGCGGCGGCCACCACGCCGCGGCGTTCTTCCGCAACGGCGCGATCCACTGGTTCGTCTCGCGCGCGATCGTCGAGCTGGCGCTGATCGGCTGCGGCGATGCCCAGCTCGAGGAGCATGTGCGCGAGGGCTGCTTCAGGGACGCGCTCGCGATTCGTGACCTGCTCAAGTTCGAGTTCTTCTTCGTCCCCAAGGTCCGGTTCGTGGAGGACCTCGAGCTCGAGCTTTCGATCATCGCGCCCGGCGGTTCCGCGGGGGTGTCCGCGGCGGTGATTCTCGATGCCGCGCCGATGCTGCTCGCCGATCGGGTGCTGCGATCGCTGATCGAGGCGCAGCTCGTCGTCGCACAGCTGCTGGCGAGCCGCGACCCGGGCCTCGCGTTTGACCGCGAGCAGTTCCTCACGGAGTGTCTCGGCCTCGGTCGCCACCTATTGCTGCGCGGGCGCATCACGACCCCCGACTCGGTCTCGCGAGAGCTCTACGCGGGCGCGGTCAAGCTCGCCGCCAACCGCGATCTCTGCGGTCCTGGCGACATCGGGCTGCCGGGTCGGCGCCGCGCCTGGCTCGACGAGCTACACGGGCTCGCAGATCGGCTCGCGCTGATCGCCGCGCTCGACGATGCCAAGCTCGAGGAGGTGCTCGATGGCAGAACTCGATGAGCTGATCGAGCGCATCTACGCCGGCCGTGAAGGCCCGGACGTGCTTGCGTGCTTCGACTATGACGGCACGCTGATCGGTGGGTACTCAGCCGAGGTGTTCTACGAGCACAGGCTGCGGACGTTCGACCTCGGACCGATCGAGCTCGCGCGGACGGTACTCCTGAGCGTCCGCGGAATTCGCACAGAAGCGGACTTCGAACGCCTGCTCGAACTGTCGCTGGGGGCATGGCGCGGCCGGGAGGAGGCGGCGCTCGAGGAGCTCGGTGAGCGCCTGTTCAGAGACGCGATCGCGGCCAGGCTGTATGTCGAGTCGTGGGAGCTGCTCGAGGCTCACCGCGGGATGGGCCACACGCTCGTGCTCGCGTCCTCGGCGACGCGCTTCCAGGTCGAGCCGATGGCGCGTGAGCTCGGCATCGGGCATCTGCTGTGCACGTCGGTCGAAGTGCACGATGGCCGGCTGACCGGGCGAGTCGCCGGACGTCCGGTGTGGGGAGAGGCGAAGGCGCTCGCGCTGCGGGCACTGGCCGCCGAGCACGAGATCGACCTCGACAGCTCGTTTGCGTACAGCAACGGCGAGGAGGATGAGCCGCTGCTGGCAGCCGTCGGCAGCCCGGCGTGCATCGAGCCGTCCTCCGAGCTCGAGCAGCTGGCGGGGGAGCGTGACTGGCCCGTGCTCAGGTGCGCTCCGCGCGGTAATCGACCCGGGATCACGCAGGCTTCGCGGACCGCGGCGTTCTACGGAGCGCTTGGGGCCGCCGGCTGGCTGGGCGCAGGTGTCGGGCTGCTCGGGCGCTCGCGCCAGTCGGCGATCGACATCTGGTGCACGGTCGGCCCCGAGCTGGCGCTGTCGCTGGCCGGGGTCGACGTGCAGGTTCTTGAAGGCGAACAGCATCTGTGGTCGTCGCGGCCGAGCGTGTTCGTGTTCAACCACCAGAGCAACATCGACCCGATCGTGGTCATGAAGCTGCTTCGTCACGGTGTTACGGCCGTCGGAAAGGCGGAGGCCAAGAAGATCCCGTTCTTCGGGCCGATGTTCCAGCTCGCCGGGGTTGCGTTCGTCGAACGGGGCAACACGAGCCAGGCGCGGCGTGCGCTCGAGCCGGCCGTGTCGAAGATCGTCAACGACGGACTGTCGCTGATGATGTCCCCCGAGGGGACCCGGTCGCGGACGCCGTCGCTCGGCCCGTTCAAGAAGGGGGCGTTCCACATCGCGATGCAGGCGGGTGTACCGATGGTCCCGGTCGTGCTGCGCGGCGCCGGCGAGGTGTTGCGGCGGGGGGACCAGACGATCCGCCCGGGAGTGGTCGAGGTTGTAGTGCCGGCGCCGTTTGACACTACCGCGTGGCGGCCGGACACGATCGATCAGCACGTGCAAGAGGTCCGGGGCGCGTTTGAGCGCGCGCTTGCCGCTTGGCCGGGGGGCCCGTCGCGCAGCGCACTGCCGGTGGGCAGGTCGTGAACGAGTATCGCGGCGGGGTGGGGGAGCCGCTGCTGCTCCTGCACGGGCTGACCGCCTCGTGGCGGGTATGGCAGCCGGTGCTGCCCGGCCTGACCGCGCATCACCACGTCATTGCTCCGACGCTTGCCGGCCATGACGGGGGACGAGCGCCCGCCGTCGGTGTCGACGTGAGCGTCGGCTCGCTCACCGACGGGGTCGAGCGACGCCTGGACGAGCTGGCGATCGAACGCATACACATCGCCGGCAACTCGCTTGGCGGCTGGATCGCGTTGGAGCTCGCGCGCCGGGGTCGTGCTCAGTCGGTTGTTGCGTTCTCGCCGCCTGCCGCGTGGCGCTCGGCGCGCGATCTCGCGCGGGTCAGCGCCCTGGTCGAGGCCGGCCACCTCGCGGCAGGCCTCAGCGGGCCTCGATTCCGTGGGCTGCTCGCCCGCCCCCGCGCCCGGCGGGCGTTGCTGCGCCTGGCGTTCGAGCACGGCGAGCGGGTGCCCCCTGCCGTGGCGGAGGCGATGCTCGCCGAGAACGCGGCCTGCACCGTTGTGGAGGAGGTTGTGCGTGCGGCATGGCGCGACGGTCCGATCGCTCCGTCTCCCGCAATGCCTTCATGCAGGATTCGGATCGCTTGGCCCGTTCAAGACCGGACAGCCCCGTTCGAGCGCTTTGGCCGTCCGTTGCTGAGCCTAGCTCCCGCCGCAGAGCTCGTAAGGCTCGCCGGCGTCGGCCATGTGCCGATGTACGACGACCCGCAGCTGGTTGTGCGGACGATCCTCGAAGTCACACGCCGTCACGCGATCGGCTAGTGGTTCCCTTGGGGGTCGCTTTTGGTCTGGGGGCGGCCTTGTCGTGGGGCGTCGCCGACTACTTCATCGCGCTCACCGCCCGGCGGGTCGGCGCGCTGCGCGTAGCCCTCGGCTTCCACCTCGTGGCGTTGGTCCCGCTGGGCGTTCTGGTGCTGGCGACCAACGCGCTCGCGCACGTTACCTGGCACGAAGTCCTGGTCTTCGCCCTGATCGGTTCGATTGGCTGGCTGTCATACCTGGCGTTCTACGGCGCGCTCAAAGCCGGCCCGATCTCCCTCGTCAGCCCGATCGCCGCCTGCTATGCAGCGGTCACGGTGGTGCTCGCCGTCGTGATCGTCGGCGAACGTATCTCGTGGCCCGAGACCGTCGCGATAATCGTCACGCTCGGCGGAGCGATGCTCGCCTCGGCTGATGTGCGCGAGATTGCGACCGCGACGATCAGGCAGCGCGCGACGGGCGGCGTGGGCCTCGCGATCTGCGCGATGGTCCTGTTCGGCGGATACGTGTTCGGCATCTCCTATTACAAGGGGATCGGCTGGCTCGCACCGATCTTCCTCGCACGGGGTTTCACCGCGCTGTTCCTTCTCGCTCATGCCGGGCGGAGCAGGGAGCTACTGTGGCCAGACCCCTCCCCGGCGGCGCTCGCCGTAATCGCGTTGATCGCCGCGCTTGATACAGGCGGATATGTCTTCTTCAACGTCGGCGTGCGACACGCTGCGACATCTGTCGTCGCGACCGCCTCCGCGGCCTACGCGGTCGTTCCGATCCTGATGGGGGTTTCCCTGCTCCGCGAGCGACCGAACCGCACGCAGTGGGTCGGTGTCGCGGTTGTCTGCGGAGGCTTGGTTCTGCTTGGCATCGGCGCTTGAGCTCGGCGCCTTCGTGGTCAGAAGACAGGCCGTTCGCGGTAGTCGCCCCAGACCTCCTGGAGCGCGTGAACGATCTCGCCCTCGGAGGCGTGCAGGCGCGCCGCATCCACCAGCAGCGGCATCAGGTTGCGCCCGCTGTCCGCCGCGGCCTTCAGATCGGCCAGCTTACGCTCGAGCGCTCCGGTGTCGCGATCGGCCTTGACGGCCTGTAGCTTCTCGACCTGCCGTCGCTCGAGCGTCGGGTCGATTCGCAGGATCGGAGTTTCGGCGTCGTCGCCCTCGGTGAAGGCATTGACGCCGACGACGACGCGGCGGCCGGCATCGATCTCGCGCTGCAGTTCGAAGCTGGCATCGGCGATCTCGCGCTGCGGATAGTTCTGCTTGACCGCCTCGACCATCCCGCCGAGCTCGTCGATCTTGGCGAAGTACTCGTATGCCTGCTCCTCCATCCGGTTCGTCAGAGCCTCGACGAAGTAGCTGCCTCCCAGCGGATCGATCGTGTTCGTCACCCCGGTCTCGTGCGCGATGATCTGCTGGGTTCTGAGCGCGATCCTGACCGCCTTTTCGGTCGGGAGCGCCAGTGCCTCGTCGTAGGAGTTCGTGTGCAGGGACTGGGTGCCGCCGAGCACGCCAGCGAGCGCTTCGATCGCCGTGCGCACGATGTTGTTGAGCGGCTGCTGCGCGGTCAGCGACACCCCTGCCGTCTGCGTGTGGAACCGCATCAGCAGCGACTTCGGGTCCTGCGCCCCATATGTGTCACGCAGCTCGCGCGCCCAGATCCGCCGGGCGGCGCGGTACTTTGCGATCTCCTCGAAGAAATCGATCTGCGCGTTGAAGAAGAAGCTGAGCCGCGGGGCGAACTCGTCGACGTCGAGGCCCCTGGCGATCGCGTGCTCGACGTATGTGAGCCCATCCTTGAGCGTGAACGCGAGCTCCTGTGCCGCCGTCGAGCCGGCCTCGCGGATGTGGTAGCCGCTGATGCTGACGGGATGCCACCGCGGCATCTGCCCCGAGCACCACTCGATCATGTCGGTGACCAGCCGCATCGCCGGATCGATCGGGAAGCACCATTCCTTCTGGGCGATGTACTCCTTCAGGATGTCCGTCTGGATCGTCCCGCCGAGCCGGTCGGGCGAGACTCCCTGACGTTCGGCGGCGACGACGTAGAAGGCGAGCATGATCGGGGCCGGGGCGTTGATCGTCATCGACACCGTCACCTCGCCAAGCGGGATGCCGCCGAACAGTGTCTCCATGTCGCGCACGGTGTCGACCGCCACACCCTCGCGACCGACCTCGCCGAGCGAGCGCGGCGAGTCGGAGTCGTGCCCCATCAGCGACGGCATGTCGAACGCCGTCGAGAGGCCGGTCTGGCCGTGATCCAGCAGGTAGCGGAAGCGCTCGTTGGTCTCCTCGGGCCCACCGAACCCGGCGAACTGCCGCATCGTCCACAGACGGCCGCGATACATCGAGGGGTAGACCCCGCGGGTGAAGGGAAACTGGCCGGGAAGGCCGATCGAGGCGGCGGGATCGGCCGGGATGTCGCGCTCGGTGTACAGCGGAGCGATCGGCTCCGCGGACAGGGTCGTGAACGACACCTCGCGCTCGGGGGAGCTGCCGTAGGCCTGCTCCCAGCCCTCGAGGGCCGGCTGGGCTTGCTGGTCGGCGGCGGTCAAGGTCATTTTACGCTAGCTCCCGATAGTCGAATCTTCGATAGTCGAAGTATCACGTATCTGATAGTGTTTGTCCAGTGATGATCGACGATCCGTCCGCCGGGCCGGCCGCGATCGCAACGCTCGGGGTGGTCGGCGCCGGCTTCATGGGTTCGGGAATCGCCGAGTCGGCGGCCCGCGCCGGCATCCGCGTGCTCGTCTATGAGCCTGGGCGTCCCGCGCTCGAGCGCTCGCGCGCGAGCGTGTTGGCCAGCGTCGAGCGTGCGGTGGCGACAGGCAAGCTCGAGGAGGCTGAAGCGAAGGAGCTGATCGCCCGCGTCTCGTGGCAGACCGAGATCGAGGCGCTCGCCGACGCCGACCTCGTGATCGAGGCCGTGGTCGAAGACCCTCAGGTCAAGGCGGCCCTGTTCGCCGACCTCGACCGACTGCTGCCCGAGGGGACCGTCCTGGCGTCGAATACCTCCTCGATCCCGATCGCGCAGCTCGCGTCCGCGACGGCTCGCCCCGACCGGGTGCTCGGACTGCACTTCTTCAGCCCGGTCCCGGTGATGAAGCTCGTCGAGGTCGTGGTTGCGCTGGACACCAGCCTCGAGACGATCGAGATCGCGCAGGCGTTCGTCCATCAGATCGGGAAGCGACCGATCCGGACCAAGGACCGCTCCGGCTTCATCGTCAACATGCTGCTGGTCCCCTATCTGATGGCGGCGGTCCGGATGTACGAGGATGGCTTCGCCTCACGCGAGGACATCGACGCGGGCATGAAGCTCGGCTGCGGTCATCCGATGGGCCCGCTGGCGCTGTGCGACTTCATCGGGCTGGACGTGCTCTACGCGGTGTGCGACTCCCTCTACGAGGAGTTCAAGCGCGACGAATACGCCCCACCGCCACTGCTCAAGCGCATGGTCGCCGCCGGGCGTCTGGGGCGGAAGTCGGGCCTTGGCTTCTATGACTATGCCGCCGCGCCCGCCGCCGCCGCGCTGGCCGACACCCGCGCCTAGAGACGGCTGATTCCGGAACAGGGGCAGTGTACCTTTGCGAACCGGTGGTTCGCTAATGCACACCGCCCCGCCAGAGTCCTAGACGGTCGGGAAGTGATCGGCGGCCGCCCGGAGGCCACGCATGATCCCGACCAGCGTCTCGAGCTCGCGTGGTTCCAGCGGCTCGGTGCCGAATTGCGCGGCGTTGAGCTCCTCAGTCGCCGTTTGCGCGACCTGACGTCCGGCCTTGGTGATCGTCGCCAGCGTCGTGCGCCGATCGGATGGATGCGGCGAGCGCTCCAGATAACGGGAGCGTTCGAGCCCGTCGATCAGGTTCGTGACCGCGGTCCTGTGCACCTGCAGCCGAACGCCCATCTTGCCGAGCGGCAGCGATCCGCGCCGGCTCAGATAGAGCAGCATCAGGGCCTCGTAGCGCGGAAACGTCAGATCGTGCGGCGCCAGGATCTCGTTCAACCGGCCCATCACGATCTGCTGGACGCGCATGATCGAAGTTACGGCCGCCATCGCCGGCGCCGGACCGTCGCCCCAATGCTGACGCCACTGGCGCGCCGCCTCCTCGATCGGGTCAAATGGGAGCTCCGGCGCCATTACCGGGAGCGTCGCAGACGTGCAGGCGGAAGCCGAACTCCACGCATGCGACGCGATCGCCTCGATCGCGGCCGCGGCCACTGCTCCAGGATCTCGCGCGACCACGATGAACGCCTCGGGAACCTCGATGATCGGCCCGAGGTTCGTGCCGTCCCGCACATGCTTGATCCCCAGCACCGCGATCGTTCGGGACACCAGCTCGGCTTCGAGCGTCGCGCCTAGCCTTCGCGGACGAATTGCATCGTCCGTTGGAGGTAGAGACGCTCCTCTACGTGACGCGACGCACACATCGGAGCCGCCCCGCCGATGATGATCCAGACCACGGATTGAGCGAGGGGAGGTCCTTCACTTCGAGAAGGAGGCTCAATGGAAACCTGCATTGACAACAGCACTACGTTCGACCTTGACGACCTCGACCTGACTCACTGTGTGGTGGGACCAGATCTGGTGGCAAGGTTCGACGGAGCGGTGACCGTGTTTCTGCGGCAGGGACGGCGCCTCGAGCTATTCGGTGTGTTTGACGGCCCAGTCTCTGCGTTCGCGGCGATTGACACCCTCGATGCGCCGAAGACAAGTGAGTCACCGCGTGGTCAGCTGACCGATCTGATGGCCGACTGGAGCTGACTCCAGCTCGGCACGCCCTGGATGGGTGTAGCCCGGCCCTTGGGCCCGCTGATCACGATCGACGGAGTGGCCTGCAGACCCTGCCGCGATGCGCTGGTCTCGTCGGATGAGACCTGAGCGGTGAGGCTCGGGTCGTGGCGGGCCGAGAGCCACTCGCGGTAGTCGAGGCCTGGTATCTGCTTCGCGAGCCCGTCGAGATAGCTCTCGGTCACGTAGCCGGAGCCCTCCTGGCCCTGCTCGTTATAGAAGAGCTCGATGTAGTACCACGCTCGCTGCTGCAGCCCGGCAGCGAGCGCGGCGGCCTGCTGGATCGGGAACTCCGACCGTTCGCCTGCCGCCGACGTGGCTGTATCGAGGGAGCGATAGACGAGCCGTGCCCTGCCGGTACGGACGTAGGTGGAGATCAGCTGGTCCTCGACTCCGGATCCCGAGGCCCCGTCCGAGGTACTCACCGTCGTCGCGAGCGCAAAGTCGTCGCAGACAGAGCACTCGAGGTCACCGAACTCAGTCACCGTTACGGGCGCGCTCGACGCGCCGAGCGTGTTGTCAGCGGACTCGGCGATGCCCGCCAGGAGGGTGTCGACGCGGGCATCGTCCGCCTTTGCCGCCCGCGTACCGGGTCTGACGACATCGGAAGTGTTGTGCGAGGCGCTGATCACGACAACGGCGACGATCACCACCGCCGCCGAGACCACGAGACCGGCGAGGCGCGCGAGCCGCTGCTTGCGGCGCGCCGCCTCTGCGAGCCTGCGCTCATGCTCGATCCGCTCAGCGCGCCCCAGCGCCCTGTCTGCTCGACGGGCCATCGGCGCCCCAGACTAGCCGAGCCGAGGGAAGCCCCGGCAGGACCAGCCTATACTGCGCTTTTTGCGGTCCCGGGGGGAGCTGTGATGAGCGACGATATTGACGCCAACGGGCGGGGCGCCCCGGCTGCCGGCATTCGTGCAGGCGGGGGTGAGGCTGGGGGCTTGGGCTTCTGGCCGTTGGTTGCGCATGCGACGTCGGCGCCGAATGGGTTTGTTCCTGAGCCGGCGCCGAAAAAGCGGGCGTGGATGGACGCGACTCCGCACAAGTTCGCTCGGCGGTGTTTGCCGCTGACGATCGCTAACCAGGCTGGGTGGGTGATCCGCGTTCCGTTCGGGGTGCGCGCGCGGTGGAACGGTGGCGACGCGTTGGGGAACGTTGAGGTCCAGGTGCTCGATCCGGCGCATCCGGCGAGGGGCTGGGTGTCTGATCATTTCGGCGCGGGAATCTTGACGTTCAGCATTCCGTATGTGTTTCGCACCCCGCCGGGGGTGGCGCTGCTGGTGCGTGGAGCGCCGAACTTCTGGGTCGAGGGTGCCCACGCGCTGGAGGGTCTCGTCGAGACCGACTGGTCGGTCGCGTCGTTCACGATGAACTGGCGGATCGTGAGGGCGAACCGCTGGGTGGAGTTCAGCGCCGGTGACCCGATCTGCTTCCTGCAGCCGGTGTCGGTAGCGACCATCGAGACCGCCGAGCCGGTCATTCTGGAGCTCGGCGACGACCCTGATCTAGAGCACGGGTACCGCGCCTGGGCGGCGTCGAGGGACGCGTTCAACGCTGACTCCGAGCGCGACCCCCGGGCGTGGCAGAAGGAGTACTACCAGGGCAAGAAGGTCACGGGCGAAGCCGCCGGTAGCCATCGAACCCGCGTTCGGGTGGCAGGCTTCGCGGGCGCTCCGGAGGCTGAGGTGCGCCCGCTGCGGGTCGTGGCGAGGTCCGCAGGGGCGAACGGCAGTCCTCGTAGCAGCCATGCGGCCGCCTTGGACGTGACCGGGGTTCAGGCGCGTTGGCATGTCGTGGACGACTTCTACGACGACGCGGGCGGGCTCAGAGCAGCGGTCGAAGATCACCTCGCCGGTGACGATGGGCGTGGCGCCGAGCGCGGGATCTGGGACGTCTTTCACGTCGAAGGCCAGTACGCATACCTGCGTACGCCGGCTGAGCGCGTGATCGCGTCCGAGGCGCTCACTCGGTATCGGGGCGCGGTTAGCGCGTGGGGGTGGGAGAACCTCGGTATCGGTCGCTTGACCAGCGCGAACCTGTCGTTGTACCTGCCGGGCTGCGCGCAGGGGCTGCACAACGACGCCGGGGGTGCTTTCCACGCGTTCGTTCACTCGTTCTCACCGGCTGTCGGCTTCACCGGCGGTGAGACGATGCTGGTGCGTACGGACCCTTATTGGGGCACGTCGCGCACCGGCCGGCCGGGCGCCGGCACGGACTTCGTGGAGAAGGTCGCGCCGGCGTTCAATCGGCTGCTGGTGTTCGACACTCGCTTGATTCACGGGGTCGAGACGGTCCACGGGTCGTGGAATCCCAGCCACGGCCGGCTCGTGCTGCAGGGGCAGTTCCTACCTGGAGGTCTGCGCCTCACGGGACGGCTGTCCTACAGCGACGCAGCCGGGTCGCTTCGCGACGCCGCTCGCCGGATTGCTGAGCAGGTGCCCGAGCTTGCCGAATCGGTGCGGGCGGCGGTCGGCGTCCGACTCGACGTCGGCGCCGACGGCCGCGTCTCCGAGGTCTCGGTCCTGAGCGCCTGGGTCGCCCCGCTGACCGAGGCAGGGATCCCGTCTGACCTGATCGACCGGATCATCGCCACGCTCAGCGACACTGCGTTCGCGGGTGGTCCCGGCACTGCCACGTTCTCGGTTCCGATCGACGACCTCGGGTCCGAGAACCCGTGCTTGAGAAAGGTTGCCGACTTCGAGATCGAGGAGTCCCCGGATGGGTTCGTCGTGACCGACCTCGACGGCGAACGGCATCACCTCAACCACAGCGCCCTGTTCATCCTGGAGTGCTGCACCGGCGACGCAGACCCGGGGGAGATCGCCAGAACGGTGCAGGATGCGTACGGCCTGCCCGACCCGCCGCACGACCTCGTCGAGCAGTGCTTGGGCGAGCTGCACAGCGGCGGATTGATCACCGATTCGTCCTCTGAGACGGCCGACACACAGCGACGGTCGTGACTTGCCTCGCGCCGAGTTCTTGGTGTAGGATCGCGCTGCGGTAAGAGCGGGCGGGCATCAACAAGGAGCACGGGCATGGGCGGGGGCGAGGACCAGCAGGGACCTGTGTCGGGCGAGTCACTGGACCGCCGGCGTTTCCTGGCGAAGGTCGCAGCGGCAGCAGCGTTCGCGGTTCCGGTCGTGACTACCCTCGACCCGGCCGGCGCGGCCGCGAGGTGCCGACCAAAGTCGCCGCCACCGCCGCCGCCGCCGTGCCGAGGGAGGCATCCGTCACCTCCACCCCCGGCACCCGCACCACCCCCGGCACCCGCACCGCCACCTGCGCCGGCGCCAGCACCTCCGCCCTCCGCACCGCCACCCTCGGCAGCCCCACCGCCGGCAGCACCGCCGCCGCCTCCGCCGCCTCCGCCACCCTCGGCAGCCCCACCGCCATTGGCGTAGCCGGGAACGGGGATCGGCTAACCACGGCGGCGCGGTCGACGGCGTTGGCACCGTCACGAACAAGGTCGCCGGCGATCACCTGCCACGTGGTGAGGAGTCTTTATGTCGCCGGCGCGGCGAGGCGCCCGTTGAGGACTTGGTCGGCTGGTAGGGGGCGGGCGATTTCGTAGCCCTGGGCTTGGTCGACACCGAGAACGTCGACGAGGCGAAGGATCTCGGCGTTCTCCACGAACTCGGCGATCGTCTGCTTGCGCAGGCCGCGGGCGAGCTGGACGCAGGCTTGCACCACAAGTTGGTCGGTGCGGTTATCGGTGCAGTTCTTGATGAACTCGCCGTCGATCTTGAGGTAGTCGAACGGGAGATATTTCAGGTAGTAGAAGGAGCCGAAGCCGGCGCCGAAGTCGTCGAGTGCGAAGTGGCAGCCGAGTGCGGTGAGCTCGTTGGCGAACTCGCGCGCGCGGTGAATGTTCTCGATCGCGGCCGTCTCCGTGATCTCGAAGATCAACCGGTCGGGATCGACGCCGCTCTTGGTGATGACGTCGCTGATGTGGGCAGAGAGCTCTGGGTTCCCGAGCGAGCGTCCCGAGAGGTTGATCTCGAGCGACTGCGCGGCGTCCATCCGGGGTAGCAGCGCGATCGCGTGTTCGATGACCCAGCGGTCGATCGCGTGGATTTGGTCGAAGCGCTCGGCGACGTAGAGGAAGGTGGCGGGCGGGATCATCGTTCCGTCCTCGTCGATCATCCGCAGCAGCGCTTCGTAGCTGCCGATCGCGCGCGTGCGAACGTCCATGATCGGCTGGAGATGAAGCTCGAAGCGATCGCCCCGCAGCGCGACGTCGATCTGGTGGTGCAGGGTCAGGCGCGCCGCGCGTTGGCGGCGTGCGCCGGCTTCGGTTACATATGCGGCGATCCGGTTGCGGCCTTCCTTCTTGGCGGTGTACATCGCCTCGTCGGCCTCAGCGAGGATGTCGTCGGCGCGTAGGCCCTCGCGCTTGGTGAATACGGCGATCCCGATGCTTGCGGTCACGCCACCTGGCATTCCCCCGTCGAGCACGACGCTGCGACGGCGGATCAGATCTGAAAGGTCGGCGGCGAGGATCTGCGCTGCTTCCTCATCGCCTTCGGTCATCAGCACGGCGAACTCGTCACCACCCAGGCGCGCGAGCAGATCGGTGTCGCGCACACGACTTTGAAGGATCCGTGCGACACCGATGATCAGCTGATCGCCGGCGTTGTGGCCGATCCGGTCGTTGATCTTCTTGAAATGGTCCAGGTCGATCATCAGCACCGCGCCGACCGACCCGAAGCGCTGGACGCGGGCGACGTGAGCGTCGAGCGCCTCCTCCAGACGAATGCGGTTGAACGATCCGGTCAGAGGGTCGTGGTGGGCCATGTGCGTCAGCTGGCTCTCGTAGCGCTTGCGGGCGCTGACATCCTCGAGCTGCGTGATGAACTGCAGCGGTCGGCCTTCGCCGTCGCGGACCAGGCTGATCCCTACGGAAGCCTGGATGATGTCGCCTGTGGCGTGGATGTATCGCTGCTCGCCCTGGTAGCGGTCGATCTGGCCGCTCAGCAGATCCCTGATCGCCGTGTCCCCACGGTCCACGTCGCCCGGATGCAGCAACGACTGAGGCGTCATCTCCAATAGGCGCTCGCGGTCATAACCCGTGAGGTCGCACATCGCCTTGTTGACGTCCAGGAAGCGACCCAGCGCGTCGCGGGTAGCGGACGCGATCGTCAAGCCGACCGGCGCGTCCTGAAACGCGCGGTGGAACCGCTCCTCTGCTTCGCGCCTCGCCTCCTCCGCATGTCGGTGTTCGGTGAGGTCGCGGGTGATCTTGCCGTAGCCGCACACCGCACCCTCCGAGTCACGCAGCGCGGTGATCACGACATTCGCCCAGAACCTGGTGCCGTCCTTGCGCACCCGCCACCCCTCGTCCTCCAAGCGCCCTTCGGCGGCGACGAGCGCGAGCACATGCTCAGGCTTGCCCGCAGCGATGTCCTTCGCGGTGTAAAAGACGGAGAAGTGCCGGCCGATGATCTCATCGGCCCGATACCCCTTGATCCGCTCCGCGCCCGCGTTCCACGACGCCACATGCCCAGCAGGGTCGAGCATCAGGATCGCGTAATCCTGCACGTCTTCAACCATCAGACGAAAGCGCTCCTCGCTGTCGCGGAGCGCGAGTTCGAGGGCACGGCGGTCGGTCAGGTCGCGGGTGATCTTGCCGTAACCGCGAAGCGTGCCGTCCGGGTCGCGCAGCGACGTGATCACGACGTTCGCCCAGAAGCGGGTGTCGTCCTTGCGTACGCGCCACCCCTCGTCCTCCAGGCGCCCTTCAGCGGCGACGACCCCGAGCTCATGCTCGGGCCTGCCCGCAGCGATGTCCTCGGGGGTATAGAAGACGGAGAAGTGCCGGCCGATGATCTCATCGGCGTGATAACCCTTGATTCTCTCCGCGCCCACGTTCCACGTCACTACAAGCCCAGCAGGATCGAGCATCAGGATCGCGTAATCCTGCACCTCGCCGACAAGCGCACCGAGCACATCCTCCTGCCTGCGCTCGCCGAGCCCGAGGGTCCGGCCAGGGACGCGGCGATCCGCCGAGCTGCCGCTCAACGTGTGTTGGGCGCTTCGATCCGCCATCCTGGTCGCCTTCCCTGTCGCTTAACGACGTCGTGGACGCCGTGATTCAGTCGATCGCCGATCGGAAAGCGATCTGCCATACACGTCGGCCACCCGCGCCGATCCTTGAGCAGAATCGGGAACGTCGGAGCTTTGCCGACAACCTCGAACCTTCAAGCGTTGCGCTAGCTACAAGCCGGGGCCGCATGCGCGCAGCCGGCGCGGTAGCGTCCGATGGTCAAGGGTCCTCGTCGTGATGCCGATGGTTCAGAGGGACGCAATGAGAAACCTCGGGCCGAGAACCACGTCCGTGCTGCTGCTCTTTGCGCTGCTCCTCGTGATGGCGAAGCCTGCGTCCGGCGCCTCCACCAGCCAGGTTCGCTCCGATGCAGACTGGATCCTGGCGGCGCAACTGCCTGACGGGGCGATCGCCAATTACGTCGACCGCGCCGCGATCTGGCCCTACTTCGCGAACTACGCCGCGGTCGGTCTCGCCCGGGCGGCCGAGATCACCCATGACAGTCGCTACAGCGACGCGGCCTGGCGCTGGCTGCGCTGGTATCAGGCGCACGAGGAGGCGAGCGGCTTCGTCACCGACTACACCGTGACCGAGGGCTCGGAGGTCTCGACCGGGACGATGGACTCGACCGATGCCTACGCGGGGACCTTCCTGTTCGCGGTCCGGGCGACCTGGGAGGCGACCCGCAACCGCTCCCAGCTACAAGCTCTGAGGCCCGGCATCGTAGGAGCGGTGAAGGCGATCAAAGCCACTCAACGCCACGACGGGCTGACTTGGGCAAAGCCGACGTGGCAAATGAGCTACCTGATGGACGAGTCCGAGGCCTATGCCGGTTTGGTGGCCGCCGCAAGCCTGGCCGGCACGCTCGAGGACTCGCGCTTGAAAAAGTCGGCGACCTCCGCTGCGGCGCGACTTCGCGCGGGAACGGGTCGCCTCTGGAACCAGCGCCTCGGTGCGTACGACTGGGCGCTGGACGCCGACGGGGTCCGGGATCCGACGAACTGGTCGGTTCTCTATCCGGACGCGTTATCACAGACCTGGGCGGTCGCTTTCGGGCTCGCAACCGGAGCCCGGGCCCGCGAGCTGATGCGCCGTTTCGCAGCGGCACAGCCGAACTGGGACCTTCCCACCGCGACCGCGGAGTTCGACTCAGGACCCGCTCCCGTCGGCTACTGGGCCGTGCCCGCGTGGGCTTTCGCCCGCATCGGAGACCCTGCCTTGGCGGGAACGGCGCTCGCACAGATAAGCACGAGCGCCCTCGCGGTCGGACGGGCGTGGCCCTTCACGGCCGCTGATGCCGGTGAGCTCCTCGCCGCCACCGGCGTGGGTGCCGCAGACCTGCTCTCGCGTCTCGGCTAGACGCTAGACGCCGAGCTGGCAGTCCTCGCTCTGCGCGGGCTGCTGAAGGCCCCGCGGCCGATAGACCGATAAAAGGTGCATCTTTGCGCAAGAAACGTGTCTCCGCTTCGTTTCCCGGAGAGAAGCGCTTTCAAACTCAGGGGCGAGGGATTGAGACTCAACGTTATGTCTTTGGTCGGAACGCGGCCGGAGGCGATCAAGATGGCGCCGGTCGCCGCGGAGCTTGCACGCCGGCCCGACATCGACGCGTCCATGTGCGTGACGGCTCAGCACCGCGATCTGGTCGACCAGGAGCTGCGGCTGTTCGGGATCGTTCCCGACTACGACCTCGACGTGATGCGAGCGGATCAAACGCTCTCGCAGGTCGCGGCACGCGTTCTGGCCCGACTGGAACCGGTGATGGAGGAGGTGCGTCCCGATTGGCTCGTCGTCGAGGGCGACACGACGACGGTGATCGCCGCAGCATTCGCTGCGTTCAACATGGGCGTCCGCGTCGGACACGTGGAGGCTGGGCTCCGCACGTTCGACAAGCAGAATCCCTTCCCCGAGGAAGTGAACCGGCGGATGGCGTCAATCGTCGCCGACCTCCACTTCGCTCCGACCGAGTCGGCGCGCCAGAACCTACTCCGTGAAGGCGTCGCTCCGGAGTCGATCCGCGTCACGGGCAACCCCGTCGTCGACGCGCTCTATGAGATCGCGCGACGACCCTACGACTGGGACGCGGGCGCGCTGCGGACGATTCCGCGCGAGCGCCGCCTGATCCTGCTGACGGCCCACCGCCGCGAGAACTGGGGCGATGGGCTCGAGTCGATCTGCCGTGCGGCCCGGACGATCGCCGCATCGGTCGAGAACGTCGAGGTCGTCTTCCCGGTGCACCCCAATCCGGTCGTGCGTCGCACCGTGTCCCGAATCCTGGGCGACAGGCCCCACGTGACACTTTTACCCGCGCTCGAGTACCACGCGCTTGTTCAGCTCCTGCGCGCCTCTGAGCTCGTGCTAACCGATTCGGGAGGCCTGCAGGAGGAAGCGCCGGTGTTCGGCAAACCGGTCCTCGTCCTACGCGATGAGACCGAGCGGCCTGAAGCACTCGAGGCCGGCATTGCGCGGCTCGTCGGCACCGACCGCCGCCGCATCGAGGCCGAGGCGATTCGGCTGCTGACGGACCAGGCCGCGTACGCGGAGATGGCGCATGCGGTGAGCCCGTACGGCGACGGCAAGGCCGCCCGCCGGATCGTCGACGCGCTCGTCGGATCGTGGACGAGCGCGGATGACGAGCCCGCGCCGCCTCTGCGCCTGGTCGGCGGCGTCGGCTGATGGCGATCGGGGTCGCGGAGCCCCTGCCCCCAACCGGGGACCAGCTCGCCGAGCCTCATCATCGCGGGGGGCACCCGGGCGATGCGATCGCTGCTGAGGAGCGCCATGCAACGGTGCCCGAGAGGCATCGTTCCTACCGGCGGCTCCGTCCCGCTACGCCGCGGTCCGTGGCCGAGGGTCTCGCCCTCCTGGTCCTGATCGAGGCGGCGCTCGTCGTCCGCCTGCACTCGCTCAGCTCGTTCTTCGGGCACACGGCGCTCGCGCTCGTGCCGCCGCTGTATCCGCGGGCGGTGCTGATGAGCGACTCGTACCTGGGCTTCCGGCTGAAGGAGATCTCGTTCGTTCAGGCGTCCCCGGCTTACTGGGTGCAACTGGTCTGGCTTGGCGGAGCCGTCCTGGTAATCGTGGTCGCGCTGACGGTGCGGCAATTGCCGATGCCGGCCAGGGTGCTGGCGGGGTTCGCCGCCGGCCTGATCGGCGTCAGTGCCTACTACGTGCTCGTCGCGGGCCAGCCGGGCTTCGACGGCGACACCGTGTCGCGGTTCTACGTTCGCACCGCCACCACGATCTGGTTGCTGCTGCCCGTCCTGCTGACGATGGTGAGCCTCGCCGTCCCCTTCACACTGCTCGAGCGCGTCGGGCTGCTCGTCGGCTGCCTCGTCATCGATGTCGTGTTCTCGATCGTCCGGTACGCCTTCTTCGTCTGGGTGCTCGGCCGGGCCGGGCCGATTCCGATGCCGATGCTCTACCTCCTGCTCGGTCCACCGCTCGACTTCGTCTACGTCGTCGCGACCTCATCGATCGCGCTCGCACATCTCGCTCGCCGCCTCGGTCACCGCGACGCTCAGGAGGCGTGGTCGTGGACCTGATCCTGAAGCTGTGGGTTTGCATCGTGGTGGGCGTGATGGCGATCTTCGCGGTCCGTCATTGGCTGATCTCGATGCGGCGCCTAGTGGGGTTCCAGCGGCCCTTCTACCACGACCTGCTGGACTCCGATCTGCCCGCCGTCAGCGTCATCGTGCCGATGCACAACGAGGATATGGTCGCGGAGCAGATCCTCGATGCGCTCCTGCATTCCGCGTACCCGAAGCATCTTCTGGAGATCATTCCCGTCGATGATCACTCCGAGGACGGGACCGCCGCGATCGTGCGACGCTACGCCGCGCAGCACGCCCACATCAAGCCGCTGTTCCGCAACGGCGGGCTCCGCGGTAAGCCGGCGGCCCTCAACGACGCGCTCGCTGTAACGACACACGAGATCGTCCTCGTCTTCGACGCGGACTACACACCGGGCGCGGATGCGGTGAGGGCCCTGGTGACGGCATTCGCAGATCCGGAGGTGGGCGCGGTGATGGGCCGCGTGGTTCCACACAACGGGCGTAGCACGCTGCTTACCCGCCTGCTCGAACTGGACCGCTTCGGCGGTTACCAGGTCGACCAGCAGACCCGATACACGCTCGACCTGGTGCCACAGTTCGGGGGTACGGCGGGCGGGTTTCGCCGTTCCGTCGCGCTTTCGATGGGCGGGTTCGCCGTCCGCGCGAGCGCGGAGGACACGGACCTGACGGTCCGTCTCTATCTGAGCGGCTGGAAGATCGCCTACGCGAACCGCGTCGAGTGCTACGAAGAGGTACCGGAAACCTGGGACGCGCGCTTCCGGCAGCTGCGCCGGTGGTCACGCGGCCACAACCAGGTGCTGTTACGCCTTGGCCCGTCGCTCCTGCGCTCGCGTTACCTGCGACCGTTGCAGCGGGCCGACGCGCTGCTGATCCTCGTCGTCTACCTGGTGCCACCGCTTCTGCTGAGTGCACTCGCCGCCGAGATGCTCCTGTTCCTTCGCGGCGACCTCGTGCTGCTGCCGAGCCTCCTGCTCGCGCTCTTCATCGTCGCCTACAACGAGTTCGGGAACTTTGCGCCGTTCCTGCAGATTGGGATCGCCGGCGTTCTCGATGGAGCCGAGAGTCGGCTGCTGCTACTGCCCTTCTTCTTCTTCGGGTTCCTGTTCAACCAGCTCGCCGTGACACGGGGCCTCGTCGACGCGCTCATCGACGTCGTGTGGCAGCGCGACCCGGAATGGGTCAAGACGCCACGGTTCATCCGATGAGCTTTCACGTCCCCCTCCTGCTGACGCTGTTCGGCGCCGCGGTGCTGGTGCCGTTCATGCCCGGAATCAAGGAGCTTCGACGGCCCCGCGACAACGCGTCGCTCCCGATCGATTCGGATTACGTGCGAAACCCTCGTCAGTTCGCGATCGCGCTCCGCAGGCTGCTCATGGAGCAGGCGCTACAGGCCCCGGGAGCGGCGGCGGCCCGGCTTCCGAACGGCGAGCGGGTCGCGACGCGCCGCGACCTTCGCGTCCGGGCGGATGAGACCGTCAAGGGGATCGTCGGCGTGAGCCGGGACCTGGACGCCGCCGCGGGCGCCTCGATCCAGGAAGCATGGGTATGGGGGGACGCGACACTGGGTGCTCGGGTGAGGATCAGGGGCCTTGCGTGTGACGGGCGCCTTGTGCTCGGGCCGGATTGCAAGGTGGGCAGGTGGATCGACTGCGAGCATGACGTGGACGTGGGGACGGGATGCGACCTGGGCACGAGCGCGACCGCCGTGGGCACGTTGAGCGTGGCGTCCGGCTCCACCTTCCGGCGGCTCTGGGGCCAACCGGTCAGGACGCTGGGGACTCCGAGCACCGAGTCCGATGCGGAAGCGCAGGTGACCGTGGGCGAGGACGTCATCTGGGCCGCGGATGGTCTGAGCGTTCCGGGCGGAAGGGTCTTCGGCTCCGGGATCGTCGCCCACGGGCCGGTTCGGATCGGATCGGGCGCCATCGTCCGCGGGCCGGTGAAGGCAGAGGGAGACCTCGTCATCGGCGATGGCGCGCGGATCGAAGGCAACGTGATCTGCCGCGGCTCCGTGCGGATCGGGTCGGGAGCGCGGGTTGATGGGAATGTGTTCGCGGAGCGCGACGTGTCCGTCGGTTCAGGGGCTTCGATCGGACGCCATGGAGCGTTCAAGACGATCTACGCGGCGCGGACGGTGGTACTCGGGCCCGGCGTAACTGTGCACGGCTGGATCGTCGCCGACCGCGGCGGCAAGGTCCAGGAGGGCTGATGGGCCGCCGCACGGTGCTGCTGGTGATCGTCGCCGTGGCGTTGGCGCTCACGCCTGTGGTCCTTGGTGCGGTGCGCTACGAGCAACGCTCGAGCGACGGTGCAGTCCGGCTCCTGCTGGTGCGCGGCCAGGGCTTGGGCCGCCACGCCGCGTCGGTTGCCGCCGCCTGGGGCGCGTCCGCTCGCGAAGCAGGCCTGCCGTTCGCATGGATCAGCGCCGGTGCACTCGTCGATCAGGATCCCGCCGCCGCCGTCCGGTCGGCGCCGGTGGTGGTGCTGCCGGACGCGGCGGCGGAGCGTCTACCGGACGCCATCCTTGGTTGGGCGCGGAGCTACGTGTCCCACGGTGGCCGCCTGCTGGTCGTCTACGACGCCGGCACGCTCGACACGACTGGGAGCGTCCGGCCGGAGGGGCTGCTCGAGCCGCTGCTCGGCGTCAGGTACTCGGGTTACGGTGGAGCCCGCAACCCGCCGTACGCGACCGGAGAGGTCAGCTTCGCCGATTTGGCCGAGTCGACACGGTGGCACATGCCGCCCGGGAAGCTGATGGACGGCGGGGTTATCTCCAGCTACATCTACGGCCCCCTCGCGTACCCCCTTGCCGACGCGAGGCAGAGCGCGACCGGCGTCAACGTCGCTGCGCACTCCGGTCCGATTCCCGTGCTTGCCACACGCCGCTACGGTCAGGGCATCGCGGTCTGGTGCGCGCTGCCACTGGGACTGCTGCAGGCCTACGACTCCGACTCGCTGCCGATCGAGGCGGTGCTGCAGACGGTGGCCACGGACCTCGCGGGCCTGCCCCGCGTTCTCCTCGCCCCCGGCGGTGAGGGCGGCTTGGTGATTCTGTGGCACGTCGAGTCCAATGCCGACTACAGGCCGATCCGGTTGATGCGGCGAGATGGTTTGCTGCCCCCGGGTGTCCACCAGGAATTCGACATCACCGCCGGGCCCTATCTCGACCGGCCGGGCGACGGGGAGGGGTTCGACGCCTGCGGCAAGGGCCGCACCCTCGTCAAGCTACTCGAGCGGCGAGAGACGGTCGGCTCGGACGGCGGCTGGGCCCACAACATGTTCGCCCGGGAGCTGGCCGACGGGAAATTGACCGTTGCCGAGACCCGCGAGCTGGTCGCCCGCAACCTGGACTGCCTTGACCGAGTGACCGGACAGCGCATCCGCGACTACACCGCGCCCAACGGCGTCTTCCCCCAGCCGGAGATGACCAAGATCCTCGAGCAGTTCGGCTTCGACGACTATTACTACACCGGAGATACCGGCGCCGCTCCACAGCTCGCCTTCTGGGACGGGAAGCCCGTCTCATCCAGCGTCTACTCCTTCCCGGTCATGCCAGACGGCCGCTACGCGTCACTGGCTGACATGGCGGCGGCCCACGTGCCGGGGCCGGCGGTGGAAGCGTGGCTGCGCGGCGTCGCCGAGTATGTCGCCGCCAACCAGACGATACGTCTCGTTTACAGCCATCCACACGACCTCGCCGCGCCGGGTTACGCGGTCGCGTTCGGGCGTTTCCTCCGCGTCGTTGACCGCCTCCAGCGCGCGGGCCGCCTGCGCACCGAGCCGATGCACGAGTTCACGGAGTTCCTGCGTCGCGAGGCACGAACGCAGATCTCGGTTCGCAGAACCGCCGCGGGCTACCGCTTGACCCTTACAAATCCGCTGGGGCTGCGACAGATCGCTGTCGCCGTGCCGAGCACATGGCGTCCGGAGGCGCTCGGACAGGTCGTAACTCGTGATGCCGGCGACGGCGACCGCACCTACGTCATCGAACGCGACGCGCGCCAAGTCGTACTACGGTTCACGGCCTGACGCGGCCTTCTACCGGAGGGGCTTACTAACTACTTCGTGAAGGCTTACCCCTGGAGCAGTGGCGGGCGCTTCACTGCATCTCCATACCGAACAGAGGAAATAACGTGAAGTCATTCTTGAGCAAGAAGCTCGTGATCGGCGTGACTGGTGTTGCCCTGCTCGGCGGCGCCGGCGCCGCCCTGGCCGCAACGCAGAGTTCCTCGACGCCGAGCTCCCAGAGCTCGCGGAGCTCCCGCTCGGAGGCCTATATCAGCGACCTGGCGAAGCGCCTTAATGTCACGCCCGGCACGCTCACCGCAGCGGTCAAGGGAGCAGACAGCGACCAGATCAACGCGGCCCTCGCCGCGGGCCGCCTGACCCAGGCCCAGGCGACCGCAGCCGAGCAGCGCGTCCAGCTGAGCTCCGGCGTGCCCTTCATCGGCGACGCGTTCGGTGGCGGCGGGGCCAGAGGCCGTGGCGGTCAGCGCGAGGCCACCGCGGCACGGTATCTCGGCATCACCGAGACAGCTTTACGCTCTGACCAGCAGGCCGGCCGGTCGCTGGCCACGATTGCGACCTCTACGCCAGGCAAGTCAGTTGCCGGGCTGAAGGCTGCGATCATCGCGGCAGAAACGACGCGGCTGGGCGCTGCCGTGTCCAGCGGCAGGATCACCAGCAAGCAGGAGCAGCAGCGCTTGGCCGAGCTATCGAGCCACGTCGATGCGCTGCTGCAACGCACCTGGACCCCCGGAGCGCACGGTGGTCGGGCGCACAGCTCCTGGAGGTAGCACAGCCACATCCCGTCGCAATACCCGTGTTAGCACCCGCACGGGTGCGCCGACCCGGGTCTAGCTTAACCCCTCGACATCGGCGCGTGGCCGATCGGCCGCGTGAGAACCAAATGAACTGATGGGGGTAAGTAATGGTGGGGCGTATTCTCGGGCGACTGCGGTCGCCCTCGATGGGTGTTGCAATCGTGGCAGTGGTAATCGCCGGTACGGGTAGCGCCGTCGCCGCGGGCACGCTGATCACGGCCAAGCAGATCAAGCACGGGACGATCCAGTTGGTCGACATCAGTAAGGGCGCTCAGACCGCCCTGAAGGGCAACCTCGGCCCGCGCGGACCGCAGGGACCGCAAGGACCGCAAGGCACGCCCGGAGCCGCCGGAGCCCCGGCGACGGCGCTGTTCGTGAGCGTCAACGGTGGTGCCAGCGGCGCCACCACGGCACCGGTGCCGCTCGCAGGTAGCGCGTCGACGTTCGTCAGCGTGGCGCGGCAGAACAGCACCGACCAGGGACGCTACGACGTCACATTCAATCGGAACGTCAGCGCCTGCGTTGACGTCGCCTCGATCACGGATGTGGCCGGCGGTGCTGGGACGCCTGGCTACGTTCTGGCCTCGCCAGGTACCGGGACGACCGCAGACGAGGTCTTCGTCCGGACCACTGACACCACCGGCACCGACGCCAACAACAACTTCTCGCTGGCGGTGTACTGCTAGTCGAGGACGCGGCGCGGCACGTCCCGCGCACGGCCGTGCCGCGCGTGCATGGCCCGCAAGCCGGGGAGCAACGCCCCCGGCTTGCGGCCGTGTCTGCGGTAGCCTTGTGGGGGCATGGGTGAGCTTGGCGCGTTCCTGAAGATCCACCGGGTCGGCTTCGACAAGCGCGACCCGACCCGCCGTGTGCGCGACTATAAG